>FLNY01004246.1_pt1 | contig 75369 bp, 63 predicted proteins | sample 1140381 | NCBI WGS metagenome assembly FLNY01 (sample SAMEA3878172, study PRJEB12797) | bioreactor metagenome | biome: Moose rumen | place: Sweden | collected 2011-10
CGGAGGCATTCAGCAGCCAACGAAGGAATGGAGAGTATGTGCAACCTGTAGCGGTACGGGTAAACATACAGAATGCAATGGCACAGGCCGGTGTCCGCGATGTAACGGAAAGGGCAAATACACCGAAGTTTGTAGTCCATGCCAGGGGCTTGGCTATGAAGGATATGGGGTCTTCAAGATAACCTGCCATACTTGTAACGGAACTGGTAGTGTGACTTATTCTTGCTCAGAATGTGCTTCTACAGGAAAATGCAGTGCTTGCACTGGAACGGGGAAATGCATAATCTGTAAAGGTGAGGGTGGATATAGTGTGAAAACGAGCAGTTACGGTGGTGGAGGTAGTGGCGGCAGTTACGACGATGATGACAACGATGATGTAACCGCTGGGTGGTCGGTTTCTGCCTTAGTGATTACCTATAGCACTTGGTCGAATAGCTTCTATACTTCAACGACTACTCTTTGGTTACAACCCGACAACTTGGGCAGAATTTACGTTTATTCATCATCGTCAAAGTCAAACAATTACGGTCCACGCAAAAACAACACTGACAGCTCTTATGGAGGATATGATGTCAGCGGCTACTCGTATTATGCAACAGGTGACGACTGTGTCTATTATTTCAACTGACGTGTAGCAGAGGAAGGTTCACTGAAACAATAGCGTCTTAAATAACCCTGGAACCATTCTCTGACAAACCTGCCGACCATCGGTATGAACGAACCTGCCCGAAAGACTTTTACTTGACCCTTTCGGGCAGCTTTTTGTATATAAGCGAATAATTCTTAACTCTTAACTCTTAATTCTTAATTATATTTCGTATCTTTGTCGCGCAAACAAGAAACAATACAGCTATGGTTAATGCAGCAACGGCACCTATTCAAGGGCAAATTCTTGTCAACATTGACGACATATCAATGCTGAAAGACATCAAGAAGGCGATTAGTATGCTGAAAGGTGTGGGAAAAATCACCGTGCCTCGCAGCAAAAGGCTCTCGTCCTATGAACGTTCCCTCCAAGACCTCGATGAGGGACGTGTCTATGAGTACGACAGTTTGGACGACCTGATAAAAGAGATTGAAGGATGACAACGAAGTACAAGCTGCGCATCACTGGTGAGTGCAAGCAGAACATGAAGCAGTGTAAGCGCCGAGGCCTTCCTATGGAGGAACTTTGGACGGTTGTGGGGAAGCTCCTGAATGGTGAGCAGCTTGAAGAAAAGTATCATGCCCACATACTCATAGGAAACCGCAGAGGCCAGTGGGAGTGTCACATTCGCCCTGACTGGCTACTTATATGGGAAGTTCGCGAACAAGAGATTGTCCTTGTTTTATTGAACACAGGCAGTCACTCTGACCTCTTTGGAAAGAACAAACGTTAAGTTATTAGGAAATAAAATTATAATCACACCAAAGCAAACAAACGCATCATGAACATACTTGAACTGAGCGAACAGGAGATTATCCGCAGAAATAACTTGCAGCAGTTGCGCGACTTGGGCATCGACCCTTATCCCGCTGCCGAGTACCCAACAAACGCTTTCAGCACGGAGATAAAGGAGAACTTCGTTGACCTGCCCGTCGTAGGCAAGGACGAGGAAGGCAAAGATATCCGCGAGACGGCGACACCCGAGAACAGTCGAAATGTCTGCATTGCGGGCCGCATCATGTCGAAGCGCATCATGGGCAAGGCTGCCTTTGCAGAGTTGCAGGACTCGAAAGGAAGAATACAAGTTTATATCACCCGCGATGCATTGGCAAATGGCGAGGACACCACCCTCTACAACACCGTCTTCAAGAAACTTCTCGACCTTGGCGACTTCATCGGCATCAAGGGCTATGTGTTCCGCACGCAGACCGGCGAGATTAGCGTCCATGCTCAGGAAATGACGGTGCTCTCCAAGAGCCTCAAGCCATTGCCAATCGTCAAGACCGACGCCGAGGGCAAGGTCTATGACTCCTTCGACGACCCAGAACTTCGCTACCGCCAGCGTTACGTGGACCTCGTTGTCAACGAGGGCGTGAAGGACACCTTCCTCAAGCGTGCCAATATCCTCAAGACCATGCGCGCCTTCTTCGACCGTCACGGCTACACCGAGGTCGAGACGCCCACCCTCCAGGCCATTGCCGGCGGCGCAACAGCCCGTCCATTCATCACGCATTTCAACGCACTGAACATACCCATGTACATGCGCGTCGCCACCGAGCTTTATTTGAAGCGGCTCATCGTCGGGGGCTTCGAAGGCGTCTATGAAATAGGCAAGAACTTCCGCAACGAGGGCATGGACAAGAACCACAACCCCGAGTTCACCTGCATGGAGCTGTACGTCTCCTACAAGGACTACAACTGGATGATGTCGTTCACCGAGCAGCTCCTCGAGGAGATTTGCGTGGCCGTCAACGGCAAGCCCGAGACGGAGATCGACGGCAAGACCATCTCCTTCAAGGCCCCGTTCCGCCGCCTGCCTATCCTGGACGCCATCCGGGAGAAGACCGGCTTCGACTGTGACGGCAAGACCGAGGACGAGATCAGGCAGTTCTGCCGCGAGAAAGGCATGGACGTGGACGAGACCATGGGCAAGGGCAAGCTCATCGACGAGCTCTTCGGCGAGTTCTGCGAAGGCACGTTCATCCAGCCCACGTTCATCACCGACTACCCCGTAGAAATGTCGCCGCTCACCAAGATGCACCGCTCGAAGCCCGGCCTGACGGAGCGTTTCGAGCTGATGGTGAACGGAAAGGAGCTTGCCAACGCCTATTCCGAGCTGAACGACCCCATCGACCAGGAGGAACGCTTCATCGAGCAGATGCGCCTGGCGCAGAAGGGCGACGACGAGGCCATGGTCATCGACCACGACTTCCTGCGCGCCCTGCAGTACGGCATGCCTCCCACGAGCGGCATCGGCATCGGCATCGACCGCCTCGCCATGCTCATGACCGGCAAGCCGTTCATCCAGGAAGTCCTCTTCTTCCCCCAGATGAAGCCCGAGGTCAAGGCCCCGCGCGACAAGGACGAGCTGTTCCTCGAGAAGGGCGTCCCTGCCCACATCATCCCCATCCTGCGCAAAGCCGGCTACAATCTGGTGAGCACCCTCGCAGGCGTCGCACCCGCCAAGATACAGCAGCAGATCATCGAAATCATCAAGAAGTACAAACTCGAGGTCGAAAAGCCCTCACAAGACTTAATTGCGACTTGGACAGCTTAGGAAACATAGCAGTACTGGGTGGCGGCAGCTGGGCGACGGCCATCGCCAAGATGCTCCTCGAAAGAAACGACCACATCTGGTGGTACTTCCGCAGAGACGACCGCATCGAGGACTTCCGGCGCCTCGGACACAATCCCGCCTACCTCACCAGCGTACACTTCGACGTCAACCGCATCACCTTCGAGAGCGACATCAACAAAGTCGTCGAGGCTTGCCAGACGCTCATCTTCGTTACGCCTTCGCCTTACCTGAAGGGACACCTCAAGCGGCTCCATGTCCGCCTCCGCGACAAATTCATCGTCACCGCCATCAAAGGCATCGTGCCCGACGAGAACCTCATCTGCTCCGACTACTTCAACCAGATGTACAACGTGCCCGAGGATAACCTCGCCGTGCTTGGCGGACCGAGCCACGCCGAGGAGGTCGCCCTGAACCGCCTCACTTACCTGACCGTCGGTTGTGCTGACAAGGAGAAGGCTTTGTCTTTTGCCAAGATGCTTGCCAGCGATTATGTGAAGGCCAAGACGAGTGACGACGTGATAGGTATCGAGTATGCCAGCGTCCTGAAGAACGTCTATGCCATTGCAGCCGGCATCTGCCACGGACTGAAGTACGGCGACAACTTCCAGGCCGTACTCATCAGCAACGCCATTCAGGAGATGGAACGCTTCCTCAACACCGTGCACCCCATCGACCGCAGCATCACGGAGAGCGTCTATACAGGCGACTTGCTCGTGACGGGCTACTCGAACTTCAGCCGCAACCGCGTCTTCGGCACGATGATTGGTCAGGGCTACAGCGTGAAGAGTGCGCAGCTCGAGATGGAGATGATAGCTGAAGGTTACTTTGCCACGAAGTGCATGAAGGACATCAACAAGCACCTGCACGTCAACATGCCCATCCTCGATGCCGTCTATAACATCCTCTACGAGCGCATCAGCCCCACCATCGAGATAAAGCTCCTGAGCGAAGCGTTCAGATAGACCCCCTCTAACTCCAAGACCCCCTAACCCCCTTTAGGGGGATATTATTAATAAGGTAAAAAGACATGAACAGGACAATCATTACCATCCTGCTTGCTTTCGTATCTATGGCAAGTCAGGCACAGGGAAACAACTACACCATTAGAGGAACCGTTGGCGATCCAGACGTGACAGTCGTCTATCTCGAGCAAGAAGGGAGAGGCTACGAGACTTTGGACTCTGCCATCGTGACAAATGGAGAGTTTACGATGAAGGGCAAAGTGGACAAGCCCGTTCCTGCCGTCGTTATCAACAAATATCGGAATGTGCTTAACTTGTTTATCCTGGAGCCAGGAGACATTACGCTCAAATATCCGTTCTCTGCAGTCGGCGGAACTCTTAATGACAGCTTGACATATTTGGCAACAGAATACCCTCGGTCAATTGACAGCACATTGACTGATGAGGCAAGGAGTAAGCGCTTCGAGCAGTATGCCGAAGCAATGTACCTTCGTCACAGGGACGATGCTCTCGGCCTAAGGATACTTGACATGTGTTTTGCCTCGCCCACCGACAAGTTGCGGCTCTACAACATGGGAGGCCCTATAATAAAGGAGTATCCATCCTTCGTCAAACATAAGGAGGTGTGGGCCAAATACGAAGCCACCAGTGAAGGCAAGAAGATGCTGGACATCCAGAGTGCTTTCGACGGCAAGCGTCTCTCCGACTATGTGGGCAAGGGGAAGTATGTCCTGGTAGATTTCTGGGCAAGCTGGTGTCCGCCTTGCAGGGAAGAGATACCGGGCATCGTTGCCGCCCATGAGAAGTACAAAGAGCGCGGCTTGCAGGTGCTCGGCTTGATTGTCAATGACGACAAGGAAGATGCCGACAAGGCCATAGAACAGATGGGCATCCCGTATCCGCAGATATTCGGCATCACCTTCGAGCAGATCGCTTCATACGGCATCAGCGGCATTCCGCATATCATCCTTTTCTCCCCCGAAGGCATTATCCTCAGGCGAGGCTTGCGCGGCGAAGGCATCGAAAAGGCTTTGGCGAAAGTCTTTGGAGAGTGAAAGCAGCACTAAATATTATAATATATAAGGATTATGAAAAGGGACATTATCACTATCCTGCTTGCCCTCGTCTGGACGGCAGGACAAGCACAAGTGAAGTGCCACATCGAAGGCCAGTTGAAGGACAAGACTCAGGGGACGACGGTTATCGTCTGCCCTGCCAGTGCCGACCTCCGCGCGTCCGACAACTTTGTCAAGGCGAAGGCTGATGCCGACGGACACTTTGCCCTCGATGTCGAGGCCGACAAGATGTGCCTCTACACAGCGTTCTTAGAGGAACAATATCAGCATGGTTCGTGGAGATTTGGGAATTTCCTCGTCGAGGACAAGGCAACGGTCAAGCTGTTCTTCGACGACAATACATGGAAAGTCATAGCTGGCGGTCGCGAACAAATGCTGAAAGTCAAGATGGATGCAGAGGCAGAGAAGCTTTACCTCGGCAGGATGGAAGAGATTTCAAATCAAGCCAAGAAGGAAATCCTCCCCATAGTGGAAGAGTTGCAAAAGCAAGGCAAGAACCCAGAAGAAGACTCTTTGCTGATGGCGCGAAACAAGGTGTATGAGGACGAATACCAGAAGCTATACGATGCCTACCGTGTGTGGGAAAGTGAATACTACAAGGCTCATCCCATGCTTTATGCTCTCTACGACCTGGCAAACGACATGCGCAATTATGCCAGGGACGTGGAAGGTCTCGATTATGGTAAGTTGATGAGGCGATGCCTCGACACCTATCACACGACATACGAGAACTTCCGCCCCAAAGACCCTGTGCATAATCTCATCCGCATGCACGAGGCTGCATGGAACCTAAAACCGGGCAAGCCATACATCGACTATAAGGTGCGCGGCACAGACGGCGAGCTTGTGGCCGTCTCCTCGCTGATGAAGGACAAGGTGGTGCTCATCGACCTCTGGGCATCGTGGTGCGGTCCGTGCCGTCAGCACAGCAAGGACATGATTCCTCTCTACGAGAAGTACAAGGACAAAGGCTTCACCGTCCTCGCCATCGCAGCAGAGCGAAGTGCCGAGGACATGCAGAAGGCCGTGGAGAAGGACGGCTATCCGTGGCCCTCGTTGCTGGAGCTGAACCAGGAGAATAACATCTGGGAGAAGAATGCAGGCGGCAACTGCATGTTCCTCGTCGACCGTGACGGCACGATTCTCTCCACATCAAACGACGCCAAAGAACTGGAGCCGCTCATCTGCAAGGCACTTGGCTTGCCGGAAATGCTGACGTATGACTATAAGGCAGAAGCCGAACAGAACCGCATCGAGCCGCAAGACCCGTCAAAGCCCTTTACCGACTTCTCTGTCGTCTATCAGGATAAGACCACACGCCTCAGCGACTATGTGGGACGGGGGCAGTATGTGCTTGTTGATTTTTGGGCTTCCTGGTGCGAACCTTGCCTAAAGGAAACGCCCAACCTCATCGCCGCCTACGAGAAGTACAAAGGAAAAGGCTTGCAGGTCCTTGGCGTTGCCGTTTCCGACAAGCCCACTCATACCGAATCCGCCATCAAGGAACTCGGCATCACCTATCCGCAAATCATCAACTCCCAAAGAGTAGCCATCGAAGCCTACAAGTTTAATGGCATTCCTTACATCCTGCTCTTCGACCCCGAAGGCAACATCATCGCGCGCAATCTTCGCGGCGAAGAACTGAAGGCAAAACTTGTCGAAATCTTCGGGGAGTGAAAGTGGCACTATATAATAATAGAAGATAAAAGAAGATAAGTGAAGATAGAAGAAGATAAAAGACGATACAACCAGGTGCCAGAGCTATTGTCTTCTATCTTCGTGGCGAAGCCACATATCTTCCTCTATCTTCCTCTAACTCCAAAAGAAAATATAAAGTATAAAGAACATGAACAAGGGAACAATCTTCACTATCCTGCTTGCCCTCGTCAGCGTGGCAAGTCAGGCACAGATTCACTATCGAATAGAAGGAAACATCGGTATGCCCGACTTCACGGGGAAGGTCGAGATATGCGATGTAATGAAAGCCGTAGTGGTTGACTCAATCGATGTCGTGAACGGAATTGTAGTTCCCAAAGAGGATAACTTGCCAGAGATGGCGTTCTGCGTTTTCAAGGAAATTGTGCCTGATGCGGCAGGAAAAGAGAAAAAGGACACATCCGGGCCGCCATATCTCTTCCTGTTCATCGATCAAGGCACTACGCACTTGAACGGAACAGACGAGAAAGGATGGCTTCGTTACGACGGCACACCCATCTGCGAAGAGATAAAGACATTTAAGGCGACCTTCCGCTTTGACAAAAGTCAGGAAATGTCCAACTATCTCCACGACCTTATCAGCCGTCATGCAACTGATGCCTATGGTCTCTATATCCTCATAAACGAAGCGCGTGTCAGCCTCAAACCCTCCGTTTGGATGGAGCTTTACGACAAACTCATGCTTGCCAATGGAGACTATATCAAAGCCACGCCTCACCTATGGGCTGACTTGGAAAAGATTAAGAGCAAGATGGAAAAGACGTCGAACACCGATGAGGGCAACAAGTTTGTGGACTTCGCCGTGGAATACGACGGCAAGACAACTCGCCTCAGTGATTATGTGGGCAAAGGGCAATATGTACTCGTTGACTTTTGGGCTTCATGGTGCGGTCCCTGCCGTGCAGAGATTCCCAATTTGATTGCAGCCTATAATAAATATAAGGAAAAAGGATTGGAGGTGGTTGGCATTGCAGCCTGGGATAAACCCGAGGACACGATGAAAGCCATCGAAGATGAGAAAATTCCCTATCCGCAAATCATCAATTCTCAGCAGATAGCCACCGACCTCTACAGCATCTCAGGCATTCCTGAAATCATCCTCTTCTCCCCCGACGGCACCATCCTCAAGCGGGGCTTGCGCGGCGATGGCATCGAAAAGGCTTTGGCGAAAATCTTCGGGGAGTGAAAGCGACACTAAATATAATAATATATAAGGTATAAGGATTATGAAAAGGGACATTATCACTATCTTGCTTGCTTTCGTCAGCGTGGCAAGTCAGGCGCAGACGAAAGTCAACATTCACGGCATCTGTGAGCCAGATGCGAAAAGTATCTCTATTGGTAAGAACATGGACGGCAGCGGCGGCGCAGACAGCGTCAGCGTCAAGGACGGCAAATGGGAATACATGAAAGAGCTGCCAGCTGATGTCTATACGCTTCTTTTTATCTCCGACGTAAAGGCAAAGCAGGCAAAGCAAGAGGACGTCATAGAAGAAGTCATAGCAGTTATGGCAGACAGCATTCCTACGGAAATCGACTTGACCACAGGTACAGTCAAAGGTTCGAAGGCTTCCGAGGCAATGAATGCCACCTGGAAGGAATTGTTTGCTTCGATGAAGAGCGACAACAAGCAGGCAGCGACGCTGGCAGCGGTTCAGCAGATGCGCAAAGCTGTATTGGACAACACCGACTCGATGCTGCCCGTCGTGTTCGTCCCGATGGGATTGTATCAAGGACTGACGTATAGCGAGCTGAAAAAGATATTCCGTCCAGGTGTACCATACGAGAACCATCCTGCCATGCAGGAAGCGAAGGCACACATGTCCCAAATGCAAGAAGAGTATCAAAAAGAGCGTCAAAGCCAGACGGCGCGTGCCATCGGGAACAAATTCACGGACATCGCCATGAACGACACCACAGGCCGTGAGCGCCGCCTGAGCGAATGGTGCGGCAAAGGCCGGTATGTGCTCATCGACTTTTGGGCATCGTGGTGCGGCCCCTGTCGTGCCGAGATGCCTAACGTGACTGCCTGCTACGAGAAGTATCACGCAAAGGGACTCGACATCGTCGCCATCTCGTTCGACACGAACAAGGAAGCTTGGCTTCGCGCCATCAATACGATGGAGATGCCGTGGGTGCATCTGAGCGACTTGGCAGGCTGGAACAGCCTTGGCGCGAGGACTTACGACATCAAGGGCATCCCTGCCAATATCCTTCTTGACGGCGAGGGCAACATTATCGACATCGACCTTCGCGACTATATGCTTGAAGAGAAACTCGCCGAAATCTTCGGGGAGTGAAAGTGGCACTATATAATAATATATAAGGTAAAAAGAACATGAAAAAGCAACTCATCACCATCCTGTTTGCCTCTATGAGCATCTGCCTTTCTATGTCAGTTGCAAGTTGCCAGCCCAAGTCCTCGAAACTCGAAGGAACAGGATTGGCAGAGGGAAAGGAACAAGGAAAAGAAAAGGAAATTGAAGAACGAGTTACGAGCATCTATAAAACAGTCTATGATTGGTATAACACGCACCACGGTGTGGGTGAAGAACACCAATATGATGACGAGTTTCTCACTCAGGACTTCTTGATGTTGCAATCAGAATTAGATAGCATCAGCAAAGTATTTAACGAGTACCCTGGTATTTTAGTTGACTTCGAACATTGGACGCAAGCCTATGACTATGAACGCGAGCAGATGGACTTCTCCATTGATTCTATCGACGTATTCTGCCGCGACTCAGCCAAGGTCTATATGACTTATATTGGCAAATGCCCTAAATACGTTCTGCTCAAAATGGCATATACTGACTCCCATCAATGTCCATCATCGAAAGTCTGGCTTATTGACGATTTCTGTGTGGATGGAGCTTTTGGCCCTTATTCCTTCTCTAATAAGCGTTGCTTGCAGGAAAGCATTGCCGATTATCAGAAAAGGAACCTTAGAACCAATAAATAACGAATTATGAGAAAGCAAATCATTCTTATGTCTGTTTTCGCTGTTTTGTTATTTGGTTGTTCACCATCAAGAAACAAAGGCGAGCAGTGTGTTAGTGTGCAGTATCAGGATAGCATAGAATTACGCAAGTCCATTCACTTGAGCAAATGCTATGCCTACCATCTCATAGCCAATGATAGTGTGAAAGAAGGTATCCACATCTTGGATTCTCTCTGGCAGACATATCATTTGGATGACATGATACCTTGTGGTATTGGTGCCGCCTATTACAAGCAAGGGGAATGTGATTCTGCATTTTACTGGTTCCAGGTTTCAGAAGCATACATTGACAGCATGATTGTGACTCAGCCTTCTGAGAAATGGTTACGAGACAAATTACCTTTGGCCTATATTCTGAGGGGCAAGGAAGCCGCTCTGGAGGTGGAGAAGTCTATGTCTGAGGAGTCAAAAGAGCAGGCACATATATTCTTCGAGACTTTTCCCACTCCTAAAGACTTCTTGGAGAACACTGTCCTTACTGTGTTCGACTCGTTCAAGAGCAATGACTATGTGAGATAGCATGTATAGCCTGAGATTTTTCGGGGAGTGAAAGCACACAATTGGGCATATATTTAACCACGAATTACACGAATTACACGAATTATTTTTCACCTTTTCACCTTTTTCATAGGCGTAGCCAATTCGTGTAATTCGTGTAATTCGTGGTAAGAAAAAACATTTGTGTTGTGATGTTACTTAATAAGGTAAAATGATGAAACGGATTATCAAAAAGGTTGTGAAGGTCATTCTCTATACGCTTCTCATTCTTGTACTTGCGTTTATTTCCATATTTGCATGGGATAAGGTAGGCGATATGTGGCGGGAGCTTTTGAGCCCAAGCCGCAATTGACTGTCATAGGCAAACCGTTCATCGACTTCGAGGCCGAGTTGCCCGACAGTACCGTGCATCACCTGTCCGAATATGCAGGCAAGGGGCAGTATGTCCTGCTCGACTTCTGGGCATCGTGGTGCGGCAGTTGCATCCGCTCTTTCCCCATGTTGATGGAGTTGCACGAGAAGTATCACGACCGAGGACTGCTTATCTTCGGCATCTCACACGACAAGAACCCCGAAGTGAAACAAACCTTGCAGTGAAGTTCTCCAACGACACGTGAGTAGTTCTCCAACGACACGTGAGTAGTTTGCCAATTACACGTGAGTAGTTTGCCGATTACTAATGGATAGTTTCAGAGCGTGACACTTTTCTTTGTCTCGTAAGCCGTCCGAGAGTGTTCCCGGGCGGCTTTTTCGTTACTTTGTTTTGCCGTCTCGATAAAATGTCGTAACTTTACAGCAGAATTCTAAACGATTCAACTATGAGCTATACGGAAATGGCACAACTGGAGCTGTTGAATGCAGTGAGGCAGATTAACTCCGAGGTGGAACTGAACGAGTTTAAGAACCTCTTGGCTCACTATTTTGCGAAGAAGGCACAAAAGGCAATCGATGCGCTTTGGGACAAGGGAGAGATTAACGAGCAGGTTATTGAACAATGGGGAGCAGAGCACATGCGTACCCCCTACACGTATGAGGCGCATCGTTCTTGACACCAATTGCTTGCTGCAGGCTTTGCCTAGTCGTAGTCCGTATCACAAGATATGGACTGAGATTTTGGCTGGTCATGTCAGCCTATGTGTCAACACGGAGATCTTGAGCGAGTACGAGGAAATCATTGCTCAAAAAAACAATGCGGATATTGCCCACAACGTGGTTGAGGCATTGCCCGACTGCATACCACAGAATTTATGAATGTCTATTACCATTTTCGGCTAATTGAGGCCGATGCTGATGATAATAAGTTCGTTGATTGCGCTGTAGCAGCCAATGCCGAATACATTGTGACCAACGATGCTCATTTCGATATCCTCAAGCAGATTGATTGGCCGAAGCTGACGGTCATCGCCATCAAGGAGTTTGTAAAACAGTTGAAGTAACTTAGAACGTGACACATTTCTTTGTCTCGTAAGCCGTCCGAGCATGTCCCCCGGGCAGCTTTTTCATTACTTTGTTTTGCTGTCTCGATAAATTGTTGTACCTTTGCTGTTAGAGAAATCGGAATTTATATGAAAGAAGAAATACTTTCTCAACGGATTCTTTTACTTTGTGGCTGTGCATCCTTAGAAGCGAAAGGCGACTTGCGACGTCTTGATTTAGCTATTCGCGAGGCACTTGACAAGGAGGTATGCGTGAATGAACTGAAGGATGCTTTTGCACAGCTCTATGCCTATACGGGGTTTCCCCGTTCGCTGAATGCGCTAAACACATTGGAGCGTGTGCTATCAGAGCGCAAGTCTGTTGGGATAATAGATAACGAAGGAAAACCATTCCAGCGCCCTGCTATTTGGGATGATGCTAAACTGGCATTGCAATTTGGTACGGAGATGCAAACCCGTGACGAAGGTGGTACACCGTGGAACTATTCTTTTTGTCCACAGGCTGACTATTATATGAAGTCGCACCTTTTTGGTGATATATTCGCTTGCAACCAATTTACTCCTGCTGAACGTGAGCTTATTACTGTTTCAGCCCTCAGCGTAATGGAAGGTGTTACTCCACAGTTTGAAGGGCATAAGGAATGCGCTGTCTTTATGGGCAATACAAAGGAACAAGTGGATTATCTCTGTCGTTGGCTTGAAGAAAAATACAGTAGGCATCAATAGGATAACTTCCAATTTATCGCATTCAAACTAAAACTTCTACAATTGCCCTAAATTGCCGTCCGAGCATGACCACGGGCGGCTTTTCTTTTACTTTATTTTGTTATCTCGGCGAATTGTCGTACCTTTGCAGGCGAATTTATCGCCTAACCCCGTCGCCTTCGGCGAAGTGAAGAGTGAAGAATGAAGAATTTGCTGCCGCACTGTAAATAGCTAAATTACTAAATAGTACATAAATTGTAAATAGTAAATCGTCAAATAGTAAATATCCAAGATGTTAAAACTCGATTATTCAAAGGCTCTGCTGAGTGCGGAGCAGATTGCAGCCTTCGCTCCGAAGGCAGAGGAGGCACAGAAGGCTCTCGAGGCCGGCACCTGTGCAGGTAATGATTTCCTTGGCTGGCTTCACTTGCCCAGCAGCATCACGGCTGAGTTCATGACGAAGCTTCAGGCTTGCGTGCAGACACTTCGCGACAACTGCGACACTGTGGTTGTGGCCGGCATCGGCGGCTCTTATCTCGGTGCCCGTGCTGTCATTGAATCGCTCGGAAACAGCTTCCAGTGGCTCACCAACAAGGGCGAGAACCCCAACATCCTCTTCGCCGGCAACAACATCGGCGAGGATTATCTCTATGAGCTCACAGAGTACCTAAAAGGTCGTCGCTTCGGTGTCATCAACATCTCCAAGAGCGGCACCACAACTGAGACTGCTCTGGCTTTCCGTCTGCTGAAGAAACAATGCGAGCAGCAGCGCGGCAAGGAGATGGCTCGCAAGGTCATCGTGGCTGTTACCGATGCCAAGAAGGGCGCTGCCCGCACATGTGCCGACAAGGAAGGCTACACATCGTTTGTCATTCCCGACAACGTGGGCGGCCGCTTCAGCGTGCTCACTCCCGTCGGCCTGCTGCCCATCGCTGTTGCAGGCTTCGACATTGCAAAGATTGTGCAGGGTGCTGCCGACATGGAAAAGGCAGTAGGTGCCGACGTCCCCTTCGAACAGAACATCTGCCTGCAGTACGCCGCCGTTCGCAACGCACTCTATCAGAGTGGCAAGAAGATTGAGATTCTCGTCAACTTCCAGCCTAAGCTCCACTACATGAACGAATGGTGGAAGCAGCTCTACGGCGAGAGCGAGGGCAAGGACCACAAGGGCATCTTCACGGCTGCCGTCGACTTCTCCACCGACCTCCACTCGATGGGTCAGTGGATTCAGGAAGGCGAGCGCAGCATCTTCGAGACCGTTGTCAGCGTGGAAGAGACGGAGCACAAGCTGCTCTTCCCCAGCGACGAGGAGAACCTCGACGGCCTGAACTTCCTGGCCGGCAAGCGTGTCGATGAGGTGAACAAGATGGCAGAGCTTGGCACACAGCTGGCTCACGTCGATGGCGGCGTGCCCAACATGCGTCTCATCGTGCCTCGCCTAAACGAATACTACATCGGTCAGATGATTTATTTCTTCGAGAAGGCTTGCGGCGTGAGCGGTCTCATTCTTGGCGTCAATCCCTTCAACCAGCCCGGCGTCGAGGCGTACAAGAAGAATATGTTTGCCCTGCTCGGCAAACCCGGATATGAAGCCGAGACGGTTGCTATTCGCAAACGTCTTGCTGAAGAATAACATCAATAGTTTTATATAACCACGAATTGCACGAATTACACGAATTAAAGGATGCCATCAATGGCGTAGCTAATTCGTGCTGGTTCGTGTAATTCGTGGTAAAAAATAATTGTCTGTTGAATACTGATAGTTATAAAGCAGTTCTTTTCGACATGGACGGCGTGCTGTTCGACAGTATGCCGAACCATGCTTATGCCTGGTCGCACGCGATGACGCAGTTCGGGCTGGAGATGACTGCCTATGAGGCTTACCTGCACGAGGGCAGGACGGGCAGCGGCACTATCAACATCTTGGCTCAGCGCTACTGGGGACGCGATGCTACGGAGGAAGAGATAGAACGCATTTATGCGGCGAAGAGCGAGGTGTTCAATGCTTGTCCTGAGGCAAAGCCGATGCCCGGAGCCCTTGAAGCCCTGACGGCTGCGAAGGAACTCGATTGCATGATTGTGCTTGTGACGGGCAGCGCACAGGCTTCTTTGCTTCAGCGTCTTGAGGAACACTACCCAGGCTTTTTCTCTGAGGAACTGATGGTGACGGGCTTCGACGTGAAGCGCGGCAAGCCAGACCCAGAGCCTTATCTGATGGGCTTGCAGAAGGCAGGCGTCAAGGCCGAGGAGGCCATCGTCGTGGAGAACGCGCCGCTTGGAGTTGAGTCGGCAAAGGGTGCAGGCATCTTCACCATTGCCGCCAATACGGGTCCGCTGGAGGACCACATCCTGAAGGATGCCGGGGCAGATGTCGTCGTGCCGGGCATGAAGGAGGTTGCTATGTTGTTGAAGTCGATGCAGAAGTGAGGGGCGGATGCTCCTACTTCATGAGTACGGTCTTTCCTCCCTTAATGTAAATGCCTTTCTGCTTTTGTGCATCTGATGTCTTGCGCCCGTTCAGGTCGTAGCATTCTGCCCTTTGCGAGTCGCGATGAATGCCTGTGACGGCTGTGTTGATGTCGTCCTCCGTCAGGGCCACTGTCTCCTTGAACCCGTTCCATGGCGAGACGTTCCAATTGTCGAGGCTTGCTTCCGGCACATGGAGCGTAATCTGTTCTGTCTTGACACGATTGAAGACCCGGCTTCCGAGCGACGGAGGTGTTGACGAAAAGAAGTAGAAGTCGGTTAGGTTCAGGCAGTTGTAGAATGCTTCTGAGCCTATGCTGGTCAAACTGCTGCCAAAGAAAACGGTGGTGAGGCTTGTGCATTCGGAGAAGACCTTCGGACCGATGCTTTCCAGGCTGTTGGGCGTTCTGACTGACCCAAGCAAGGTGCAGCTGTTGAAGGCCCATTCGCCGATGCTCGTCACGCCCTCCGGGATGCTGACAGACGTGAGTTCGCTGCAGCGGTCGAATGCCCAGCCGCTGATTGCTGTCACGTTGTACGTCTGCCCCTCATAGCTGACTGTAGGCGGAATCACCACATCGCCCGAGTACTTCACGTTGTCTTCCGTGCCGAAGGTCACGCTGACGGTCGTCTTGCCTTCCTCGAGTTTGTAGTAGATGCCGTCCACCATGAATTTGATATCACTGGCTTGCACGAACATGCTTGCAGCCAGTAGCGTAAAAGTGAGGATGAACCGTCCTGAAAAAAGTCTGTCGTTCATAGGGATAAAGTGTTGGTTGATAATTGATTCGAAACTGCTGCAAAGATACGAAATATCATTGAATTACAAAACGCCCAGACAGAGAATTTTACTCTGAGGCAAGAGAATGGCAGTCGGAAAACTGTTTCATCGTGTCACGAAAATCGACGATAAACTATCTTTTTGCTATTTCAGTTTTTGATGCAGAACGGAGACGTTTTGATGAAAACAGGGCGAATTTGACGTCGAAAAGCAGAGAATTTACGAATGCGGCATAGGGCATGAGTCAACCCACTATAGGACTTTTGCCAATCCCCTATAGGTCTTTAGACAAATCTCTATAGCTCTTTGATTAAGTAAACACGGTTCGAGGTACCTCAAAATACACTAAAAGCACCGCTTTTCTGTTTTATTTCACCTTTACAAATAGTCCTGTCCAGATGCAGAATTACATAACTGATACGTTCACAGAGTGTTACGAAAATTCAAAAAATAGCCGTTCTTTTGCGCCTCGGCATTCCGCGAGCATTTTTGAGCGATTCTCAGACGGTTGACAAAAAACAAAGTGTCAGCATTCGTGGCAGAATGCTGACATCTTGTAAAACGGATGAGCTGACTGGATTCTACTCGTTCTCCTCCGATTGTGTCGGTGGCAGTTCGTCCTCCTCAGGAATAGATGTGTCGGGCGTGATGGTGTAGCTGCCGTCGGGACCAATGGTGAGAATAAAGGGGCAGGACATGTCGCTGTCCGGGAAGCTGACGCAAGTGCTGAAGTAAAGCTTGCCTTCCTCGGCATGATGGAAGCGCATTCCATCCATGATGCCGTACTTTTGGAAGTCCTCCGGCAGTTGGCTCTTGAAGTCGCCCTTTGTGAAACTGCGGTCGAAGAGCTGCTTGCCGTCCTTCGTCACAACGAGTCGGAAGCGGTTGTCGGCGTACTTCGTGCCGTCATCGTCCTGCACGATCTGCAACGTCGAATCGGCGCCGCTGGTGATGGCATAGACCACTTTGTGGCTGCCCTGCATGAGCGAATCGGTGTAAGCATAGTCGGGCAGGCTGCGCACCTCGTTTTCGGTTTGTTCTGCCTGCTTCTGTCCGTCCGTCTCAGCCTTTTGGGGTCCGCAGGAGGCGAAGAGGATGAGAGAATAAGAAAATAGGGAAATAAGATGATACTTCTTCATGATTGTTGATTTGAAATGGTGTGTTTCGGATTAATAAACGAACGTCAGCGTGCCGCCTTGCTTGAGTTCCTTCACGGAGATGCGGTAGTCGGGCAGCTTCTTGCCGTTCCAGGTAACGTATTTCACTTGCTCCTTGCCCCCTGCTCCTTGCCCCTTTTTCGCGATGACGACGGTTGTCTGGCGGTCGGCACCAAGGTGGAGTGTGACTTTGTCGAAGAGGGGAGGGAAGAGTTCATAGACGGCCTCGCCCACGACCAGCGGGTACATGCCGATGCTGGCAAAGACATACCAGGCACTCATGGCACCGTCGTCCTCGTCCATCTCCGGGCAGTAGCCGCGAGGCTGGTTGACGAAGGCACAGCCAACGAAGGGGGTGGGGTAGGCGTCATTGCCGCCGTAGCGATGCGTAATACTCTCCGTGGCAAGGCTGCGGACGATGCTGCCTGTCTCCTGAGGTATGCCAAGGCGACCGAAGAGGAACGGCACGTGGATGTCAGGCTCGTTACCCTGGTTGTAAAGCTCCTCGCTGAAGAACGTCTTGAGTTGTTCGCCAAGTTCCTTCTTTCCGACGAGCTCAATCATCCGTGGCAGGTACATCGGTGCGCCCCAGCGGTATTGCCAACGCGTTCCCTGATAGAGGCCGTTGCCCTTCATCTTGGTGTAGGTCTCGTCGATGTGTTGGAACTCCTTTGGCCAAATGCTGTCGAAGACTTCCTGCCCACGTTTGGTCCACCTCTCGGCATCTTCCTTCATGCCCAATTCGCTCGCCAGTTGTCCCAAAGCCCAAAAGTCGCCGCTTGCCTCGAGGCATTGGTCGGGACTCTTCATGCTGAGCCGCTTCACCTCCTTCACCATGCCGGGATAGGCGTCGCGAAGTGCGGGAATGCCGATGCCCTGCCGGTATGCGTCGAGAAGCGTAGCGATGGCGTGCTCCGTGCGAACGGTTGGGACGCATTCATAGTTCGTGCTCCAGTCCTTCTTCCCTGTGATGTAAAGCTGAGAGAGCGATTGCATGATGTCGGAAGAGCGGCCTTCGTCGAGCAACGTGATGAGGGGAAACTTCGTGCGATAAGTGTCCCAGAGCGACCAGGAGCTGTAGTATTGGAATCCCTTGGCCTCGTGCGGCTGGCCGTCCGTACCGAGGTAACGCGTCATCTGGCGGTCGGTGACTTGGAACGGGCTGTGGAATGTCCTATATAAAGATGTATAGAAGATGGTCTGCTGGTCAGCCGTGCCACCTTCCACCTCGATGGTCGAGAGCAGACGCTCCCATTGACGCTTGGCACGTTCCACCATCGTGAGGAAGTCCGTCCGCCACACCGTCTGCTCCGGCATCTTGTCGAGTTCGTCGGCAAGGCCTGTCGAGACAACGATACGAACCTCGACATATCGTGCCGACAGCTCGGGGAAAGTGAGCCGCTTGCGTCCGTCGTCGGTCGTTTCGGTCAGGAATGGCGAGCTTGCATAAAGGCGGTAGTGCAGGAGATAATGCCCTCGACCGCAAGTGTTGGCACATTCCGCGAATCCTTGACCCATAGTGGGCGACTTCTGCTCGAAGCTGGCGTCGAACACTTTGTCGAAGGACGAATGCGGATTGAGCAGCAGGACTTGGTTCTTGGGGTCAGGGAAAGAGAAGCGCTCCACAGCCATTCGGCGGTCGGCCGTCGCTGTAAACCAGACGCCGTTGCTCAGCTGAACGCTGTAATAGCCGGGCTTCGCCACTTCCGTCTGCTTGAGGAGGCGGACGTCCTCGCCTGTCGCGTCGGGCATCAGAGAGACGTTTCCGCCACAACCGCTACCGCCGACGCCCGACAAGCGGTTGATGCTGAAGCCAGAGATGGCAGGCTGTTCGTAGTCATAACCAGGGTGCTGACGAGGCTTGCTGTCGGGCGAGACTTGAATCTGACCGTAGGGAACGGTCGCTCCCGGCGTCATTTGTCCGTAGTCGTCGGCTGTGCCGATGTAGAGATTGACGTTGTCGAGGACAGAGCTCTGCTGGGCATTCGTGGTCATGCAAGACGCCCATGCAAAAAGAAGGGCGAGGGAATGCACATTGAATGGCTTTATCTTCATTGGAACGCTATTTTTCTTGCAAAGATAAGCAAAATACAAAATAAAAGCGTATCTTTGCACATTATTTATTATTTAAAGCAGCAGAATTATGGAAAAAGAGAATAAAAACAAGTACATCGCCGTGATGTATAAGCTCTATTCGAGTGGTCAGGGCGAAGAGAAAGAACTCATCGAAGAGACAGCCGACGGCGATCCGTTCATCTTCGTCAGTGCCTTGGGCATGACACTCGACGCCTTCGAGGCGCAGATTGTCCCGCTGAAGGTGGGCGACAAGTTCGATTTTACACTCGCTCCTGATGACGCTTACGGCGAATACGACGAGGCTGGCAAGCACGCGCTCCCCAGGAATGTGTTCGAGATAAACGGCAAGCTCGACTCAAACTTTATTTTCGAAGGGGCTGTCGTGCCTTTGAATACGGCCGACGGCGCACGCTTCAACGGCACTATCGTCGAGATAGGCGACGAGACTATCACCGTCGACCTCAATCATCCCCTTGCTGGCAAGAGCCTCAACTTCGTGGGAGAAGTCCTCGAGACGCGCGATGCCACAAACGACGAGATACGTGATGCCCTCAATCAACTGACAGGCTGCGGCGGAGGCTGCAGTGGTTGTGGCGGCGGAAGTTGCGAGGGTTGCGGCAGCAAAGGCGAAGGTTGCGGCGGCTGCAATTAGCAGTTAGTCCGAACCTTGAACCATTACATTGCGCTCATATACTCGTCGAACATACTGCGAAGAATATGCTCGTCGTCCATTATCCTGCGCAACTGCTCGAGCCGAAGTGCATTGGGGGAGTCGGGGAACCAGAGCTTCAGATAGCCGTTTCGCCCATACTTCTCATGCAGGTGCGCAAGCATTCGGCTGAAGTGCTCCTCGCGGTCCATCTCGGGATAGTGGTCGAGTCCATACTGGATAGTCCTTCGAATGATGGTGGCAGGCTCGATGTGTCGGTCAGCCTCAGCCACGATGCGCCCGTAGACAGTTCGAGGCTCATGCCCGGCAGAGGCTCGATGGTCCTCCACGGCATCAGCCATCATGGCAATCTGCTCCTCCGTGAACCATTGGCGCAGCATATCGTCTGCCAGAATGATACGTGCGGAAACCTCATGGTGATGCTCACGACCTTCCCTGAGTCCTGTGTCGTGATAGGCTGCAATGGCATAAACCATATTGATATCTACATCCAGCTTGTCTGCCAACTCCAGGCTCTGACGTATAACCATACGGGCATGGTCCTGTTGGTGAGCTTTGTCAAAATGGTCGTAGCGGGGCAGAATCTCTCTCTCGATATACTGCTGGAGAGTCGGGTCGATAAGTTTGGACATAAGCATGAAATAATATATACGAGTGCAAAGATACGAAAAAAAGTTTAAAGTTTAAAGTTTAAAGTTTAAAGTTGGCTGGGAACGCGGCCGTCCCCGGCCGCAATAAGTCGAAACCTGAAACTTGAAACCTGACCCCCATAATATCATCGGTAATGAATAATAGCGACTTACAAGCCCTGAAGGATTTCTTCCTTCAAGATGAATTTGCCAGGCAGAATGGCATAGAAATAATTGAGATAGCAGAAGGGTATGCTCGGACTCAAGTCCGCTTAGAGGCTCGCCACCTCAATGCCAAAGGCAGTGTGCAGGGAGGCGTGCTCTTCACCTTGGCTGACCTTGCCTTTGCCGCAGCCACTAATAGTCATGGGACGCCTACCGTCACCTCGTCGGCCAACATCACATTCATTCGCGGAGCCAAGACTGGTGTCGTCACAGCAGAAGCGCATGAGACGGCTGACCTTCGTCATCTCCCTTTCTGCGAGGTACGTGTCACAGACGATCAGGGCAACCTGCTTGCAGTCTTTACGGGCAGAGGATATCGAAAGGAGGGAAACAGATGAAGACAAAAGACATTTACCTTGCAGGGGGATGCTTCTGGGGGACCGAGCATTACTTCAAGCAGATAGAAGGAGTCGTGGAGACGGAAGTTGGATTTGCCAACGGATATACCGAGAACCCTACATATAAAGAAGTCTATACCGACCAGACTGGTTTCGCTGAGACGGTGCATGTGAAGTACAATCCCGACAAAGCCGACCTCGAATTCCTGCTCCTGATGTTCTTCAAAGCCATCGACCCCACGAGCCTCAACAAACAAGGCCATGATGAGGGTACCCGCTACAGGACTGGCATCTACTACACCACCGCCGACGACCTTCCCGTCATAGAGAAGGTCTTCAGCGAGGAGCAGAAAAACTATCAGCAGCCTATAGTCGTCGAGATACAGCCTTTGCAGAACTTCTACAGGGCCGAGGACTACCATCAGGACTATCTCGACAAGAATCCTGACGGCTATTGTCATCTGCCGCTTTCGCTCTTCGCTTTTGCAAGGGCTAGTAAGTCAAAAGAATCAGTAAAGGAAACAAAGCTGGATAATCCATGAAAAGAACCATCCTGACATGCCTGCTGACGCTCTGTGCTTTAGCCTTATCTGCCCAGACGAAGTGGATGAACCCATTGGAGCAAGGCGATAATATCGTGCACGGACGTTGGTGGAACAGCGAATTAAAGGACAACTACCATCGTCTGACTCCCAGAGCTGAGAGCAAAGTAAGGGGAGCTGTATGGAGGTTGTCGAAGCAGTCGGCAGGACTCTCCCTCTGCTTTCACACCAACGCTCCGAGCATCAAGGTCCGCTACAAAGTGAAGGGTGGCCTCAATATGTTCCACATGCCTACCACCGGTGTGTCGGGACTGGACCTCTATGCCACCGATGCCAATGGCGAGCTGCGCTGGTGTGCCAGCAAGTTCAATCTCTCTTTCAAGGACACCATCAGCTATGAGTTCAAGGACCTGACCTATTTCACGGGCGAGGCCATAGGCTACGACTTCGAGCTATTCCTGCCTTTGTATAACGAAGTGACATGGCTGGAGATAGGTGTGCCGGAAGGCCGTGAACTGCGTTTCATCCCTGCCTCCTCCGAGAAGCCGATTGTCGTCTATGGCACTTCCATTGCCCAAGGTGCATGTGCCTCGAGGACGGGTATGGCTTGGACCAATATCGTCCATCGGGAGTCGCGCTATCCAGTCATTAACCTGGGCTTCTCGGGCAATGGCCTTCTTGAGGAGGAAGTTTTCGGCTTCCTTGCTGAGATAGATGCCAAGCTCTTCGTTATCGATTGTCTGCCGAATATGTCAACAGAGCGTACAGAGCTTATCTACGACCGCATACTGAAGGGTATATCCATGCTGCGCGAGAAGAGCAAAGCTCCCATCCTATTGGTGGAGCACGACTATGCCAACGGCACCAGTTCGCAGCAGAGCGTAGATTGGTACGAAGGCTCCAACGGAGAGCAGAGACGCGTCTTCAGGACCTTGCAAGAGAAGGGAGTGAAAGACATCTACTATCTGAGCCACAAGGAGCTGGGTTTCACGCAAGACTCGATGGTGGAAGGCATTCATCCCAACGACCTGGGCATGCGCCAGTATGCCGATGCATATCTGCGGAAGCTTAGGGAGATATTCCCATAATCCAATCCATTCTCCAGCATGAAACAGATTGTCCTTTGGCTTCGCATCATTCGTCCGCAGACATTGTTTGCATCTCTATGTCCAGTCCTGGTCGGGCTGATGGTTGCCCATACGCTCATTCCGCTATCCTCTTCCCTCATGTTCCTAACGGCGCTGCTGACTTTGCTTTGTGCTCTTGCCTTGCAGATACTCAGCAACCTCATCAATGACTACTATGACTACAAGCGCGGCACAGACAAGCAGGGCAGGGTAGGGTTCAAACGAGCCCTGGCAGAGGGATTGGTCAGCGAAAGAGAAATGCTTGCAGCCTGTCTCGTAGCCCTTTCCGTCAGTCTTGTTCTTGGAGCCGTTCTCTGTTACATAGGAGGCTGGGTCATCGTGGCGATAGGCATCACAGCCATTCTGTTTGCCTGGCTCTATACCGCCACTCCCTATTCGCTCTCCTATCTGGGCATTGCCGACATCTTTGTCTTCCTCTATTATGGTGTCATTGCTACATGGGGAACCGTCTGGCTGCAATATAAGTCTGCGGGAATACCTTTCGATTCCAACATCTTGACGCATCGTGGTCTTGATGCCCCTGTTTGCCTGGCTTGCCTTCGGCATGAGTTGGGCCGTAGGCATTATTTTTGAAAGCCAATCCTTAATATAATAAGAAGAATAACATGAAGAAAGTTATCGTCATTTCAACAAGTCTGCGTCGCGGTTCGAACAGCGATCAGCTTGCCGACAAGTTTGCTGAAGGCGCAAGGGCTGCCGGAAACGAAGTGGAGAAGATTTCCCTCGTTGGAAAGAACATCCAGTTTTGCAAAGGCTGTCTCGGTTGCCAGAAGCTTGGGCGGTGCATCATGGGTGATGATGTGAACGACATCATGTCGAAGGTGCTTAAAGCTGATGTGGTAGCTTGGGCGACACCTATCTATTATTATGAGATGAGTGGGCAGATGAAGACACTCATTGACCGCATGAATGCGATGTATGAAGCGGACTATCAGTTCCGCGAGGTCTATCTGCTCTCGACTGCAGCAGAAGATGAAGAGCAGACTCCGAAGCGGGCCGAGACAGGCTTGACAGGCTGGATTGACTGCTATCCCAAGAGCCGTCTGGCAGGCACTCTCTTCTGTGGTGGCGTGAATATGCCTGGCGAGATAGAAGGCAATCCGAAGTTGCAGGAAGCTTATGAACTGGGGAAAAGCATCTGCGACGAGAGTCAAGATAATTTATAATCTGAAGTTTCTGGAGCAAGTCTGGAAGACCTTACCATTATTAATAAGGAGCAAAAGAATACAATTTGCCCCTGCAATCCTTCTGTCCATGCCCAACCTGGCGTGCTGGGTTGTTTGCACAGACGCGATGCTGCAATTGCACAGACGCGATGCTGCAATTGCAGCATCGCGTCTGTGCAAACTCCTTGGCGTAGTATCTCTGCCAGAGCAACTTAGGATTTCGGGCAAAAAGGAGTGCCGAATCGGACCATTCTGAGTGCCGGACAAGGAGGCAAGCCCCTTGCTGTTTAAGCCGAAGAAGCCCCTTGCTGTCTTCGCATAATTGCCTGTTTTTACTCATCTCTATGAATCTCTAAATTTAAAATAACAATTAACTAAAATCCTTAAACCTATGAAGTATCCTTGTGAGAACTGCAAGCTAAGAGCTCAGTACGACAAAAATCCCAAGTCCCTGATTGGCCGCTTCTGGCAATGGCAGATGTTTATCTTCGCCTATTTGGCAACCAGCCTCTGCATGTCATCATGCAAGAGTACAATCTATGACTATAGCGCTTTGTCAAACAAGGGGCAGGAGGTTAGCTTTGCCGACTACAAAGGCAAGGTTCTTCTCATCGTCAATACGGCTTCAAAGTGCGGCTTCACTCCACAATATGACGGACTGGAAGCCTTGTATCAGAAGTATAAGGACCGTGGACTCGTCGTCATTGGTTTCCCTTGCGACCAGTTTGGCCATCAGGAACCTGGCACTGATACGCAGATAGAGGAGTTCTGCCGTAAGAACCATGGAGTCACCTTCCCCTTGATGTCGAAGACAGAAGTCAACGGAGAGCATGCACTTCCTCTTTACAAATGGCTGAAGAGCAAGGCTGGCTTTGCTGGGTTCACCCCAGGGCATCCGCTCTCCAAACTAATGAACGAGATGCTCCAGAAGTCCGATTCGGCTTATGCCACTAAGCCAGACATCAAGTGGAACTTTACGAAATTCCTGATCAGCAGGAAAGGTAAGGTCGTCGGTCGCTATGAGCCTACCGAAGAGCCAAGTGCATTGGAAAAGCCTATAGAGGCGCAGCTTTAGTTAGCTTCTTGATATGGCTTCCCGTGTATCATGTTCAAGAAGTCCGATAAGTTATCCCATGCAAAAAAGCCTTCCTGCGTGGAAGGCTTTTTTGTGTCGTCTAAAAGGGGAGGTCTGCTTCGTAATCCTTTGGGAATGTGCCGTGTATTTCCTTGAATGCGTAGGCGTAGTATTCTTCTGGCGCAATATTGGGGAAGCGGTCCTGGAAGAGGATTCGTGTGGCTTCGCGGTCGCATGAAGGAGCCAGCTTAAGGTAGACGAGGAAGTTTTCCATGTCGTTCTTCCGAAGATAGCAGTTCGCCAGGTGTGGAACTACGAACTTTCCTTCCTCTGTCCCGAAGATGGTCCAGACGTCGTCGAGCAGGTCGATGGCTACGTCGTTGTAGCCTGCACCGGAGTAGGCGAGGGCGATGTTGAAGAGTGTGTCGCCCTTTTCGGGACTTCTCTCCAGCGCTTTTGCGAAGTTCTCTTCGGCCAGCTTTGTCTGTTTGCCCCAGAGGTAGATGTCGCCTTCCGTCATATAGCACCTCCAGAGCACGTCCTCGGCGGTGACCTTTTTTGCTTTCTCTATGGTGCTTATTGCTTCCGATATTCTGTCGAGCCGGCTTAGGGCGAATGCCTTCACCTGCAGGATTTGCGAGAGTTCTGCTTCACGGTCTGGCAGCTTTCTGGCATACTTTTCGGCTTTCTCGAGCAGCGGCAGTATTTCCTTGTAGCGTTCCTCGCCGCAGAGACAGAGGGAGAGCGATATCTGAACGCTGAGGTCGTCGGGCTGCAGGTCGAGGTATTGCTTGTAGAGGTCGATGGCTTCAGCGGTCAGTCCGCCATGCATGTATGCGTTTCCCTTCATGAGGAGGGCGCCCGTGTCCTGTGGATTGATGGCGAGAGAATAGTCCGCCGCCTCGATGGCCTCGTCCTGATAGCCAAGTTGGGTGCATGTCTCGGACAGGAGGTTCCATGCTTCGGTGTCGTATGGCTCATCATCCAAGATTGTCTTCAGCTGTGTGTAGGCTCCTTCATAGTCGTCGAGCCCCATCTTTATCTCGGCCTCCATGATGGGCAGCCGCGGGTGGGTGGGGTATTTGTCCGCCAGCCAGAGTCGCCACTGCTCTGCCAGCTCCCACTGGTCGTAGTCCATGAAGATGGAGACGCAATCGTAGAGATAGCTGTCGAGGCAGTCCTGCATCAGCGTCATCTGCTGGAGGAGGAAGTCGGAAGCCTTGTCTGCCTTGCCCTCCTTGATGAGGAGCTCGGCTCGGATGTAGATGACCTCCTGGTCGTCCTGCTCGGTGATGCCGTCGATGATAGAGCGTGCCTCGTCGAGCTTGCCGTAGAACATGCGCTGACGGGCCAGGAAGATTTGCGGGTCTACGCTGTCGGGATGCATGTCTATGGCAGCCTTAATGGCCTGGTTGGCCTTGGCGTCCTGTCCCTCCGTCATGTAGTGTTCGGCAATATCAGTCAGCTCGTCAGCCTCCATATAGGGCGTCTGCCCCTCGGAGATTGCCTTCTCATAGCGATGAAGCAACCTAAGGAAATGCCGGGACTGATAGTATTTGTTGTTGTCTTCCATTGCCTTAATGGTTCAAGGTTCAAGGTTTCAGGTTCAAGGTTTCGACTTATTGCGGCCGGGGACGGCCGCGTTCCCAGCCAACTTTCAACTCTCAACTCTCAACTTTTATATATATTTGTGTCCTTGAGGCCAACGGTCTTGTTGAAGACGAGATGCTCTGGTGTGCTGTCCGTATCGACGTTGAAGTAGCCGATTCGCTGGAACTGGAGGTAGGAGAGGGCAGGCATGGTGGCTGCAAACTCCTCGATGAAGGCATTCCTGTTGACGGTGAGCGAGTCGGGGTTCAGGAATGGGCGCATGGCATCGATGCCTCGCACGCCCGTCTCCTTCTCGTATTGCTTGATGGCATCGCGCGGGTTCTCGCATGTCCAGAGGCATTCGTAGTTGCGCACCTCGCAGGGGATGCTGTGCTGGCAGCTCACCCAGTGGAGCGTCTTGCCCTTAATCTTGCGGTCAGCCCCTGGCAGGTCGCTCCTGCTCTCGGCATCATAGGTGGCGTGGATGCAGGTGATGTTGCCTTGGCTGTCCTTCTCGATGCATTTGTAATTGCCCTGTTCGTCCTGTTCGTCACTGCAGGCGATGATGTAGGCATTCTTGAGACGAACTTCCTTCCCGGGACCGAGGCGCAGGAACTTCTTGCCGCCGTCTTCCATGAAGTCGTCACGCTCGATGTAGAGTTCACGAGAGAAGCGAATCGTATGCGTGTTGCCCTCCATGATGGTGTTCCCTTCGGCATCGCGCAACTCAGGGTTGTTGATGGCCTGCATCTCCTCGACCTTTCCATCGGGGTAGTTGTCGATGATGAGTTTCACGGGGTTGACCACGGCACTGACACGAGTGGCGCGTGTGTTCAGGTCCTCGCGACAGGCTGCTTCCATCAGCTTGATGTCGTTCAGGGCATCGAAGGTCGTGTATCCTATCTTGTCGATGAAGTTGAGTATGGCCTGCGGGCTGTAGCCTCGGCGACGAATGCCGCAGATGGTCGGCATACGCGGGTCGTCCCATCCGCTGACGACACCCTCTTTGGTGAGGATGAGCAGGTTGCGCTTCGACATAAGGGTGTAGTTCAGGTTCAGCTTATTGAACTCGAACTGTCGGGGACGGTTGTCCTCGATGTCGCCCTTGTCGCCTCGCCATTCTTTAATCCATGTCACGAAAAGGTCGTAGAGCTCATGGTGCGGCACGAACTCCAACGTGCAGATGCTGTGGGTGACGCCTTCCAGATAGTCGCTCTGCCCATGGGTGAAGTCGTACATTGGGTAGGCATTCCACTTGTTGCCTGTTCGCCAGTGTTCCATATTGAGCACGCGATACATGATGGGGTCGCGGAAGTGCATGTTGGGGCTTGCCATGTCAATCTTGGCACGCAGAATCATCTTGCCTGGCTCCACGTTCCCCGAGTTCATCTCGCGGAAGAGGCGGAGGCTTTCCTCGGCAGGTCTGTCGCGATAGGGCGAGTTGGTGCCAGCCTCAGTGGGCGTGCCCTTTTGTGCGGCTATCTCCTCGCTCGTCTGCTCGTCCACGTAGGCACGTCCCTGCATGATGCACCACTCAGCAAAGTCCCAGAGGTCCTGGAAGTAGTCACTGGCATAGCAGACCTTTCCCCACTGGAAGCCCAGCCACTTGATATCGCGCTCGATGGCCTCCACATATTCAGTATCCTCTTTCTGCGGATTGGTGTCGTCCATCCTAAGGTTGCATACGCCTCCGAACTTCTCGGCGATGCCGAAGTCGAGGGCTATGGCCTTGGCATGTCCGATATGCAGGTAGCCGTTCGGCTCGGGAGGAAAGCGCGTCTGTAGGCGACCGCCGTTCTTACCTTCGGCCAAATCCTTCTCTACTCTTTGCTCTATGAAATTGAGGCTCTTCTTCTCCTCAGCATTGCTATTGACGTTCTCTGCCATATCTGTTTCGTTTATCGTACATTACTAACGATGCAAAGATAATGCAAAATTCTCAAATAGCAGGCAAGGATGAGGGAAAAATATACCTTATTGTCGTTGAATGCATGAAAAGATGCCTTTTATTGCAAAGAAGGCGGCCTGTCGTGTGACAAGCCGCCTGCTTTCCTTCATTGCAACGAACGAGTCGTTACTTCAGAATTATTCTTCCGCCCACGATGTTGATGCCCTTTTGCATCCTGCTAAGGCGTTGACCGGCGAGATTATAGATGCCTTCGTTGGCAGTATGGTTGGCCTTGAGGTTGTTAATGCCAGTCGGGTCTTCCTCTATGCATTGGGGAACCTCGGGCAGAACGATGCTTTCCAAACGGAGTTCCTCGAGCAAATCCGTCGTAAAGTAAGGAGCCTGTGCATCTATCGTCTTGGTCACGGTAATATATTCAAAGGCTGTTCCCTCTTCATTCAAGACGTAGCAGTCCTTTATTCTCGGGGCAAAGGTGTTGCCGTGGAACTCGTAGTTAGCCGATGTGACGAGCATCTTGTCTGAACCAGTTTTGTAGAAGGGAACGCCCGACGAGCGGAAGACGAGAGCACGTCCTGCCATGGTGGAGTCGGCTGCAATGATGTAGGGCGTGCCGCCTCGCAATGCAGTGGCAGGCTTGAAAACAATCTTTCCATTGGCAGCCTCGGCTGCGAACTCGTAAATCCAGAAGTGATTGAGCGAGTCGTCAAGCGAGACAAGATTGTCATCAAGATAGATGGAATCAGGCATGAATGGCATCGTAAAGGCATGCCAGCCTGTTCCCTTCTCCGTCTCGGGGAAGGTGTAGGCGAAGGAAGCGCTATCGGCATCGAAGCTGACAGGGATGTAGTACGGCTTATCGTTGACCAAGTTGATGCGGTCGGCATGGTTGCCTATCACGACGTTGGCTGTATCTATGGCAGCAGGTAACTCCACGCCCGTTCCAAAGGCATAGATGACATTGGGATTGAGCCTGTTCGGAATCATGCGGGTAATCTTTTTGCAGTCTGCCATTACACCGCAGATGTTGGTTGTAGTTGTAATGGTAGTGGCCCATGCCTTTCCTGTCACTGTGCCATCGGTCTTCCAGTTCAGAAGACCTTCATTCATCTTCCACTTGTGGTCCCATGTGGCACCATTGCCCAAAGTGCCGCTCTGATTGGTGTACATCACTTTCAGGTGGTAGTTGATGCCGGCGGAGAGATTGTCGAACTCAAAGTCGATGTTGGCTGTCTTGCCTCCTGGGATGTCGACGTAGAACGTACGACTTGCTCCGCTATAGGCTGTGTTGTCTCCATCTTTTGAGGTGTATATTTGGACCTTCACGCCTCCATGGTAATCGGTGGACTTGCTGTTCCTGATGGTAGCCGAGCCGATGAGGCGTTTGCCATAGAGAATGTTGTTCACCATGTTGCTGATGGTGTACTTGCTGACGGTGAGGCTGGCTACGTCGGCCTCTGCTTCTGTGATAACTTCCATCGTGCCCTGTCCCATCACGCTCGTGCCCTTTTCGTCGGTGCAGAACCATAGGTTATATGTGCCCGTTTCTTCTGGCTTGAAGAAGTACGACACATCTGCCGTCTCGCCAGAGCGGACTGCAACCATCGACTTGCTTTCGGTATATGTCTTTGTGGTTCCTTTTCCTGCAAAGAGGTAGATTGTCTTGAAGTACTCGGCCCCGTTGTTGCGGAATGTCACTTTGATTTCCTGTTCCTGCCCGGCTATGCGTGTGCCGGGGAAGACGATAGTGTCGATGCTTAAGTTCTCGCCAGTAAGGACAGGTTTGTGGAAGTTCATGGTCACAGCTCCAGCACTGTCAACCTGTGCCTCGATGTACTGCGTCAGGAAGTCATATTCAGCACGCCATTCTTCGCTTCTCGAGGGCTTGTTTCCGGGAGACAGCTTATATGTGCCTTCGGGAAGTTTCTTAGCTATTACGAAAGATTTTGTAGAGGAAGAGCCGTTCGCCAGGCTTGAGATAGCTTGCCTGGTTCCAACAAGTGAGAGCGAGCCGTCCTCGTTGAGCATTAAGATGCCCACATGATAGCTACTTGCGACACCGGTCCAGTTTGTGAATGTTGCTTTGATGCCTGTGGTGGTAAGGCTTACATTACTGGTGTTGAGGTATGCGTCTTCCTTAGGAGTACCAGGGACGCGCAGGTTGAAGACAGCGCCTTGTGTCATGCTGTAGCCGTCACTGCTGCTGCTGGCACCTATGCCGCTGTTGTCGCCTGGGTTGAGAATACTAATCAGGAACCAGCCGTTGCTGCCTCCGCCCCAGCCCCAATTGAGGTGGAAGAGGCCTTCGCCATCAAAGCCATCGACCACAAAAGCATGTCCGCCTTTTGACGAATGACCGCGATAGAGAATAGGATAGCCAGCTTCCAACTCGTCGTAGAGCATGTTGAACCAGTCGTCGATGCTAAAGTCAGAACGGTCTGCCCAGAATGCTCTTGAGTCAAAGCCGAGGTGGTTGACGAAAGTATCCCTTGCCCTCGATGTGACACCTCCGGAGGAGGCTCCGTATCCCATCTTAATGGATTGCCCGCAGATGAGCATCAGGTTGGCTACGGCAGAGTCCTGAGCATTGGCTACATGACCGCTTGGCCAGGAATATGTGTCGCGCATGTTCTCCCAGTCTATGACGGTATTGCGGGGAATGGCTGGTGCGGTAGATTCCTTTTTCGATCCGTCTTTCAGCGTATAGGTATTGGTAAGGGCAGGAATGTTGGCTTTCGTTTTCTCAGGGAACTTATAGAAGGCAACAACCTGTGCCATGGCCGTGGCTGCACATCCGGTAGCAGGCAAATCCTGCGAGCCGTCTTCTTTGTAGTACATTGGGCAAGTGATGTTGTAGGGACGTCCTTGGTTCCAACGTGTCTTCAGCAGTTCGGGTATGCTGTGCCTTGTGCCCGAGACCTTGTTGCGTTTCTTGATGATGGGGTCGCTTGGCTGTATGTCATTATCTATTATGTACTTGATTTGGTCGGCATAGGACTGCAGCCACGAACTCATGTTCTCGGGAATGTTCTCGGGGTCGAACGAGCCTTGGTCGACATAACCGAGGATGGGTTCCGTACGGTCGTCGCCCGAGACGATGACGTAGCCGCCATCGTTTCCTGCATTGAAAACATAATAGTACGCATCCTCTTCCTCTGTTGCCTGAACTGTTGTTGTTTTGCGAGCCTTGAAAGGCTTCTGTACGGTATTGATGTTTTTGCCTCTTGCAAGCATGAATGTCTGTGCTGAATATTGTGCAGCTTGCTTCCCGACAGGCTCTGCATTTGTCGTGAAAACAATGCAGAGTGTCAGGAATAATGATATGATTCTTTTCATGTATTAGTTTTTTTGCCTTGGATAGCGTTTTTATTTCAGTATCTTCTTTCCGTTCACGATGTTTATACCCTTCTGCATCCTGCTCAGACGCTGACCGGCGAGGTTGTAGATGCCTTTGTCGGCATGGCTGGACTTGAGGTCATTTATGCCGTCGGGGTCTTCTTCTTTGGATACGGGTATTTCGGGCAGGACAATGCTGGCGGGTCTCAGTTCCTCGAGCAGGTATGTTGTGAAGTAGGGTGCTTGTGCCGGCAGGGTCTTGGCTGTCGTGATGTACTCGAAGGCTGTTCCTCCTTCATTCAGGATGTAGCAGTCTTTTAGCTTCGGTGCAAAGGTGTTGCCGTGGAAGAGGAAGCTTGGTGATGTGACGACCATCTTATCGGAACCTGTCTTGAAGAAAGGAACTTCGAGCGAGCGGAAGAGGATGGAGCGTCCGGCCATGGTGGAGTCGGCTGCAATGATGTAGGGCGTTCCTCCTCGCAGCACTTTTGCCGGAGCAAAGATGACTTCGCCATTGTCTCCTTCTGCAGAGAATTCATAGATCCAGAAATGATTGAGGGAGTCGTCGAGCGTGACGAATGCGTCGTCCACGAATATGGAGTCCACCTCGAATGGCATTGTGATGGCGTGCCAGCCTGTTCCCTTCTCTGTTTCGGGGAAGGTGTAGGCGAAGGAAGCGCTGTCGGCATCGAAGCTGGTGGGAATGTAGTACGGCTTGTCGCCCGTGAGGTTGATGTGGCTGGCTCGATTGCCATGAACGACGTTGGCAGTATCTATGGCAGTAGGCAAATCCATGTCTGCTCCGAAGGCGTAGATGACGTTGGGATTACTTCGGTTAGGTATCATGCGTGTGATATTCTTGCAGTCGGCCAGCACACCGCAGATGGTGGAGGCGGTTGACATGTTGGAAGCCCATGCTTTGCCTGTCTCTGTGCCGTCGGTCTTCCATAGAGCCAGACCGCTTTTCATTTCCCATCCGCCAAGGTCCCCGACACCGCCGTTGACCAGCGAGCCGTCCTGGTCTACGTAGTTGGCAGACAGATAGTATTTGTTGTTCTCGCTGAGTCCGTCGAAGGTGTAGTCCACTGAAGCCACCTTGCCTGCAAGAATATCCACGTCGCAGGTACGTGTCGAACCGCTCCAGGCAGAGCCGGTGCTGTTGGGCTGGCTCCATATCTGGAGTCTTATCTTTCCGTGGAAGTCTGTCTTTCCACTGTTCCTGATAGATGCTTTGCCGACGAGCGATTTGCCGTAGAGCACGTTGCTGACAGCATTTGTGATGGTATAGGAAGTGACGGTGAGGCTGGCCTTCTCGGCTTCGGCATCCGTGATGACTTCCATAGTGCCTCTGCCTACTTCGCCGGTGCCATTGCTGCCAGTGCAGAACCAGAGGTTGTAGGTGCCTGTCTCTTGAGGCGTGAAGAAGTAGGATACGTCTATCGTTTCGTCCTTGCGAACAGCAACTACGGACTTGCTTTCGGTGTAGATTTTGTCCGTTGTCTGGCTGGCAAAGAGGTAGATGTACTGGTAGTATTCGTCGCTATTGTTGCGGTAGGTTACTTTTACTTCCTGCTCTTTGCCAGCGATGCGTGTGCCGGGGAAGACGATGGTGTCGATGCTGATGCTGTTCCCGTTGCTGATGTCTACGGGTGTCAGGGTCATGTTGCCTTCGGCATCGACAACGGCTTCTATGTAGTGGTTGCGCAGGTTGTATTTGGGGCGCCATACGTCGTTTCTGGTTGCCTTGCTGGCGGGAGAGAGCTTGTAGGTACCTTCGGTGAGCTTGCCTTTGAGGGCGAATGTCTTTGCCTGCGAGGCGTTATTTGCCAGGCTGGAGATGAGCGATTGGGTACCGACGACGGAGTATTCGCCGTCTTCATCTTGCATAACGATGGCTGTGTGGAAGCTGCCAGTGGCACCCGTCCTGTTCTCGTAGGTAGCCTTGATGGATGTGCCTCCGGAGACGGATACATCCTTGATGTAGAGGTATGTGTCGGCATTGTTGCTGTCGGGCAGACGCAGGTTGAAGAGTGCGCGCTGGTACATGCTATAGCCGTCGCTGCTGCTGCTGGCACCGATGCCGCTGTTGTCGCCTGGGTTGAGGATGCCAACGAGGAACCATCCGTTACTGCCTCCGCCCCAGCCCCAGTTGAGGTGGAAGAGGTTCTCTCCGTCGAAGCCATCGAGCACGAAGGCATGGCCGCCTTTAGAGGTAAAGCCGGACATGAGGACGGGGTAGCCTTGGTCTATCTCGTTGTATATCATGTCGAACCAGTCGTCGATGCTATAGTCGGCACGCTCGCCTACGTAGCAACTGTTGTCGAAACCGAAGTACTTGATGTATGCCTCGGCACTGAAGTTGGCGCCGGAGGACGGTCCGTAGTGCATATTGACGGCCTGTCCACAGTAGTGCATCAGGTTGGCTACGGCCGAGTCCTGTGCGTTGGCTACATGATCGCTTGGCCAGGAATAGGTGTCGCGCATGTTCTCCCAGTCGATGACGGTGTTGCGAGGAATAGCCTTTTGCGTGACGGTCTTCTTCGAACCGTCCTTTTTTGAGGTATAGGTTATGCTGTAGGCGGGGATGATGGCCTTTGTCTTCTCGGGGAATTTGTAGAAGTTCATCACCTGAGCCATAGCTGTGGCGGTGCAGCCGGTTGCTGGTCCGCTCCTCAGTGGGAGGGCAGTTGCCTCGTTATTGTCATCTTCCAGATAGTAGTCCGGGCAGGTGAGGTTGTAGGGCCTTCCTTGGTTCCAGCGTGTGGTGAGCAGCTCTCCGATGCTGTGCTTAGTGGCAGTCACCTTGTTGCGCTTCTTGATACGCGGGTCGCCGGGCTTGATGTCGTTATCGACGATATACTTGATTTGGTCGGCATATCCCTGCAGCCACGAGCGCATGTTCTCGGGAATGTTCTCGGGATCGAACGAGCCGTGGTCCACATACCCGAGGATGGGTTCCGTGCGGTCGTCGCCTGAGACGATGACATAGCCGCCGTCGGCACCTGCGTTGAAGACGTAGTAGTAGGCTTCTTCAGTCTGCTGGGCTGCTCCTTTGCGGGGAGCCTTGAAGGGCTTTTGTACGGTATTGACCTGCTTGCCCTTTGCGAGCATGTAGTTCTGTGCAGTGTAGAGTGCGGCCTGCTTGCCGACCGGTTCTGCCATTCCTGCCAGCGCAAGGCCGAGCATCATGATGGATAAAGTAAATCTTTTCATGTCGTTATGATTGTTTGTAGGTTTTAGTTTTTCTTCTCGAATTATTCGTTAATTGCCCCTATATTACGGCAATTTCGCCACAAAGATAGTTTTTTTTGAGTAAAAGTCCAAATAAATTTTAATTTATTTGCGCGAAAGTGCCTATCCGCAAGACTTCGGGCAGTGGATAAGATGCGTCGTGGACAGGTCGCAGGGTGAAGGTTTGCTTCAGGAAACACGCCGAATTGCCCTCTAACACCGTTGGGATGGGAGATGTGCCATAGTTGGTTGTTTGCATCAACTGTTGATGCAAACAACTTATCCTGATGTCTTGATAGAAAAGATGTGCCGTTTCAGGTAAGGCAAGGTGGAAAGGGATGCAAAAAAAGCGGATGAAACCAGACTCGTTGTCTGGTTCCATCCACCTGGGATGATTTTGTGCAGGGTCGGGCTGTCTTTTTTCGACCTTGTCCCTTCCTGTTTTTCTCTATTCGTAGCCGTTGGGGTTGTTCTTCTGAAAACGCCAGGAGTCGCGGCACATCTCTTCGATGCCGAACTTTGCTTCCCATCCCAGCTCGCGCTTAGCCTTAGCCGGGTCGCAATAGCAAGTGGCGATGTCGCCCGGGCGACGTGGCTTGATGGCGTAGGGCACCTTCAGGCCGTTGGCTTTCTCGAAGGCCTTTACGACGTCGAGAACGCTGTAGCCGTGGCCTGTTCCGAGGTTGTAGATGGCGAGGCCCTTGTTCTCCTGGATAGCTTTGAGTGCACAGACATGTCCGCAGGCCAGGTCGACGACGTGGATGTAGTCGCGTACGCCTGTCCCGTCGTGCGTGTCGTAGTCGTTACCAAACACTCCGAGTTCCTTGCGGATGCCGATGGCGGTCTGTGTGATGTAAGGCATCAGGTTGTTGGGGATGCCGTTGGGGTTCTCGCCAATTAAGCCCGATTCGTGTGCGCCGATGGGGTTGAAGTAACGTAGCAGAACTACGTTCCACTCGGGGTCGGCCTTCTGGATGTCCATCAGCACCTGCTCCAGCATCGACTTCGTCCAGCCGTAGGGGTTGGTGCATTGGCCCTTGGGACATTCCTCGGTGATGGGAATGATGGCAGGGTCGCCATAGACGGTGGCACTGCTGGAGAAGATGATGTTCTTGCAACCATGCTGCTGCATCACATCAACCAGCACGAACACGCCGTTCATGTTCGTTTCGTAGTACATGAGGGGCTTTGCCACCGATTCGCCAACGGCTTTGAGGCCTGCGAAGTTGATGACGGCGTCGATTTTGTGCTCTGTGAAGACCTTGTCCATCGCTGCACGGTCGCGGATGTCGGCCTCGATGAAGATGACCTTGTGACCGATGATTTTCTCGACGCGACGAATGGCCTCTGGCTGTGAGTTGTAGAAGTTGTCCACTACGACCACGCTGTGGCCAGCTTTGTCTAACTCGATGAGGGTGTGGCTGCCGATGTAGCCTGCACCACCTGTTAATAGGATGTTCATATAATACGAAGTGTTAAGTTATAAGCCGAAAAGTATTTTGAGTCCATTGTCCACACCACTGAAGCCCATGAAGGCCATTGCCAGCAGACCTGCCGTGACGAGGGCGATGCTCATGCCCTGCATGCCTTTGGGTACATCCATCATGGCCAGTTGCTCACGAATGCCTGCAAAGACGACGAGTGCCAAGGCAAAGCCGATGGCTGTGCTCAAGGCAAAGACGACGCTAGTCAGCAGGTTCGGCTCAAGGCCTTGCGTTGCGTATGTGCCATTTGCCACAAGGATGGCTACACCGAGGATGCAGCAGTTGGTCGTGATGAGCGGCAGGAAGACACCAAGAGCTTGATAGAGGGCAGGTGCCGACTTCTTCAGTATAATCTCCACCATCTGCACGAGGGCTGCAATGACAAGAATAAAGGCAATCGTCTGCAGGTACTCCAGGTTCACCTCCCACCCAAATAACATGAAAAGAGGTGCGGGTTGATGATTTGTACCGAGTACATAAATCTGCAAGAGATAGGTGACGATGGTTGCCAGGGTGAGCACAAAGGCCACGGCTGCTCCCATGCCGAGGGCGGAATCCACCTTCTTGCTGACGCCAAGGAAGGGACAGATGCCCAAGAACTGCGACAGGACAATGTTATTGACGAATATCGCTGTGATGAATATAAGTATGTAAGCCATATAGATTTACTATTTGATGATTTACGATTTACTATTTAATTCCCCCTAAAGGGGGTTAGGGGGTCCTTATCTTGTTGATGATAGCAATAAGATAACCCAAGGCGATGAATGCTCCGGGAGCCAGCACGAAGATGAGTGCGCCGTAGCTCTCAGGGAAGATGGTCATGCTGAACACCTTTCCTGTGCCGAGAAGTTCGCGGGTTGCGCCAAGCAAGGTGAGGGCAATGGTGAAGCCAAGGCCCATGCCGATGCCGTCGAAGATGCTCGGCACGACGCCGTTCTTGGCAGCAAAGGCTTCAGCACGTCCCAGGATGATGCAGTTCACCACGATGAGGGGAATGAAGAGGCCGAGGCTCTTGTCCACTTCGGGAGCATACGCCTTGATGAGCATCTGCAGGATAGTCACCAGCGACGCAATCACGACAATGAACGAGGGGATGCGCACCATATCGGGGATAAGGTTTTTGATGAGCGAGATGATGAGGTTGGAGAAGATGAGGACAGCCATCGTGGCAAGTCCCATCGACATACCGTTCATGGCACTGCTGGTTGTTCCGAGCGTCGGACACATACCCAGCAGGAGCACAAACGTGGGGTTCTCCTTTATGATGCCGTTAAGCAGAACTTTCATATTGTTCATTTCTGTTTCCTCCTATACATTATATATTATTATTAGGTTCGCCAGCTTGTTGGCTGGCACCGCTCTGTCCGTCAGCGTTGCTTTTGGAGAGTTCCTCGTAGGCAGCATTGATGCATTTTAAGAAGGCACGGCTGGTGATGGTCGATGCCGTGATGGCATCCACGTTGCCTCCGTCCTTGCTGACAGTCAGCTTGCCTGCTGTCTTGCCGATGATGTTGCCTTTCTCTCCCTTCTGGAACCAGAAGTCGGCTTTTGCGCCAAGTCCCGGCGTCTCGCTTGACTCAAGAACCTTGTAGCCAAGAACCTTTCCGTCGGGAGCAAGGCCAACCATTACGGTTAATGTACCGCCAAAGCCTGTCTCTGTTTCCTTGAAAGCAGTTCCTTCCTGACCGTTCAAGACCTGCTGCTCGGCCTCTTTCTCTTGCTGAGCCTTGATGGCCTCAATCGTCGGAGCCGTAATGCTGTTGACGTAGCCAAGGGCTGCACCTGCAACAACTGCGATGCCTGTCAGCACGAGGGCCATATTGTACCATGTAGATTCAAGCTTCTTCATTTCTTTTCCTCCTTTCTGACGACTTCGCCGAAACGTGTCGGCTTGCAGTATGTATTGATGAGGGGCGTGAAGGCATTCATGATGAGAATGGCGAAGGACATACCTTCGGGATATGCTCCCCAGTTACGGATGATGACGGTCAAAAGACCGATGCAGACGCCGTAGATGAGTTGTCCCTTGCCTGTCATTGGAGAGGTAACATAGTCTGTTGCCATGAAGCATGCACCGAGGATAAGTCCGCCGCTCATCAGCACGACGTGCGGCATGGCATAAACGGGATTGGCAATATGCATGATGCCGGAGAAAATTGCAACCGTGCCGAGAATGCTGACGGGAATGTGCCAAGTGATGATTTTCTTCCAAAGCATGAAGGCACAGCCTAAAAGCAGCAGCAAGGCGCTGACTTCACCGAGGGAACCTCCTGTCTGGCCGATGAGCATCTGCGTTGCATCAGGCAGTTTTTGAAGTTCAGCAGGGTTGCCGCTTGCGATGGCGTTCTGCATGATGAAGAGTGGCGTGGCAGCAGTCTCTGCATCCGTATAGGCAGTGAGCTGACCGCTGACGGGCCAACTTGTCATCTGAACAGGGAAGCTGATGAGCAGGAACACACGGCCTACAAGGGCGGGATTGAACGGGTTTTGTCCCAAACCGCCGTAGGTCATCTTGCCGATGCCGATAGCAACAAGGGCACCGATGATGATAATCCATATAGGAAGGTTGCTGGGCAGGTTGAAGCCCAGCAGCAGACCTGTCAGGATGGCGCTTCCGTCGCAGACAGAACAGCCAGAACGTTTCAAGAGGAACTTCGTAATGGCCCACTCGAAGCAGACGCATGAAATCACCGATGTGGCAAGCACGATGGCAGCGCCAAGCCCGAAGAACCAGAGGCTGGCAAGCAGGGCGGGCACCAGTGCAATGCAGACACCGTACATGTTCTTCTGTACGGAGTCGCCTCCGTGAACATGGGGTGAAAGGGATATGATTGGTTTCATTGTATTAATTCTTAATTCTTAATTCATATTTCTTAATTATCGGGAAGCAGCTCTGCTCTTGATGATGCCCATGACGGTCTGCTTGCCGACGCGTATCATGTCGAGCAGCGGACGGTGGCTTGGGCAGGTGAACTGGCAGCTGCCGCATTCGATGCAACTTGTGATGTCGTTCTGTTCTGCATCTTCCCAGTTGGCTTTTGCACTCATCTTGCTCAGCAAGTAAGGCTCCAGTCCCATGGGGCAGGCGCTGACACACTTGGCACAGCGTATGCAGGGGCTGGGTTCGGCGCGGCGTGCTTCCTTGTCGTTCATCAGGAGCAGGCCGCTGGAGCCCTTCGTCATGGGCACGTCGAGGCTGAGAAGAGCCTTGCCCATCATGGGACCGCCACCAATGATTTTGCCTGTGTCCTCGGGCAGGCCGCCGCACTCGTCGATGAGTTGCTGGAAGGGTGTGCCGAGGCGGGCCAGCAGGTTGCTGGGCTTTTCGAGGCTCTTGCCCGTGACGGTGATGATGCGGTCGATGAGGGGCTTGTTCTTCATTACGGCCTGATAGATGGCGAAGGCTGTGCCGACGTTCTGCACGACGGCTCCCACGTTGATGGGGATGGCGGGAGGTGCAGGCACCTGACGGCCGATGACGGCATCGATGAGCTGCTTCTCGCCGCCTTGCGGGTACTTCACCTTCAGGGGAACAATCTCGATGCCTTCGTAGCCCTTGGCCTTCTCTGTCAGCAGGGCGATGGCGTCGGGTTTGTTGTTCTCTATGCCGATGTAGCCCTTGTTGACGCCCACGGCCTTCATAATGAGCTGCAAGCCCACGAGAATCTCCTCGGGATGCTCGAGCATAAGACGATGGTCGGCTGTGAGGTAAGGCTCACACTCCACAGCGTTGATGATGACGCATTCAGCCTTTGTGCCCGGTGGAGGAGAGAGCTTTACGTGGCAGGGGAATGTAGCACCGCCCATGCCGACGATGCCTGCATTCTTTATCTTTTCGACGATTGTCTTGCTGTCGAGTTCCGGGCGGTCGCTCAGCTTGACGAGAGTCGTGGAGCGGTCGATGCCTTCTTCCCATTCGTCGCCTTCTACATCTACATAGACAGCCATGCGACGTGTGCCACTGGCGTCGAGAGCTACGTCCACCTTTGACACTTTGCCGCTGACGCTGCTATGTATGGGAGCGCTTACGAAGCCTCCTGCCTCGGCCAGCAGCGTGCCGACCTTCACCTCGTCGCCTTTCTGGACGACGGGCTTTGCTGGTGCTCCGATGTGCTGGAACATGCTGAAGACTGCCTGCTTTGGCAGGGCTGCCTCGCGAATGGGACTTGCTGCAGACAGCTTGTTTTCTGCGGGATGAACACCGCCTATCTTAAATGTCTTCATGTCTTATTCGGCTTTTGAGGGTTCAACTTGTGGTTCTGCCGTTGCAGGCTTCTCTTTCTTCGGCGGGAAGTTAAAACCGTGGATGGCTCCCTTCGGACATGCTTCTTCGCACTTTCTGCACATTTTGCACTTCTCGGCATCGATGTAGGCCAGGTTGTTCTCGAGTGTGATTGCCTCGAACTTTTCGCAAGTCTTGACGCATTTGCCGCAGCCGATGCACGATGCCTTGCAGGCCTTGTTGGCGATGGCTCCTTTGTCTTTATTGTTGCAAAGGACGACAACGCGGCGACCTTTGGGCCCTTTGAGACGAATCTCGATAATGCCTCTCGGACAAGCCTTGGCGCAGGCTCCGCAAGCTGTGCACTTCTCTTCGTCCACCTCGGGCAGGCCGGTCTCGGGGTTCATGTGAAGTGCGTCGAACTGACACTTGCTGACGCAGTCGCCACAGCCCAGACAGCCATAGCCGCAACCTGTCTCGCCCATGCCTGTCATCTGCTGGACGCGACAACTCCTGGCGCCGTCGAACTGTGCCAGACGAGGACGATTCTCGCAAGTGCCATTACAACGGACGACAGCCACCTTCGGGGCGCTCGCTTCCACGCTAAGACCGAGGATGTCGGCCACTTGTTCCATGACGGGTTGTCCGCCTACGGGACAGAGCTTGCCCTCCAGACTTCCGCCGTCGGCAGCCTTGACGCAGGCTGCAGCGAACCCAGAACATCCCGGATATCCGCAGCCGCCACAGTTGGCTTGAGGCAGCACGGCACTCACCTTCCCGATGCGAGGGTCTTCATGCACAGCAAACTTGTGTGAGACGACAAAGAGGATGACCGCAGCGGCAAGCCCGATGAATCCCAACACACATACTGCAATTAGAATTACATTCACCATGTTGATTTATTGTTTAACGATTTACTTCTTTCTTGTTTGCGGTTAGAGGTTAGGGATGCCACTAACTTCTATTCTGAACTCGAACGTTTTTCCTAACTTATCGCGAAGCAGGAAGAGCACGCCGTAGTAGAGTGCGAGGACCAGCAAGGCTGCCAGTGCCCCGATGCCTTCTCCTGCCAGGTTTGTGCCCACGAAGAGGGCTGCAAGCATGAGGACGAGAGGAACGACGTAGGCCAGTACGCTTGCCCGCATTCCCTGGCGGACAGAACCTACGAGTACGACGCTGTCGCCTGCCTTGAGGGTAGGGTAGTTTCCTCTCACCTCGATGACCTTCTCCTTGCTCTCGCTGCTGCGGCAGAGCTGACGTGCACTGCAACTGCTGCATGCCGATGCCTGCAGTATGCGCACGGTGCAGCTGTCTGCACTGATGTTTTCCACGATACCTTCGTGCCGAATGGCCTCTGTTTTGCTCATTTTTCGAATAAAGATGCACAAAGATATATCTTTTTTCGCATATTACCTAATTATAGTGACAGGGAATTTATGCTTTTGAAAGAAAATCATCTGAAATTGTTTGTTTTTGTACTAAAAATGTTAACTTTGCAGACGAAAGTAGTACTCAAAACTGACAATTAACAGGTACGCGGAAAACTTCTCGTGAGAAGTTGGCAAACTTCACTGCAGAACTTCGCAAACTTCACTGCAGAAGTTGGCAAACGTCTCTGCAGAAATTTTCAGACGTTATTATTACAAAGATACAATAATGTTACGCAACTCTTTGCGGAGGACATTACCAAATGAACGAAATGAGCAAAGCATATAGCACGAAAACCTGCTGCAAGATAAATCTCGGCCTGAACATCACGCAGCGTCGCCCCGATGGCTACCACAACCTCCAAACCATCTTCTATCCCGTGCCTCTCTACGATGAGCTGACGATAAAGCCTCTTCCCGACCTCCACCAAAACGGGAGTGAGGTTGATGACGTACTGACGCTTGGCGGCAACCCGTTGGAAGGCGAAGTTCGGGACAACCTTGTGCTGCGTGCGGTTCGACTGCTCAGGAGTGAGGGCTTCCCTGTCCCTCCGCTCTGCATTGACCTGAAGAAGGTCATTCCGAGCGGAGCCGGTCTCGGCGGTGGCAGCAGTGATGCCGCCTGCATGGTAAAGTCTATCTCCGAGATGTTCGGTCTGAATATGACGGAGGGACTGATGAAAACCCTTGTCGCCAGACTTGGAGCCGACTGCCCTTTCTTCGTCAACCCACGTCCATTGTATGCTGAAGGAATAGGTGATTTGTTCACACCTATCTCGCTGAGTCTGAACGGGTGGTACCTGATGCTTGTTAAGCCGGAAGTGTTCGTCTCTACGCGTGAGGCATACGCTGGCGTTCATCCGCACGTGCCGGCCTATTCTTTGCTTGATACGGCCAAGTTACCCGTAGGACAATGGGAGGGAAGGATGGTGAATGACTTCGAAGAAAATATCTTTGCGAACCACCCTTTGTTAGCCCAAATCAAGGAGGAGTTGTATCGTCAGGGAGCAGCCTATGCCTCCATGAGCGGCAGCGGTAGCACCATCTTCGGACTGTTCCGCTCGCATCCCAATTGTGAAGCCTTCTTCTCAGAGCATTTCACCTTCGTCTGCCAACTGTAGGTTACAGGTCAACTAAGAGCGCATCTTCGTTCTCGTTGCGCAAGCTTCGCAGCCTGTCCCATTCGGGAGTGCCCGTCTGCCATACGAGCGATGGGTTCTCTATGCCGTGTGAGTCGATGCGACGTATCACCATCCCGACGGTGATGCGATGGATGTCGATGGCGGGCAAGTAGCGTGGCTCATTGCCGTCTTCGGTGTGAACCTCGACCAGCAGCTGTGTAGCCGTAAGCTCACCGAGAAGAATGTCGACAAGGCTGTCGGGCAGATGTGTATCGACGGCAAGGCGGTGGGCAGTGAAGGGCTTGAGGCCGGAGGAGAAGTGTTTGCAGATGCGGCTCATGAGCAGCAGAATGAGCGTGTCGCGATAGCGTCGGCTCAGCTCGTCGCTGATGCGCTCGAAGGCATAGGTGTGCAGGCTCTGGTTGGCATAGCAGAGCTGTGCTCCGAACAGACAGATGTACCAAGAAATCTGCATCCACAGCATGAACAAGGGTATGGCTGCAAACGAACCGTAGATGGCGTTGTATGCACTCAGCTTGATTTGATAGTGGACGTACACCCATTCCACAATCATGAAAGCCGTTCCTGCCAGTATGCTTGGCCAGATGGTGTGTTTCCATTTGACGCGCGTATTGGGCATGAACGTATAGAGAACCATGAAAGCCAGCGAGGCGAATACGATGGGCGAGACGCGAAGGACAAAGGTCATGGTCTTGCTGAACAGCTGAATGTCGGGCAGCAGAGTCTTGAATGTCTGCAGGAAGACGCCCAAGCCGCTGATGATGACCACGACGAACGGGATGAGCAGAAAGATGCTGAAGTAGTCGACGACCTGTCGATAGATGGAACGCGAACGCTTTACGTGCCAGATGGTGTTGAATGCCTGTTCCACGTTCGACGTAAGGGAAACCAGCGTGTAGAGCAAGAAGATGAGGCCGATGCCGATGAAGACGCCGCCCTTGGTGTGCTGAAGATACGACTCCACAAAGTAAAGGATGGTGTCGGCTATCTCAGAATTGCCTTCGAGCGAGCTCCTCAGTTTTGTCTCGACCACTGTGTCGAAACCGAAGCCGCGGGCTATGGCGAAGATGATGGCCAGCACGGGGACGGCTGCCAGCATGCTGCTATAGGTAAGCGACGAAGCATAGTTCATGATGTTATTCTTGGTGATACATTCCCAAGAAATGGCGAACCGCTTCAGAATCTTCAGACCCAGCCGCTCAGGCCAGCTGAGGCTTTTCTCGCTGACACTCCAGATGTGTTCCAGACTGACCATCTAATTTATTTACGATTACTGTTTATTTACGTTTTCTCCTCCCTTTAAGGGGAGGTTGGGGTAGGGTCCGAGGGGAGGTCGGGTAGGGTCCGAGGCAATCTCCCATTTCCTCCCCCGAGGTTGGGGGAGGATGGAAGATGTCTCAGTGAACCTGTAAGCCGGGTTCTGTACTCCCCTGCGAAGGGGATGCTTGTCATTTATCTACGGCCGGCGTCACCACCTGACCTCTATCGTTCTACCCTCCGGCTCGGACGGGTCGCCCTCTCTTTTTCTTCGCCGGTTTACATGAACTTTCAACTCCCGGAGTGCACAGCATCGACATCACTGCCGACCTGGTGGGCTCTTACCCCACCTTCTCACCCTCACCCTTGCGGGCAGTTCTTTTCTTCTGCACTGACAGACCCTCACGGACCTCTTCCTGTTAGGAAGCGGGATACCCTACGTTGCCCGGACTTTCCTCTCCTCCATGCGGAGCAGCGACAAGCCGGTTCACTGACTTTTTTCTGCGGCAAAGGTACAATAAAAAACTGAAAATCGAAAATTTAACTGTAAAAATTATGTGTAAAGTTCTGAAATCTGATACAATCTGAATGCGTTGTCAAGATAACTTTAACTCTGCTGTCTTCCATTATTTCCGGAACATCTGTGAGACAGAAGCGGGGAGAGGTGAAGATTGACAGGTGTCCTTATCAGAGGTCCCTGATGTCTGACAATTGCTGACACAGGTAAGTTTGGCATCGTTTTTGTTAGGATAATGGCGGATGCTGATTAAGAAACATGAAAAATCGGAAGTGAAAGTTGAAAGATAGTTAAGTGAGACTTGCAGTGTGTTAAAGATTGGGAATAAAAAGTTCAATATAATATAAATAGTTCATACATTTGCAGCGAGAAACATCACAAAAACAAAACAAAACTCAAAACACAATAGACTATGAAACAGACAACATTGAATTGGTTAGGTGCAGCAGCCCTCGTTTTGGGCAGCAGCGCAGTGACAGGTGCCGTAGTTAAGGGGGTGAGCGCCTCTCCTGTTCCGTCCGGCGGAGAAGTCTCCATGCAGCAGGCTTCTGCTCAAGCCCCTGCTCAGGTGACGGCTCCTTCGGGACTGGTGGACCTCACAGGTGCAGCAGAGAGTGCAGTGGAATCAGTCGTGTATATTAAAGTGACGCAGACGGGCAAGACTCAGCGCGTGCAGGTGCAGGACCCGTTCGGCGATTTCTTTGGTGACTTCTTCGGCTTCGGAGGTCGTCAGCCTCAGCAACGCGAGTTCAAGCAACCCGACCGTCATGCTGCCGGCAGCGGCGTTATCATCTCAAACGACGGCTATATCGTGACGAACAATCACGTGGTGGGTGAAGCCGACGAGATTGAGGTGAAGCTCAACGACAACCGTGAGTTCAAAGGCCGTATCATCGGCTGTGATGCCACGACAGACCTGGCACTCATCAAGATTGATGCAAAGGACCTTCCTGCCATTAAGATAGGTAATTCAGACGAGCTTAAGCTCGGGCAGTGGGTACTTGCTGTGGGCAATCCCTTCAATCTGACCTCCACCGTCACGGCAGGAATCGTCAGTGCAAAGGCGCGTTCTCTCGGAGCAAATGGCATTGAGAGCTTCATCCAGACAGATGCTGCCATCAATAGCGGCAACTCGGGCGGTGCGCTCGTAAATGAGAAGGGCGAGCTGGTCGGCATAAATGCGATGCTCTACAGCCAGACGGGTAGCTATAGCGGTTATGGCTTCGCCATTCCCACGACCATTATGAATAAGGTGGTAGCCGACCTCAAAGTCTATGGCACTGTGCAGAGAGCTATCCTTGGTGTTACGGGCACCGATGTCTCTACATACATCGACAGCGAGAAGGCAAAAGGAAATGAAGTGGACCTCGACGTGACGAGCGGCGTCTATATCGACAAGGTGAGCGATGCCAGCGCAGCTGAAGAGGTCGGACTGGAGAAGGGTGACGTCGTGACGGAAATAGACGGCAAGCGCGTCGGCAAGATGTCCGAGCTGCAAGAAGCCATCGCACAGCATCGTCCGGGCGACAAGGTAAGCCTTACCTACAAACGTGGAAAGAAGGAACACAAGGTGAACGTAACGTTGAGAAATACTCAGGGCACTACAAAGGTGATGGAAGAGGTTGACCTCGACCAGATGGGTGTCTCCATGAAACCAGTCAGCGAGGAAGAAGCGAAGTCGCTTGGCATCAACTATGGCCTCATCATAAATGCCATCCGAAACGGCAAGATGAAGCAGGCCGGAGCAAGCAAAGGCACCATCATCTTGCAAGTCAACGACCAGAAGATGCAGACCGTCGAGGATTGGGAGGAGGTCGTGAAGAGTGCCAACCAGTCAACCGACCGCACACTTTGGATAAAAGCCATCACGCCGAGCGGACGCAAAGTCAGCTATGTGATTGAACTGGACGAGTGATTTGAAAATAAGAAATGCTGAAAAAGAGAAAATAAGAAACGAAAAAAATCCCCGAATCCTTTGCGGGTTCGGGGATTTTCCTTACCTTTGCGCCCGCAAAAGCTTTTCTATAATAATGAAGAACTCCTTGAAGTTAATATGTCTGTCCCTGCTCTGTCTGCTGGGTTCGCAATCCGTCGAGGCCAAACAGAGGAAGGTTGCACAGAAGTCTGTCTATATGATTGGAGTAGGCATCTCGTTTGTCGACTCCACTGTCTTCATCACCGACATGCACCGCGTTGACAGCATCACAGTCGAGAAGAAGACGAAGTTCCTGATGGACCGCCAGCTTTATTCCTTTCAGCTGCAGCGTTATCTGGAGGCAAACTACAAGGGAGGACCCTACGTGCCGAGCGTCTTCTTCGGTACCGACAGGAAGAAGATGGAGCGAAAATACCTCTCCCTGCACAAACGCTACTTCCAAAACAGCAATGGGATGAGATTGATTCTGGTTGACCAACGTCAGTTCCGTTTCAAGCCTGAAAAATACATCGAGCAGGAAATAGTGGAGGTCGAAACATCAAAGAAGAAAAGCAAGAAGTAAAAGTAGGAGGTAAAGTATGATAAGGTCATACTATTATAGGATAGGAGGGCACTCTTTGTCTGTCAGCTTCGCCGACGAAAGAAACGACGACAAACTCATTCCGTCGTTTGCCCCGTTCCGTTTGGACGAGAGGCCGGAGGCGATGCTCTTCACTATGAATGTCGACGATCATCTCGAATGGCAGGAAGATGGTGAAGAGATAGGTGTGTTCGACTGCGGTGGTTGCGACCATGGCGTTTACAGGATGAAGGACGGCGGATATCAATATGCCGTCCACGATGTCCAGGGTATGCTTTGCAGTCGTATGCGCTCAAATGCCGACTTCTCTGATTGCCAGGTGTCGCTCTTCGGAGAGACATGGGCACAGCGCAACTATGGGCTGAACAATGCCTTGATGATGGCTTATGCCTTCTCTGCAGCCTGCATGGGCACGATGCTCATGCATGCTTCCGTCATCCGATGTGACGGGAAGGGTTACCTCATGACAGCACCAAGCGGAACAGGCAAGAGCACTCACACACGTCTCTGGTACGACAACATCCCTGGTTGCGACCTCATGAACGACGACAATCCTGTGGTTCGAGTCATCGACGGGAAGGCCATCGTATATGGTTCTCCCTGGAGCGGCAAGACACGATGTTACCGGAACATTCAAGCCCCGATAGGCGGCCTCGTCCGTATTCAGCAGCGTCCCGAAAACACCATTCGCAAGCTCAGTACTATCGAAGCCTTCTGCAACCTCTTACCTGCCATGAGCAACATGAAGTGGGATGAACGCGTCTATAAGGGCGTTTGCGACGGCATCGGCGAACTCATCCGCATCGTCGGCATGTATGAACTGGGTTGCCTGCCCAATGCCGAGGCTGCTATTCTTTGTCACGACACCATCGCCAAATGAAGGAAAAGATAAAAAAGCTGACCAGCCTGTTGCTGACGCCTTGGAGAAGACGTTACCAGAAGCGTAACGGCACGACCTCCAGTCAGCCTCGCCACGAGTTGCCTAACGAAGAATGGTTGGGCGAGGTGTCGCAGATGTTGAGGGAAGGAAAACCTTATGCCATCTACGTCAAAGGCTACAGTATGCGTCCCTTCATCGAGCACACCCGCGACCGCGTCTTTCTCGAGAAGCGCGACTCATACAACGTTGGCGATGCCGTCTTGGCACAGATTGCCCCCGGGCATTATGTCCTGCATCGCATCATCGAGAAGAAAGGCGAGGACCTCATCCTCCAAGGTGACGGCAATCTGAAAGGAGTGGAGCTTTGCAAGGAACAGGACGTGAGTGGGGTAGTGACGCAATACATCCGTCCCCGTCGCATCATCCCTGCCGACGACCCAAAGCTCATCCGCCGCATCAAGTTGTGGCGCAAGCTCCGACCCGTCAGAAGATATTTACTGTTCATATACAACGCAATAAGATGAAAATTAAGAAAGGATTTGAACTTCGTGAAGTATGCGGCGAGCACATCATCGTGGCATACGGCAGAGAAAACATCGACTTCAACAAAGTCATCAGCCTTAACGAGTCGGCAACATACCTCTGGAAGAACATCATCGATAAAGACTTCGATGCCGAGATGATGGCTTCGCTGCTCCAGCAAGAGTACGAGGTGGATGCCGAGACTGCTCTGCATGACGCAAAGGCTTTGCTCGACGAGTGGACAAACGTCGGGCTGACAGAATAAACAATGTTCGACTGGCTGATACATATCTTGCAAGACATGGGCGACACGTTGCGGTTGCCCGTCACGTTCGTTGTCATCGAGTTCATCGGCACGTTTGCTTTCGCCATCTCTGGTGTCCGGCTCTCTTCGACGAAGCAATTCGACATCTTCGGAGCATGGATAGTAGGCATGGCAACAGCCATCGGCGGTGGCACGATACGCGACCTCATGCTTGGCGTCAATCCCTTTTGGATGACCAACGGCAGCTACTTTGTATGCTGTGCTTTTGCAGTGCTGGCTGTAGGAATGTTCGGCAAATACATCATCCATCACAACTACACTTGGTTCATCTTCGACACCATCGGCCTGGCTCTCTTCAACGTTATCGGCATCGAGAAGACGCTGGCCCTGGGACATCCTTATTGGGTGGCGATAACGATGGGAGCCGTAACGGGCGCAGGAGGCGGCATCATTCGTGACGTCTTGATGAACGACGTTCCGCTCATCTTCCGTAGTGAAATCTATGCCCTTGCCTGTGTGGCAGGAGGAATGGTGTACGCCGCTTGCCATTGGTTAGGCGTGAGCGTAGAGATAAGCGCCTTGCTGAGCGCCTTCAGCGTCATTCTTATTCGCATCCTTGCCGTCAAGTTCCATTGGCAGCTGCCTGTGCTGAAAGGTGAAAATGCTTCACCCGAACCCTCTTCGAGGAGCGGGAACATCCTCCGCACCATTTTCCTCTTCTTTTTTATTTTTAACGCGTCATCCTTCACACTTCACTCGCAGCCTCAGCAAGTCTTCGACAAAAACATCAAGACGCTCACGCTGACCGTCGACGATGACCCGACTCTCCCGCCTTATCTGCTCTACAGAAGTCGTCAGCACATCGACATCGAGTGGGACGAGATGAGCCATGACTACAAGCGCTACCGCTATCACATCGACCATTGCGACTGGGACTGGCAACCCACCGACGGCATCTTCGAGAGCGACTACATGGAAGGCCTCAACGACCAGCTCATCGAGGACTACGAGAAGAGTTTCAATACTACACAAATCTATACGCATTACCGTCTTCGTCTTCCTTCCAAGGAGATACGGCTTCGTCTGAGCGGCAACTATCGCGTCCGCATTTACGAGGAAGATGAAGAGGACATGCCTGTGCTCGAGGCACGTTTCTGCATCTATGAACGCGAAGCAGGCATCGTGGCCGGACTCAGCAGCAATACCGACATCGACTTCAATGACCGTCACCATCAGATGACGCTCTCCGTAGGCTTCGGAGCGCTGCAGGTCTTTAATCCCGAGCAAGAACTGAAGGTCGTTGTTATGCAAAACCGCCGCTGGGACAGTAGGGTGGAGGGGCTCGTGCCGAATGTCCGTCAGGCTAACGGCGTCGAATTCACACACAACCGACGTCTCATCTTCCCCGCAGGCAACGAATATCACCGCTTCGAAATACTCGATGTGCATCGCACGGCAACGGGGGTGGACCGCATCGAATGGTTTGAACCCTACTATCATGCCACGCTCTATCCTGCCGTCATTGACCACGCCTACAGTTACAGCGAGGATCAAAACGGTGTCTATGTGGTCAGAAGCTCAGACAATTATGACGACTGGACGACAGCAGAATACGTCGTCGTCCACTTCTTTCTCGAGACACCTCGCCTCCCGGGCGGTGATGTCTACGTGAGTGGCATCTGGACGGGGCAGACATTCCATCCAGACTGCAAGATGGAGTACGACGAAGTCAACCAGTATTATCACGCAGCCATCCTCCTGAAGCAAGGCTACTACAGCTACGAGTTCATCCAACAGGACGGCCTGACGCAGCGCACCATGGGCAGTTTCTTCGAGACAGAGAACGAATACGAAGTCCTCGTCTACTACCGCCAGCAAGGTTCCCGCTACGACCGTCTGGCAGGCTTCAGCCTCATGCACAATCAGAGATAAATACGTTTGTTACTGAAAGATAGCTGATTTCGCAGATTGAGACGCTGTGGCTCTGAGCATGAGACGCTAATCTTCACGTGCATCCTCGACATTCTTCTCATTTCGTTTAACCGATTTTAACGTTTGTTTCCGATTTGTTTCTCGTGAAGAAACATTTTGTTTCTCGTGTGGAAACGGTTTGTTTCTCCAGAGGAAACAGTTTGTTTCTCACGTGGAAACAGAATGCGTGACACGTCGACAAATATATGGGCCTGCATCATCGTCGGCCGAATGACCCGAAATGCAGTATGGATGCAGCTTGCACGTTGCCTCTTGCTCCTTGCCCCCTTACCTGTGTATTCCATGGAGAAACCTGAATTTCTGTATTCATAAATTTTGATTTTTGAATTAAACATCGTACCTTTGTCCCCGAAATAACTCACATACCCATGAACACGATAGGTAGTCTTTTCCGTCTCACCTCTTTCGGCGAGAGCCATGGTGCAGGCATTGGTGGCGTCATAGATGGTATGCCGTCTGGTATCGAAGTTGATATGTCCTTTATCCAGAGCGAGTTGGCTCGTCGCAAGCCAGGGCAGAGCAACCTCACAACCGCTCGCAACGAAGCAGACGAGGTGGAGCTGCTGAGCGGTGTCTTCGAAGGCAAGACGACGGGAACACCCATCGGTTTCCTCGTTCGCAACACCAACCAGCACAGTCAGGACTACGAGAACCTGCGCAGCGTGTTCCGTCCCTCCCATGCTGATTTCACCTACGAACATAAGTATAGCATTCGCGATTATCGTGGCGGCGGTCGCAGCTCGGCTCGTGAAACCATCAGCCGCGTCGTGGCAGGCGCCTTCGCCAAACTTGCTCTTCGTCAGCTCGGCATCAGCATCAATGCCTATACGCAACAAGTGGGCGACATCGTCTTGTCTGGTACATATCTCGACTATGACCTCAGCCGTACGGAGCAGAATGCTGTGCGTTGCCCCGACGAAAAGGTGGCTGCAGAGATGGCTCAACTCATCATGAAGGTGAAGGGAGAAGGTGATACCGTGGGAGGCGTTATTGCTTGTGTCATAAAAGGTTGTCCCATTGGACTTGGAGAGCCTGTTTATGATAAGCTTCAAGCCAAGTTAGGAGCTGCCATGTTGAGCATCAATGCCGTGAAGGGCTTTGAATATGGGCTCGGATTTGCCGGTGCAAGCGGCAGAGGCAGTAAGCAGAACGACGTCTTCGAGCCAGACGGAAAGGGTGGCATCATGACAAGGACAAACAACAGCGGCGGCATCCAGGGCGGTATATCCAACGGTCAGGATATCTATTTCCGCGTCGCCTTCAAGCCTGTTGCAACGCTCCTTCGCGAGCAGGAGACGGTTGACGTAAACGGCAACGCAACAACCCTGACAGCCCGCGGTCGCCACGATGCATGCGTCTTGCCGCGAGCCGTGCCCGTCGTCGAAGCTATGGCAGCCATGACAATCCTCGATGCCTACTTGCTCAGCAAGTCCACCCGCATTTAAATATATTCTAAGGAGTCAAGGAGTTGAGGAGTTTTAATCAGAGGAGCCTCCTTTTCTCCTAAACTCCTTAGACATAAATATGCTCCTTAGAGATAAAATATACTCCTTAGGGATAGTGCTCAAGGAGTCTTATCTTCAAGCAAGTCAATCCAGATAGGCAAGTGATCGCTGACCCCGCCCTTGTAGACAGGCCCTTGATAGGTGCGCCACGGCGCGCCTTCTTTCGTCAGAAGAAAGGGGAACCGCCCCGTTGAGACACATCCGTCAATGTGGGGCAGTAGGCAGGGACTGACGAGAATGTGGTCGAGGTACCCCCAGAGCTTTCGGAAGTAATAAGTGCCTTGCTCGCGTCGCAATTCCTTATGGTTCTGAGGCATAAGCGACGTCAGTCTCTTTCCTATGCTTCGGAAGATTTTATCGTCTGGTTCGGCATTGAAGTCGCCCATAAGGATAATGTTCCTGCCAGCCAGTTCATCAAGAAGGCCGCACAGCGTGTCCACAGCCAGACGCCGGTGCAACTCGCCTTTTCTGCCACTCCCCGCACGACTGGGCAGATGAACTATAATAATATGTAATGTGTCGGGAAGGGTGGGGCATAGTCCCCAGACATGAAGAATGTCGCGTGTTGGGCGATAACCATGTTCTGCCGAAGGAATGCGAACGGCATCGTGCCCGAGCAGATGGAACTGCACCGAGTCGTAGAGCATGGCGACGTCCACACCTCGCCTGTCCGGTCCTTCCTCGTGGACGTAGGCATAGCGAGCCCTGCGGAGCGTGCTGCGGTGCGTAAGGTCGTGCAGGACTGTGTCGTTCTCTACCTCGCACATACCCACGACCATCGGCCATCCCTCTTCTCCTGCAATGGCTGCAATGGTGCGCGACAGGTTGTCGAGTTTCTTCCAGTAGCGCGTCTTTGTCCAGTGATAACTTCCTTCAGGAAGGAACTCCTGGTCCTCCTTCAACGTGTCGTGCCGGCAGTCGAACAGGTTTTCCACGTTCCACCAAACCATGCGTTGCGCCTTTACTTCAAAGCATAGACTAAATAGGATGAGGGGAAAGAACACAGAATGTTTCATGATAGTCTCAGAGGCATTAAAACTTTCACCTTTCTTTCACCCAATACACCTTGCCGAATACCTTCCTGTCGCTCTCGAACTTGTATTCGGGGCGGCTTAGGAAGTTGCCAATCTTGATGTAGCAGCCTTCATCCTCTTGGTATGCGGACTTGAAAGCCTTCTTCAGACGGGCAGAAATGTCCTTCAGCGTCATCCATTTACCGCCGTTTGGATTGGTCTTTGAAGTGCCTTCCGGCTTTTCGAAGATGGCAAGCAATTGTTCGCCGATTTGTGAGAGACGCTGATATTGCAGGTTGTGTTCCATCAGAGCACTTTCTTCCTCACGCGTCAGGTGATAGCGGAGCCTCTGGACTGAGACTTCATGCTCTAACTGTGCATAGAGTTGCTCATATTCGATGGGTGTCGTGAAGTCTATATCGCCATCAACAGAGACGCAGATAAAGCGTCGGCTTCCGCTCGGGTCGGTCAGAGGAGTGCTCTCGTTTGTCGTGCCGATGAACGAGGCATAGCGGCGGTGGTTGGAATATGCCTTACCGTAAGGGGGACGGTATTTGAGGTCGGAGGTCGAGACAAGATATTTCAGGACAATCTGTTGCCGTTGTGTAATCTTGTCGAACTCATCGAGGTTGATGAGGGCGAAGCTGGTCAGACCGAGGTTCAGGTCGCTCTCGTTCTTGAAGTTTATGCGGTCGTTGTAGTATTCGCGTTGTGTTCTTGGCAACAAGATGCGACAGAATGATGTCTTGCCGCAGCCCTGTCTTCCGATGAGAACAGGTACAAGCGCATTGCCCGTCAGTTGTCCTTTCCCTCGCCACATCGCCACCATCGAGCGCATCCAGATGTGGAAGAGGTAGGGCCACTCCTCGTAGTCGGTCTTGATGCGACGCGCAAGTGCTTCCACACGGTCCTTCCCGTCCCACTTCGGCAGGTTGTCCAGGAAGTCAGTCATCGGTTCGTATAGCTCTATGTCGCTGGAGTTGACGTATCGGCTGATGTCCTTGTCCCAGCACTTCACGCCCTGCGATAATGCCTTCATTGTGATGGAGTTGCGTGCCTCGTCTGTCAAGTCCTGGAAGTCAAAGCCCAAGCCCGTTCGCTCCCGGTATTCCGCCACGCCTCGCATCACGTTTTTCCGCAGTTCGTAGTTCGCATTGAGGAACATATCGACCTTCATCATCAGCAAGGTTTCAGAGGGTATGTTCTTCAGGGGTTTCGTGATGTTCTTCCTGCGACGATACTGCTTTTCATGCTCCTCGCGATAGGCATTCTCAAATACCTTACGAACCACATCCGGCTCTTTTCTAAGACGATGGTTGAAGAGTGCAAGACGTTGCGCAATCGCCATCGGAATGCCCGATTCCTGACAGTATCCGGCAAGACTGGTCAGCAATAGATGCGTCCGCTCCTCTTCCTCCGTGATGCCTGTTACATCGTCGTTTGCCTTCGTCAGGCAGAACTCATAGATGAGCTGCATCGCATGGTAATTGTCCGTCCCGGGCAGGAGAGAATCCGGTTCTTCGGACTTGGCAATTATAGGTTGAACTGCTTTCGCCACATCGGAACAGTCAACGTAGAAGGGCTGCGGATGCTCATTGAACACAATGCCTGCGTCGCTGCTGATGTGACAACTTCGCATGAGCTCTGGCTCCAGTTTCTCGATGGTGACGCCCAGTTGCATGTTGTAGGCGAGGCGTGCCTTTTCGTAGAGGTTTATGTGGAAGCTACGGATGTCGTCGTCCGAAGAGGGCAGTCCGCCGTCGAACAGTTCGCCTTGGCACACGATTTTCACGCTCAATCCGCTTGCACCGATGAAAGCCAGCATTGTCTGCGGAATCAGGCCGGCACTCTTCCTCACAGCTTCCGCCTCGTCAGAGCTGCCCAGATTGTTCACCTCGAGCAGAACCAGTTCGTTGTACGCCTTCATCATGCGTTGTCTGTTCCTGTTCAGAAACACAGCCGAGAAGCAGATGTCCGGCAACAGTTCTTTCCAGGGATGGCTGGCATTGTCTGTCTCTCCAAATCGTTTTTGAACGGCTTCCAATGGGTAAGTCTTACGTAGTTCATGGCAAACGACTTCATAGACTTGCTGCTTGATTTTCCTGACGACTTCAGTCAGTTCCAACTCCCCGAGTGTTTCCCGATTCCGATATTTCTTGATGATGGTAATGTTAGCCATATTACAAAGTGTTTTTGTTGTTAGTGAGTGCAAATTTACGAATAAAAACTGAAACGGCAAAATGCCATTACATTTTTCTTCACATAAAAATTTCATTTTCTCTATACATCCCTACATTTCTCTTATAACATGCTTATATTCATTTATTTATTGGCTGTATAGAGCCCGTTTGTCTGACATCAGCTATACATTCATGTGTTATCGCGCAAATCGACTCTTTTTCTTGTCCGGAAACAACTTGTTTCAACATAGTTTCACATGAGAAACAATCTGTTTCACACGTGAAACAAACTGTTTCCACTGTTGAAACAATTTGTTTCAATATATGATGTTAACGTGAAACAAACAGAAAAACAATAAGATACTTAAGATAATTGAGCGTAATGACTGCATTTTTACAAGAATCATGTATAGATGCACAAAGTCCTGTTACATCTATACATGCAATAACCACTTAATATACTGATTATTATAGCCAAAATGTAGGAATGTATAGTGTTTTCAATAATTCTTATCATGAAATTTGCAAACATCATAAATTCTTCGTATCTTTGCAGACATAATGATGTGATTCCAGTTGAAAAAGTCCTGTAAGGACTAAAAGCTTTTAGCCCAGGGCATGGCTCTGGGTAGAGAAGTAATCAGACGGTTATGTTTCGCTCTATAAGAGCAAAAGCAGACATCTGGATTTTTTTTCAAGTGGACTCATGACGTTAAACATAAAAAAAGAACTATGAAAAACGACCTTACTCAAGCCAAAGAAGAACTGTTCCGCGAAATGGCGAAGAACGAAGCAGTGTGCCAAAGTCTTGATTGTCCTGTAAAGGAGCATTGCCTTCGCAGTATTCTTAAAGACTTTGTTTCTGAGAATTACCCTATTGTCAAGGCCATAAATCTCAGAAATCCAATGACTCAGAAAGCAGACTGCCCCAAGTATTGTTCCGTCGAACCAGTCCGCATGCCCCTCGGCCTCAAGCGGATGTACCACGACATGCCAGGCCATCTGGAGCGTGCCATCAAGAATCACCTCATCAACCTTACCAACAGGAAACTTTACTACGAATATCACAACGGCTGTCGTCCCATCACTCCTGATGTAGAACAGCTCATCCGCCAAACCCTCCACGACTTCGGCTGGCAGCAGCAGCCCGTCTTCGACGATTACACAGAAGAGTATCTTTTCTAAGAAAGGCCCTGACCTTCCCGAAATAAACACGGCAAAGTTCTGTTAATAATTATCATAAATACTTTGCTAATTGAAAAATAAATAGTACATTTGCAGCATAACAGCAAGCATATTGAAACGATATGAGCAATAAAGAACCTGGCTACGTTTACATTCTGACAAATCCCAGCTTCCGCGAGGATTGGGTGAAGATCGGCAAGAGTTCACGTCCTGTGGATGTGAGAAGTAAGGAACTGGATAATACTGCCGTTCCCTTGCCTCGTATAATGGAAAAGTTTTGGATGAGATTAGGAAAGAATAAGATAATGATAGTTAATCACTAATCATGCTCTCAAAAGAAAAGAGCATAAAAAGAATACTAATATGCGTAAACAATCGGAAATAAGAAAAGCAGCAAAAGCTTTTGCCGAGAACTGGAATAGAAGAGGGAAAGAACGTCAAGATGATAAAACTTTCTGGGAAGATTTCTTAGAAGATGTTTTTGGCGTTTCTAAATCGAGGAACGAAATAGAAGTACAACGCCCTGTTAAATTCGATGGTACAACCAAGGCCATAGATGTTTATGTAAAGGCTTCAAAAGTTGTCATTGAACAGAAGAGCCACGACATTAATCTTGACCTAAAAGAAGAGCAGAGTGATGGAGCTATTCTCACTCCGTTGGAACAAGGCGTGCGCTATTTCGAGAAAATGGACAAGATTGATTCGGGGCGTTATGTTATTGCGTGCAATTTTCAGGAATTTCGTATTTGGGATAGTTACCATAAGAATGCCCCTTTACGAATTATACCATTGAAAGAACTTCCTAAACGCTGGAAAGAACTTCAGTTCTTGATTGAGCCGTACAATGACATTCCCGTACAGAAAGACGAGAAGCGTGAGAAAAGTTTATCAAGTACAGCAAGTGATTATGTTAGGGATTTGTATAAAGCATTGGTGGCTGTTAACAAATCGGATTCTAAGGAGGAACTTCAATCGCTAAACGTTTTTTGTGTTCGTATAGTGTTTTGTCTTTATGCTGAAGATGCCGGGCTGTTTGACGATGCACAATTCAGCTCTTTTCTAGAAAAGTACTCTGCCGAAGAATTGAGTGAAAAGTTTATTGCATTGTTTCAGTGGTTAGACACAGACAACAAGGAAAGGGAGAAGTCGGCAAATATGGTAGATAAGGTTATTCGGCAATTCCCATATGTGAATGGAGGCTTATTCAAATTCTCGAACGAATACAAAGTTCCAGTTATAAATGAGAATGTTCGTGACCAACTCCTTCGCGCATGGAATCTGGTGGTTAAGGATTCTAAAGAAAAGGAAAAGTTTACTTGGGATGAAATATCACCTACTAACTTTGGTTGTATATTTGAAAGTACCGTCGCTAAAGATGTCCGTGATTCTGGCGGAATGCATTATACCACACCAGCCAATATCCACAGAGTGATAGAACCTCTCTTTTTGAATGATTTGACAACAGAATTAGAGGTTTTGATTCATTTGCCGACAAGCACTCAAAAGGAACGTGACACACAATATGAATCGTTAGAGGCTTTCCGCAAAAAACTTTCAAATATGCGTTTTCTTGATCCTGCATGTGGCAGCGGAAACTTTCTTACAGAAATATATAAATCTTTGCATGAATTGGAACTTAAAGCTATCGTGCAGGAGTTTGAGTTAAATTATTCCACTAGGATTGATACAGCCGACCCATGCATGGTGAACATCAATCAGTTCTTTGGTATAGAGATAGACCATTTTGCTGCATCGGTGGCTCGTACTTCTATGTGGATTGCGGCATGTCAATTGCGTCAGGAAACAGAAAAGTTACTGCATTATGCACATGACCCTTTACCTTTAGAGAAGAATGACAATATTTTGTGTGCTGATGCATTGAAGACAGACTGGGGAAAACTTGTAAAGCGTAAGGGCACATCACCTACATATATTATCAGTAATCCTCCTTTCCAAGGTTATAGCAAAATGACAACGATACAGAAATCGTCCATTAATATTGCTATGCCAAGCAAGATAGGGAACAAAAAAGTTTGGCGCAATCAGGGAAAAATGGACTTTGTATGCGGATGGTATGCTAAGGCAGCTGAATATATGAGTGAAAAGAAGAATGTGAGATGTGCATTGGTTTCAACCAACAGCATTACCCAAGGCGAACAGGTGGCACTCTTGTGGAAGCCATTGGTAGAATACTATAAACTTCATATCTCATTTGCATGGAAGCCGTTCCGTTGGTATAACGAAGCTGACGAGATGGCACATGTACATTGCGTGATTATTGGTTTTGATAACCAGAGAAAGTCAAATAAGTTCATCTATCAAGAAGAGGCTCCTGCAATTGAAACGAATCATATTAATGGCTATTTGATGGGCGCTGAAGATATTTTCATTGAGAGTCGCACCAAACCATTAGGTAATGTGCCTGCAATTATGAAAGGTAGTATCCCTGTGGATGGGGGTAATTTGATTATGAATGTTGATGAATGCAATGAACTATTACACGAAGAACCTCAGGCAGAGCAGTATGTGAAGGCCTTATTGGGGGCAAGGGAATTCTTGCATAATGAGAAGCGTTTTTGTTTGTGGATTCCCGATGAACCACCTTCCGACGTACTGGAAAGTATGCCATTAGTCCTGAATCGGATAAGGGCAGTTGAGGAATTCCGATTGAAAAGCAAGAAGACTGCAACTATAGATTTCTCAGATCAGGGTTACCGGTTTATGGAAATTAGGCAGCCTGATCAGGAATACATCCTCGTACCAAGGCATTCGTCTGAGAATAGAAAATATATTCCGATGGGGTTTGTACAGCCGTCTTTTATTAGTTCGGATGCGAACCTGGTTATCCCTGCACCATCCCTATGGTTGTTTGGCATTTTACAATCGCGCATTCATATGGCTTGGGTGAAATTTGTTTGTGGACGATTAAAGAGTGATTTTCGTTATTCTGGTAAGATTGTTTATAATAATTTCCCATGGATAGATTTAAATGATGCTAGCAAGAATGCTATTGAAAAAACTGCCACAGAAATCTTAGAAGCAAGAAAGGCAGACGCATCAAGTCTTGCTAGCCAATATGATTTGTTGAAAGGACGACTTTCTAAAGCCCACAAAGATAATGATAAGGTTGTCGCAGAGGCTTATGATATTGACTTGAGTATGAGTGATGAGGACATTGCCCTTGAATTGATGCGTCGAAGTGTGAAGTTGGCTAATAAAACAAAAAAGAAACTTAAAAAGAAGCGAACCTCCATAATAAAAAAAACATTAAGGAAGAAACAGAATACAGATAACCAAAAGAAATATGTAGAAAATAAACATGAAATGGAACAAGAATTTTCGTTTAATGATTTGAATGATGTAACTTCTGAACTAGGTAATTGATTCGTGATACTATGGGAAAATAATAATGGAAACAACCGTCTTGTATAAAATAAGCACAGGGACAATTCTAGTAATCATTCGAAATTAATAATAATGTACCTTTGCAAACGGAATATGGTTGAAAGATATCGGATGTGTGAGGTCTGAGGGCTGATGTGAATATAATTTGTATCTTTGCGAGCGAAAAACTTTAAGCTAGGAACGATGTGTTGTAGCCTCTCATTTCCTTTCGCAGGGCTTTGGCTCTGCCGTCGCAGACTTCGTCGAGGCGTGCCCAGAAGCGAGGACCGTGGTTCATCTCGATGAGGTGGGTCAGTTCGTGCTGAAGGACGTAATCCTGCAGGTGGTGAGGCAGGAGGACAAGGTAGAGCGAAAGATTGATGTTGCCCTTCGAGCTACAGCTGCCCCATCGACCTCTTGCTGAAGAGACCTTGACCTTGCTGACGTTCAAGCCTCGCTCTTTAGCCATATCGAGGAATCGCGGCACAAGGCGTTGCTTCACCCGTTTGCGGGCAAAGGCTTCCAGTGTCTTTGTAATCCATGCCTGCACGTCGTCGTTCCGCAGCACTTCTGCCGACTCGAAGTAGCATACAATACCCTCCTCGTCCATCTCTGCCCTGACAAACGACACATCTTTTTGCTCGAATCGCAGCTGGAAGTCTGGGGCATCGATGCGAGTCTCGGGCGTAAACCTTTTCAACCTCTTACTTTTTCACCTTTCACCTTTGTCACAGCTTTACTTTCTTCTTAACGGCTTTCGACTCGTTCTGCAGGCGGTCGAGGGCTGTGACGACGTAAGTGTAGACCTCTTTTCCGTCCTGATAGGGAAGGGGAAGCATCGTCTGATGGGTGATACAGAGTATTTTCGATGGGTCCTCGAGGTTTACCTTCTCGCCCGGGCCAAAGCGATAGACAACATACTGCTGCACTTCGTCCATCACGCCTTTAGCCTTCGGAGCCGTCCAGAAGAGCACTGGCCCGTCTTCTGTCCATACGAAAGCCGTCTTGCGAGGTTTCTTGGGAGCTTTCCCGTCAATCCATGGCATTTTGGGTTGTAGGGCAGGTGTGTTGTGGTAAACTTGCCTCAGCATCTCCTGATAGTTACCAGGGTTCTCGCATACAGCAGCAGCATACCATTGGCAGCTGCCTTGGATGCCAGGCAGAGAGCGCTGTAACTGATACTTACGAACCATCTGATGTTGATTGGGGTCGGCAGGGTCTGGGAACTTGACGGTGCGGTTCACGTCCTGTCCGATATAGAGCGGTCGCTGCCCAGCATTGGCGCTCCACCAGCGGATACATGCCTCGTAGTCGGCCGCTTTGTTGCCTATCTCCCAATAGATTTGCGGGATGTTATAGTCCACCCATCCTTGGCGAACCCATTCCAGGACGTCGGCATAGAGGTCGTCGTAGTTCTGCAGACCTGTTGTAGCGCTGCCGTTGGGGTCTGTCCTTTGGTTACGGTAGATGCCGAAAGGCGAAACGCCGAACTTCACCCAAGGCTTCGTCTGACGTATCTGCTGGCACATCTGCTGAATGAACCTGTTTACGTTCTGCCTGCGCCAGTCGCCTCGGTTCATGCCATTTCCATATATATTATAGGAAGCATCGTCGGGGATGGCAAGGCCGGCCACGGGATAGGGATAGAAGTAGTCGTCGATGTGGATGCCATCTACGTCGTAGCGCCTCACGATGTCGCATGTCACTTGGCAGATGAAGTCACGGTTCTCGGGAATACCCGGGTCGAAGAGGAACAGCCCGTCATAGCTGAAGAAGCGTTCGGGATGGCGTGCGTACTCATGATTGGATGCCATAGCCGTCGTCCCTTTTGTCTTGGCACGATAGGGATTAATCCAGGCATGCAGTTCCATCCCGCGAGCATGGCATTGCTCTATCATCCATTGCAGTGGGTCCCAATAAGGGTTGGGAGGCAAGCCTTGCTGACCAGTCAGGTAGCGACTCCAGGGTTCTAACTCGCTTGGATAAAGGGCGTCGCCCTCCACGCGTACCTGGAAGAAGATGGCATTGATGCCGTCCTTCTGCAGGTCGTCGAGCTGGCTGCTGAGCATAGCCTGCATGCGGTCGCGTCCGATGTTCTGAAACTGTCCGTTGACGGCTTGTATCCAAGCACCGCGGAACTCTCTCTTTGGATTCTGTCCCATCGCTGAAGCTGCCACGAGGAGCAGCATGATAAGTAATTTGTGCTTCATGATGATGCAAAGGTACGAAGAAAAGATTAAAGATTAAAGAATAAAGATTAAGAATTAAGAATAATTTTGTAATTTTGTCCCATTATTTGTAAAAAGCATGGCTATGACATCGTTACATCGCCCCAATGTGCTCCTCATTTATACAGGCGGCACCATTGGCATGAGGGAGAATCCAGAGACGGGAGCCCTGGAGAGTTTCAACTTCGACCTTATCCTCGAGGAAGTGCCTGAGCTTCGCCGGTTTGACTTCGACATCAGCACCTTCACCTTCAGTCCGCCCATCGACTCGAGCGACATGGGGCTGGAGCATTGGGCCAAGCTGGTGCGCATCATCGCCGATGGTTACGACCGCTTTGACGGTTTCGTCATCCTGCATGGCACGGACACGATGGCCTATACCGCCTCAGCCCTCAGCTTTATGCTCGAGAACCTGGGCAAGCCTGTCATCCTGACCGGCTCCCAACTGCCCATCGGAAAGCTCCGTACCGACGGAAAGGAGAACCTCATCACTGCCATTGAGATAGCAGCAGCCCGTCACGACGACGGCTCGCCTATCGTTCCGGAGGTCTGCATCTACTTCAAGGAGAAACTGATGCGAGGCAACCGTACGACGAAGATAAATGCCGAGCAGTTCAATGCTTTCCGTTCGTTCAACTATCCCGATCTCGCAACCGTCGGCATGCACATACGCTACAACGAATCAGCCATCCGCAAGCCCGACCCCAGCAGGCCCTTCAAGCCGCACTACCTTGTGGCTCCCGACGTGGTGGTGCTCACGCTTTTCCCCGGCATTCAGCAGAGCCTCGTCCATGCTGTCTTGAACATCGAGGGACTGAAAGCCGTCGTCATCCGTACCTTCGGAGCGGGCAATGCGCCGCAGCTGAAGTGGTTCAAAGAGGAGCTGAAGGATGCCAATGAGCGTGGCTTACTCATGGTGAACATCACTCAGTGTCAGGCCGGTTGCGTCCATATGGGGCTCTACGAGACGAGCCTTCCCCTGATGGAAGCCGGCGTGATAAGCGGCTACGACAGCACGCCCGAATGTGCTATCACGAAGCTCATGTTCCTGCTCGGCCATAAGCTACCAAAGGAGAAGATAAAGGAAATGATGAACAGCAACCTCTGCGGCGAGATAACTAAATAGCCTAATCGCGAAAAAATCTTTACAAAATTTTACTAAAAGACATGGCGAGTTTGCCGCTTCAATATAGTGAAGTTTTCAACGCACTACTTTAAGTTTGCCAAAGACCTATAGTGCGTTGACAAAATCGACCTAATGCTTTGACCAACTTCCTACGTTGAAAATTACGATTTTCTATGATATTCTTATCCTGGTAATACGACAGACTTGTACTATCTTTGCATTAAGGCAAAAAAGGTCCTTTTGTAAGCTGTTGATTATCAGATGCAATTCGATTTAAGCCATTTTCTTGCGATTTGAGTAGGAAAGTGCCACAGACGCAAAAATATGCTCTTAAAACGCGTCTCGTTAGGAAAAATCTTTACAAAATCGTCGTATTTTGCGACAAGAAAAACTCATTGGCACGATTTGTTTCATGTGCAAACAAATCATTTAAAACGGTATGTGTGGCAACAATCTTTGCCATATTTCAGCCAATTTTTCCTTTTCTCTTTCCAGTTTCCGTTAATTTTTGTATCTTTGCAAGTTATTTGTTGCGAAATGGAAGATAGCATAAAAATAAAAGGCGCGAGGGTCAACAATCTGAAGAACGTCAGCCTCGAGATTCCCAGAGGCAAGCTTGTGGTTATCACAGGCTTGAGCGGCAGCGGCAAGAGCAGCCTTGCTTTCGACACGCTCTACGCCGAGGGCCAGCGCCGATACGTGGAGAGCCTGAGCGCATACGCCCGTCAGTTCCTCGGGCGAATGAACAAACCCGAATGTGACTACATCAAAGGCATCCCGCCAGCCATTGCCATAGAGCAGAAAGTGACGAGCCGCAACCCGCGAAGCACAGTAGGCACGAGCACGGAAATCTATGAGTACCTGCGTCTGCTCTTTGCCCGCATCGGTCGCACCTTCTCGCCCGTCAGTGGAAAAGAAGTGAAGCGCCACACCACGGAAGATGCCGTCCATTGCATGCTCTCACAGCCCTCGGGCACGAAGCTCATGGTGATGTGTCCCATCCGTCTCCTTGAAGGTAGGACCATGGAGCAACAGCTCGAGATGTATCGTAAGAGCGGCTTCGCAAGGGTGTTGGTGGGCGATGAAGTGATGCGTATTGAGGAGGTCAACTCTCAACTTTCAACTTTCAACTCTCAACTTTACCTTGTCATCGACCGCCTTTCGGCATCTGACGACCGTGACACGATAGCCCGCTTCGTCGATTCCTGCGAGACAGCCTTCTATGAAGGGCACGGCGAAGCCATCCTCCAATTCCTTCCCGATGGTGAACGACACGTGTTCAGCACACGCTACGAGGCCGATGGCATCACCTTCGAGGAACCCTCCGACAAGCTCTTTGCCTTCAATTCGCCCATCGGCGCCTGTCCCGAATGCGAAGGCTTCGGCAAGGTCATCGGCATCGACGAGCAGATGGTCATCCCCAACACAGCCCTGAGCCTCTACGACGGAGCCGTGATGTGCTGGCGAGGCGAGAAGATGAGCGAGTGGAAGACATGGTTCATCCGTCTCAACTCCGAGCGCGGCTTCCCCATCTTCAAGCCTTATTTCGAACTGACGCAGCAGGAGAAGGACTGGCTCTGGCACGGCTGCCCCACAGTTTCAGAAATGAAGAGTGAGGTGCTTAGCGGCAAGGAGATGCTCGTTCCGGCAGATTGGAAGATACTCCCCGAGGAGCGGGAATGGGGACTCATGTCCATCGATGCCTTCTTCGAGTACTTGCGACAGGGACAATACAAGATACAGAACCGCGTTATGCTGGCACGCTATCGTGGCAAGACGACCTGTCCGAAGTGCCACGGTACACGGCTCCGGCCGGAAGCGAACTATGTGAAAGTGGGCGGCAAGAGCATCACCGAACTCGTAGGCATCTCGGTCAGTGAACTGTTGCCTTGGGTAGAAAATCTCCAGTTGAGCGAGCACGAGGAGAAGATAGCCAAGCGAATACTGACGGAAATCCGCAATCGACTGCAATACCTCATGGACGTCGGCCTTGGTTACTTGACGCTGAATCGTCCGTCGAACAGTCTTTCGGGAGGTGAAAGCCAACGCATCAACCTCGCCACCTCGCTGGGCAGCAGCCTGGTGGGGAGTCTCTATATTCTGGACGAACCGAGTATCGGCCTCCACAGCCGCGACACAGAACGGCTCATCAAGGTGCTGAAGCAGCTTCGCGACCTCGGCAACACGGTCATCGTTGTGGAGCATGACGAGGAAATCATCCGTGCTGCCGACTGGCTCATCGACATCGGTCCCGAAGCAGGACGTCTGGGAGGCGAGGTCATATACAATGGTCCTTCTGAAGGCATCATGGGTGCTGGCGACACTTCTCACACGCTTCGCTTCCTGACAGGTAAGGAAGTAATTCCACTTCCCGCCAGCCGTCGCAAGTCGAACAGCTACATCGAGGTGAAAGGAGCCCGTGCCAACAATCTGAAAGGCATCGATGTGCGTTTCCCGCTGGGCGTGATGACGTGCGTCACAGGCGTCAGTGGCAGTGGCAAGAGTAGCCTCGTGCGCGACATATTCTATAATGCCATGAAGCGCCAACTGGATGAGGTTGCCGACCGACCAGGCGAATTCATCGGCCTCGAAGGCGACATGAAGATGGTCCATGCCATCGAGTTCGTCGACCAGAATCCCATCGGCAAGAGCACACGCTCCAATCCCGTCACGTACGTCAAGGCGTGGGACGAGATAAGGAAACTCTATGCGTCCATGCCGCTTGCCCAACAGATGGGCTTCTCTCCCGCTTACTTCAGCTTCAACACCGATGGCGGGCGCTGCGAGGAGTGCAAGGGCGAAGGCACCGTCACCATCGAGATGCAGTTCATGGCCGACCTCGTCCTGCCCTGCGAGAGCTGCCACGGCCAACGCTTCAAACCCGAGATTCTGGATGTACGCTTCCATGATAAGAACGTCTGCGACGTGCTCGACATGACCATCAATCAGGCCATCGAGTTCTTCACAGAACATGGTCAGAAGCGCATCGTCTCGCTCCTGAAGCCCCTGCAGGACGTCGGCCTCGGCTACATCAAGCTCGGCCAGTCGTCGTCCACCCTGTCAGGCGGTGAGAACCAACGCGTCAAACTGGCCTACTACCTCGGCATGGAGAAGCACGAGCCCACCATCTTCATCTTTGATGAACCCACCACAGGACTCCACTTCCACGATATCCGGAAGCTGCTCGACTCCTTTGATGCGCTCATATCCCGAGGTCATACCCTCATCATTATCGAGCACAATCTGGAAGTCATCAAGTGTGCCGACTATATCATCGACCTCGGCCCGGAAGGCGGCGACGCAGGCGGCAACCTCGTCTGCTGCGGCACACCCGAGCAAGTGGCGAAGTGCAAAGAGGGCTACACAGCCAGGTTCCTCAGAGGGAAGTTGAAAGTTTAAAGTTGAAAGTTGGCTGGGAGCGCGGCCGTCCTCGGCTCTGGCTGGGAGCGCGGCCGTCCTCGGCCGCAATAATGGCCGCAACTAACCTAAAAAAAGAAAGCCCCCTTTCGGAGGCTTTCTTTTTTTACTTTTCAACTTTGTTGCGGCCGAGGACGGCCGCGTTCCCAGCCAACTTTAAACTTTCAACTTTTTTACGAGTTCATGCTGAGCAGGAATTCCTCGTTGCTTTCTGTGTTCTCGAGGCGTGACTTCACTTCGTTCATGGCTTCGATGGGCGTCATGTCGGCCAGGAACTTGCGCAGTATCCACATGCGGTCCAAGGTCATCTTGTCCTGCAACAGGTCGTCGCGGCGTGTGCTGCTGGCCACGATGTTGACTGCCGGGAAGATGCGCTTGTTGGAGAGCATGCGGTCGAGCTGCAGTTCCATGTTGCCCGTTCCCTTGAACTCCTCGAAGATGACCTCGTCCATCTTGCTGCCAGTATCGATGAGGGCAGTTGCAATGATGGTCAGGCTACCGCCGTTCTCGATGTTGCGGGCAGCACCGAAGAAGCGCTTGGGCTTGTGCAGGGCATTGGCGTCCACGCCGCCGCTCAGCACTTTGCCGCTGGCGGGAGAAACCGTGTTGTAGGCACGAGCCAGACGAGTGATGGAGTCGAGGAAGATGACCACATCGTGTCCGCATTCTACCATTCGCTTTGCCTTCTCAAGCACGATGCCGGCTATCTTGACATGGCGCTCGGCAGGCTCATCGAAAGTGCTGGCAATGACCTCAGCCTTTACGGTGCGGGCCATATCGGTGACTTCCTCTGGACGTTCGTCGATGAGCAGCATCATCAGGTATGCTTCAGGATGATTGGCAGCGATGGCATTGGCAATGTCCTTCATGAGGAGCGTCTTACCCGTCTTTGGTTGTGCCACGATGAGAGCACGTTGGCCCTTACCGATGGGAGCAAAGAGGTCCACTACACGGGCAGAAAGCGAGTCGCCCTTGCCCTTGCAAAGTTGGAACTTCTCATCGGGGAAGAGAGGTGTGAGGTTCTCGAACGGGCTGCGGTCGCGCACGGTATCGGGGTTGCATCCGTTGATACGTTCCACGCGTATCAGGGGGAAGAACTTCTCGCCGTGCATGGGCGGACGGACGGGACCTTCCACTACGTCGCCCGTCTTGAGGCCATATTGCTTGATGGTTTGCTGTGTGACGTAGATGTCGTCAGGGCTGCTCAGGTAGTTGTAGTCGCTGCTGCGCAGGAAGCCAAAGCCTTCGTTCATCACTTCGAGAACACCTTCGCCTCGAATACTGTCGCCAAAATTGTAGGCTCCACTGGCCGCCTCTGCCCGAGGTGAAGGACTCTCTTTGCTACCTTCCTCTTCGGCGGATGGGACAGGAGTGGGGGCTACCATCTTTGCATCGAGCAACTCTTTGGCTTGCTCCTCAGCAGAGGGGATGTCCTGAATGATGATGAAGTCGTCGGAGACTTGCAGGCCATCGACGGCAGGCTCATTGCCTTCCTTTGTGTCTTCTGCCTCAGGAGCCTTTTCGACTTGCGCTGTCTGTTCCTCATCCTTCGCCTCCCCAATGCGCTTGCGGCGTTTTCTTGGAGTAGGTTCTTCGGTAGGTGTCACTTCTGGTTGTTCTGCCTGTGCCGTCTGTTCAGCCAGAGCGGCAGCAGCTTCGGCTTCCTTCTCGGCTTTCGACTTGCGTCCGCGCTTCTTGGGCACCTTCACTTCTGCCGTCTCGGCAGCGTTTGTTTCCCCGTTTGCCTCAGCCTCTTTGACAGCCTTTGGCTTGCGCCCCCTCTTCTTGGGGGCTGGCTCTGCCGAGGCTTGCAGCGACTGGGCATCCAGTATGTTGTAGATAAGTGTTGTCTGATCGTCGCTTGGTTCTGCGCCAAGCTTCCCGGCAAGTGCTGTAAGCTCTGCCAGGCTCATTCCTTCTAGTTCGCTTTTGTGCATAATCAAGGTATGCTTATTAATAATTAAATAGGTAATCTAATAAAGGAGAAAATCCAAAACTGCCGGAAAGACTGCCGACAGCTATATCTTTAAAAGCTGTGCAAAGGTACAACAAAAAGTGAAAAGTGAAAAGTGAATAGTAAAAAATCTTTGTAATTTTGATGATTTTTTGTACTTTTGTACTCAGAATTGTAAATTGTAAATTGTTAAATCGTAAATAATAGAGGTGGTTTCATACTTACAAGTACAGAATTTAACACGCAGGGTGGGGGACAAAACGCTCTTCGAGAACCTCTGCTTCAGCATAAGCGAGGGGCAGAAAGTTGGTCTCATAGCCAAGAACGGAACCGGTAAGAGCACGCTCCTGAACATCCTGGGTGGCAAGGACCAGGCCGACGAAGGGCAGGTCATCTTCCATAATGACCTGCGCATCGGCTATCTGGAGCAGACGCCAGATTATCCGATGGACATGACTGTCATCGAGGCTTGCTTTTGGCACGGCAATGAGACGACAAACCTCATCCGTGAATACGAGTCGTGCATGGCTTCTGCGAGTCAGGAGGGCTTGCAGGATATCCTCGACCGTATGGAGCAGTTGAAAGCCTGGGACTACGAGACGCGAGCCAAGGCCATCCTCTCGCAACTCTTTATCACGGAGTTCGACAAGCCGCTCTCTCAGCTTTCAGGAGGCCAGTTGAAGCGTGTCGCCCTCGCCAATACGCTCATCATGGAGCCTGACCTGCTCATTCTGGACGAGCCGACCAACCATCTCGATCTGCAGATGATTGAGTGGCTCGAGAACTATCTGTCTCGCTCCAACCTGACCTTGCTCATGGTGACGCACGACCGCTATTTCCTGGATCGTGTCTGTTCTGTCATCCTAGAGATGGACGACGAGACAGTTTATACCTATCATGGCAACTATGCATACTATCTGGAGCAACGTGCCCAGCGGCTCGAGGTAGCGAGAGCCGAGGTGGCTCGTGCTACGAACCTCTACCGCACGGAACTCGATTGGATGCGAAGGATGCCGCAAGCCAGAGGGCATAAAGCAAAGTACCGCGAGGAGGCTTTCTACGAATTGGAGAAGCAAGCTCATCGGCGAATCGAGGAGCAGCAGGTCAGACTCGAAATGAAGTCGACCTACATCGGCAGCAAGATATTCGAGGCGGAATATGTCAGCAAGGCCTACGGGGAACGCGTTCTGCTCAAAGACTTCTACTATAACTTCTCACGCTACGAGAAGCTGGGCATCGTGGGCAACAACGGCACGGGCAAGAGCACCTTCGTTAAGATGCTGCTCGGACTGGTGAAGCCCGACAGCGGACGCTTTGTGGTGGGCGAGACGGTACGCTTTGGCTACTACAGCCAGGACGGGATGCAGTTCGACGAGCAGATGAAGGTAATCGATGCCGTGCGCAAGATAGCTGAATATGTTGACCTTGGTGGAGGCCGCAAGCTCTCGGCCATGCAGTTTCTTCAGCACTTCATGTTCTCACCAAAACAACAGCAGAACTACATCTATAAGCTTTCGGGAGGCGAAAAACGCCGTCTCTATCTCTGTACTGTGCTCATGCAGAGTCCCAACTTCCTTGTTCTCGACGAGCCAACCAACGACCTCGACATCACTTCCCTCCAGATACTGGAGCAGTATCTTGCCGACTTTCGAGGCTGTGTCATTATTATCAGTCACGACCGCTACTTCATGGACAAGGTGGTGGACCACCTCTTCGTTTTCAAGGGCAACGGCGAGGTGAAGGACTTCCCTGGCAACTATACGCAATATCGAAATCAAGTTGACAAGTTGAAAGGTAACCAAGTTGACAAGTCTCTTTCTCAAGAGCGAAGCAACTCTTCATCCCGTCACCCCGTCAACTCAATTCCTCGCAAGCGCAAGATGTCGTTTCGCGAACGGCAGGAGTTTGAGGCCTTGGAAAAGGATATCGAGGCTCTGGAGAAGGAGAAGGCTGACATTGAGGCTGCCCTAAGCAGCGGAACCATCTCCACGCAGGAAATCATCGACCTGAGCAAACGGTTGCCTGTCGTCAATGCGGAACTCGACGAGAAGTCCATGCGATGGCTTGAGCTAAGCGAAATAGAGTAGTGAAATGAACCTTATATTGTCGATTTTCTTCTATTTTGTAACTTTTATGCCCGTTTTGTTTGACAAATTGAAATAATAGTTATACTTTTGCGGAAAATTTGACAGATATGAGGTAAGTCATGAGCAAACTCTTAAAGCCTGAAGAATATACTGCTCTACTGGACTTGAACCAGACAGAGCAAGCCATTAAAAAGATTAAGGACTTCTTTCTCAACAGCCTTAGTACGGAGCTACGGCTTCGCCGAGTGACGGCTCCCTTGTTTGTGCTACGTGGATTGGGCATCAACGACGACCTCAATGGTGTGGAACGACCTGTATCATTCCCTATTAAGGATATGGGCGATGCTACGGCTGAAGTGGTACACTCGCTTGCCAAGTGGAAGCGTCTCACCTTGGCCGAGTACAAGACGAAGCCAGGCTTTGGCATCGTCACCGACATGAATGCCATCCGTGCCGACGAGGAACTTGACAACCTGCACAGCCTTTATGTTGACCAATGGGACTGGGAGCGTGTACTGTTGGCAGAGAACCGAAACGAAGCCTACCTCAAGCGCATCGTGCAGAAGATATATAGTGCCATCCTGCGCACAGAGTTCTATGTCTGCGAGAGCTATCCGCAGCTGAAGCCTTATCTGCCTGAGGATATTCATTTTATACACAGCGAGGAACTCCTGCAGATGTATCCCGACAAGACGGCAAAGGAGCGCGAGCACCTCATCTGCCAGAAGTATGGTGCCGTATTCATTATAGGTATAGGCGGTAAGCTCAGCAATGGCGAAGTGCATGACAACCGTGCTCCCGATTATGACGACTGGAGCACGTCTAACGAGAGCGGATTCAAGGGGCTTAATGGTGACCTGCTTGTCTGGTACCCCCTGCTTGGCCGCAGCATAGAGCTCAGCTCGATGGGTATCCGTGTCGATAAAGAATCTCTGCTCCGTCAGCTTGCCCTGCAAGGCAAGGAGGAGCGCAAGGAACTCTACTTCCATCAGCGTTTGCTGGGCGATACACTTCCCCTTACCATTGGCGGCGGCATCGGTCAGAGCCGCCTCTGCATGGTGCTCCTCCATAAGGCACATATTGGCGAGACGCAAGCCAGCATCTGGCCCGACACCATGAGGCAAGAATGCCGAGAAGCAGGAATGCCACTGATATAAAAGACCTTAATGTCCTTAAAGACCCTAAGGTCCTTATTAATTTTTTTAATTCATTAACCAATGTACAACAAACATCAAGACAAGCCAAGCGTCATTACCTGGAGACAGTTCTCCAACAAGGGTTACAGCGCCTTCGCCAGTCTTCATCGTCAGGTACGCATCGGTGTGCTTAGCGTCGCCACACTAGCGGTGGCAGCTCAGGCGCATGCCCGACTCAACGACATGGTCGTTACGCCTACCGATGAGAAGGAGACTATAGACGAGGGCGAGATGGCGGAAGTGACCGTAAGCGGCACCTTGGCACCGCTGACGCAGTTGCAGTCAGCACGTATCGTGAGTGTACTTAGCCGCCAGGACATCGAGCAGGCGGCGGTGCAGAGTATCAACGACCTCTTTAAGTTAGTCACCGGCGTGGACGTCCGGCAACGCGGTGGCTTTGGTATTCAGACGGACATCAGCATCGATGGCGGCACCTTTGACCAGGTCACGCTCCTGCTCAACGGCATCGACATCGGCAATCCCCAGACAGGACATCTTTCGGCAGACTTCCCCGTCAGCATCAGCGACATCGAGCGCATCGAGGTGCTGGAGGGAGCGGCAAGTCGCGTCTATGGCGGCCAGAGCTTCGGCGGGGCCATCAACATCGTGACGCGCCATGACAAGGGACAGACGCTCGACGTGGCTGCCTCCGGAGGTTCTTTCGGCACGGCAGAAGGTGAGGCACGACTTGCCCTCACGACGGGCAAGGTAAATAACCGTATCAGCGGAGGCGGCGGTCGGAGCGACGGAGGCACGCAGAACAGCTCCTGGAAGAAGGGGCAGCTCTACTATCAGGGCGACTTCGAGAACCAGAGCCTGCGCATCGACTGGCAGCTGGGCTACTCACAGAAGAGCTATGGAGCCAACACCTTCTACAGCGCTGCCTATCCTGACCAATATGAGCGTAACCGCCGCATCATGACCAGCGTCAGTGCAGAGACGAAGGGACGCTTTCATTTTACACCACAAGTCTTCTGGAGCCGCAATTACGACAACTTCGAACTCGTCCACGGCACGACGTTCGGCGAGAACTTCCACCGCTCGGACGTCTATGGCATCAAGGCAGGAGGACACTTCGACTGGGTGGCTGGCAAGACGGCTGTCTCGGCTCTGGTGCGTCATGAGGGCATCTTCAGCACGAACCTCGGACGCGACATGGCCCCCGAGCAGTACTTTGGCATTCGTGGCGAGGAGGCACAATACACCCGCTCTGACAGCCGCACCACCGTATCGTTCAGCCTCGAGCACAATGTCATCTTGCCGCATTGGACACTTTCGGCAGGCCTCATGGCAAGCACCACGTCCGGCATCGGCCACGGCTTCCGCTTCTACCCAGGCGTGGACGTTGCGTGGCGCCCCACGTCGCGATGGAAAGTGTCGTTCTCCTACAACAAAGGCTTCCGCCTGCCCACGTTCACGGAACTTTACTACAAGAGCCCGACACACGAAGGCAATCGCGACCTCAAACCTGAGCACAACCACTCATTCTCGCTCGGCGTGCAGCACAGGTGGGATGGGGCAGAGGCCACCGTCAGAGGTTTCTACCACCGTGGCACACAGATGATTGACTGGGTGAAGTATGCGCCCGACGACATCTACCACACCGCTGCCTTCGACCTCGACAATGTTGGCGTGCAGCTGCAAGGCATGCTCCTTTTCTCGGAAATGCTGAAGCGCGACACATGGGTGCGTTCGCTCTCGGCTGGATACACCTATATCCACCAGACGAAGCACGATGCCGAGGGTGTCTTCAAGAGCAATTACGCCATGGAGTACCTGAAGCACAAGTTCGTGGCGAGATTGACACATCGCATCGTCAGCCGTCTCTCGATGGCATGGGATGTGCGTTGGCAGGAGCGTATGGGCAGTTACATGAGCGATGGCAAGCTGGTCAGCTACCATCCCTACTGGTCGCTCGACGCCAAGATGCAGTGGGACGCATCGAGCTACAACCTATACGTCCAGGCCACCAACATCACCGACCACCGTTACTACGACCTCGGATCTGTCCCCCAACCAGGCATCTGGGTGATGGCAGGAGCACGATTCAGGCTGAGTTTATAAATTTTGAATTTGTTAATTTTGATTTTTGAATTATTAGTTGTATCTTTGCACTCGGAATAATATATTGACCTATATGATACGACGGTTACTAACCACTTCTCTGCTCCTCTGCATCAGCCTCTTGGCAATGCCCTACACCCTTGTCATCGATGCCGGACATGGCGGTAAAGACCCTGGGGCACAGAGCAAGACAGGCAAGGAGAAGAACATTAACCTGGCCGTTGCACTGGCCTTCGGCAAGCTCGTGGAGCAGAACTGCAAGGACGTCAAGGTGGTCTATACGCGCAAGACGGACGTCTTCGTCGAGCTGAACGAACGCGCCAATATCGCTAACAAGGCTAAGGCCGACCTCTTCATAAGCATCCACACGAACAGCACGGCTGCAAAGGTTGGGCCGCAAGGCACTGAGACCTATACACTTGGTATGCACCGAGCAGCCGACAACCTGGCTGTCGCCAAGCGAGAGAACTCCGTCATTACCCTCGAGAACGACTACGAGGAGAAGTACGAAGGCTTCGACCCGCGCTCCAGCGAGAGCTACATTATCTTCGAACTCATGCAGGACAAGAACATGGAGAGCAGCGTCAAGCTGGCAAGCCTCGTTCAGAAACAGTTCCGTAGTACTGCGGGACGCGTCGACAAAGGCGTGCATCAGGCTGGCTTCCTCGTGCTTCGTGCCACCAGTATGCCCAGCATCCTCATCGAGTTGGGCTACATCAACAACCCCACCGAAGCAGCCTACCTCACCTCCACGGCCGGAGTGAATGCCCTCGCAAAATGCATATACAACGCCTTCGTGGCATACAAGAAAAGTTGACAATTTGACAAGTTGACAATTTGACAATTTGA
>FLNY01004292.1_pt1 | contig 75324 bp, 53 predicted proteins | sample 1140381 | NCBI WGS metagenome assembly FLNY01 (sample SAMEA3878172, study PRJEB12797) | bioreactor metagenome | biome: Moose rumen | place: Sweden | collected 2011-10
TCCATCAAGGAGATCGTTTACAAGTTGCACTTTCCAAATTCCAGCGTTTTCAACAAGTTCTTCCGTCTGCACACCGGCATGTCCCCTTCGGAGTACCGCAGGGGAATACCAAAAAAATGACTTTCGGTATAAAATCGGCTACTTGGTGGCGGAAGTTCAGGCGGGAATGATAGAACTTGGCAATTGATAATAATATGGACAATTACTTTTACGACATGGTTGACAAAGGGGATATGCAGCGTCTGCATTACATCCCTACCGCGGGAGGATTTGTGGGCTGGATCGAAAAGGAATACGCCTTCCTTCCCTGCAACCAGCCCTATACGATGACGGTGGAGCAGTTGGTGAGGGCCGCCCAAGTCATCGCGCCCAAGGTGCTGATTCCATACCATTTCAGCCAGACGCCTGTGGACGGCATCCCCTCGCAGTTCCCCGGCATCGACGTCAGGCTCAGGAAGATGCAGTAGAGCCGACAACCGGAAAGTGAGCTCTCAGACTATCTGCAATACGATTTTGCACCGGAGAATCAAGACGGTTTCATGGCTATACGGTTGACATACAGACGGACACGCAGATTGTCGATGCGAATCGCGAAGAATGGCGATGTGCTCGTATCGGCTCCTTTCGGTGTGCCGAAAAAGACGGTGGAGGCGTTTATCAGCAGTCACGAGGAATGGATAGCCCGGGCGAGGAAGAAAACGGCCGAGCGGCAGAATCAGAGGGAGGCGTTCTTCAATCAGTTGCCGCTGACCACCAAGGCCCAAAAGGCCGAGGCCTCGGAAAAGATCAGGGCGCTGGTGGAACCGATGGTGCGGCGTTATTCAAACATGATGGGGGCAAGTCCTTCGTCTGTCGCTTACAAACCGATGAAATCCCGTTGGGGGGTGTGCTACGTGAAGGAGGGTCGCATCTGCTATTCCACCTACCTGCTGTTGCTGCCGGATTGGTGTGTCGAGCATGTGGTGGTCCATGAACTCTGCCACCTGCTGGAGCCGAGCCACAACGCCCACTTTCATGCGCTGATGGACCGTTATTATCCCAGATGGAGAGAGGCGCGGAAGGCGACGCGCGAAATGGCCCGAAGTTTGTTTTCTACCGACGGAAACAGTGTACCATGAGACGAATATTTTTATTTGCGGCAAGTTTGGCGATAGCCATTTCCGCAGCAGCACAGCCTTCGGGCCAGCCTCCTAAAAACGACGGCACCGACCATCCCCAGATGAAACAACTGCCGACCGTCGAGCAGGAGGCCTGGATGAGAGTGGAAGAGATGAGTGCAGAAATTCCGCTCTCCGACAAGCAAGTGAAGAAACTTCTGAAATTCTACAAGAAAGATATCAAGTATCGCAGGGAGAATTTCCAAATGGCCGGAGGCCCGGGGCCGGAAGCAAGACCGGAAGGCGGACAGCGTCCGGAAGGACAAGGCGGGCGCGGGCCGGGCATGGGTCAAGGCCGCCCGCAAGGTGGCCCCGGCATGGGGATGGGTCCTGGCGGAGGCCCCGGTGGCAATCCGGGTGGTCAGGGCATGAGGCCCGGCAATCCTCCCGGAAGAGACCAGCAGATGGGACAGGAGTTTGACTTCGGGAAATTTGAGAATTACAACCGCAAACAGGACAAGAAGCTCAGTAAGATTATCGGTGAAGAGAACTTTGCCATATGGCGGTCTTCTCACACGCTCCGCTAAGAAATAGTGAATTTTTGACGATAACTGTCAAATTGGCGACATATCTTTGCATCGTGAACAAAAACAGTTAAAGATATGTCAGCAACAGAATTATTCCTTCTCCGCAATCAGGTGTCCGAAGAACTCGTCAACAGCAAAAACATCCGCCCGGAAGACGCAGCCGCAATAGGCCGCTCCCTTTCGGCGGATGTTCTCTCCCTCATTGCGGAACTCGGGCTCGAAGTGGCAGCATAAAATATTTGGGATATGGTACATCCTGCAAATTATTTTGTAAATTTGTGGATGACCGGATTTTAATATTCCCAAATATGGCACAAACTAAATTGGATCTCAAGAAAAGCGCCCTTATCGCAGGTTGCGTCAGCGCGCTGTTCGCCCTCGCAGCATTCTGCGTGGCTCTGTTCGGAAAGCGCCACATCACAGGCTTGTGGTTCATCGCCCTCCTGTGCAACGGCCTTTACTTCTGCCTGGCAAGGCCTTATTTCGCCACGGGCGAATACAAGCTCCAGAAAACAGACAATCTGCTTTACTGGATTTTCGGCGCGGCGCTGCTCGCGCTGGTCTTCCCCCAGTCTTCCTGGCTGGCCATCATCCTCATGGCACTGTCGGCTATTTCCTGCTATATCGTGGTGTACGCCGACAAAGTACTCGAACCAAAGGAATACGCTCTTGCCCTGGTGGGCCTTGCCGCCGCCATCTACGCCGTATTCGGCCTGCTCGACGCCATCAGTTCGCCTGCCGGCAGCGGATTCTTCGCATGGCTCTACCGTGTGCTCGTATCGGCCTGTCTCGTCGGTTCAGCCATCTTCATTGTGAACGACCATCTTACCGATACGGACAAGAACAACATCAAGGACAAAGCCAGGGAGGTAGTTTCCGAGGTAAAAGACAACGCCGAAGAACTTGCGGAGAAGATTTCCGGCAAGAAAGCCCCCGAAAAAGAGGAAAACGAATAGTTCCCGACATGAAACTGCATGGATTCATCGGCGCCTGGGCCTTGTGCATGGCGCTTTTCCTGCCGCTTTCCGCGGCAAATCCACCGGTGACGGCAAGTTCGCCCGACGGGCGCCTGGGCGTCGCAATAACGGCCGACGGGCATCTCAGCTATTCCGTAACCTTCGACGGAGAAACCCTTCTGGAGCCCTCCGTGATAGGAATCACCACCATGGACGGAACCAGCTACGGCTCCGGCAAGCTGCGCAAGGTCAGCCGCAGGAGCGTTGACGAAAGCTTCCCCGCCGTCGCCTACAAGCGCAGTACGGTCAGGGACCGCTTCAACGAGGTCACCCTTCAGTTCAAGGAATGCCGGGTCATCTTCAGGGCCTACGACGACTGCATCGCCTACCGCTTCGTCTCCCTGAGCAAAGTCCCCTTCAAGGTGAAATCCGAAAACGCCGCCTTCAACTTCGCCGGGGACTGGAACGCCTTCGTGCCCTACACCACGGGCATTGACGGCATCCCCATGGAAAATTACTTCCACACTTCCTTCGAGAGCCATTACACCCACGGCCCGCTTTCGGAGGTCAGGACGGACCACCCCGTTTTCCTTCCCGTAATGGTGGAGGCCCCGGGCGGAAAGAAGATAAACATCATGGAATCAGCCCTCTACAACTACCCGGGCATGTATCTTCTGGGCACCGGGGGCAATGTGCTCAAAGGGCAGTGGGCTCCCGTACCCGACGAAATCGAACAGGGCGGGCACAACATGCTCCAGGGACAGGTGAAAAGCTACAAGGACTGCCTCGCGGAATGCGGCCCCATGGAAGAATTCCCCTGGAGAATCGTCGCGGTTAGCGAAAAGGACGTGCAGATGGCGGACAACGACATCGTTTACCGTCTGGGAGACGCTCCGGCGCAAGGCTCCGACTGGAGCTGGCTGCGTCCAGGCAAGGTGGCGTGGGACTGGTGGAACGACTGGAACATCAAGGGCGTCGATTTCGAGAGCGGAATCAACACCGAAACCTATAAATATTACATAGATTTCGCCGCCGCCAACGGCATCGAATATGTGATCATGGACGAAGGATGGGCCGTCAACATGAAGGCGGACCTCATGCAGGTGGTTCCCGAAATAGACCTGCCGGAGATAGTCCGTTACGGGCAGTCCAAAGGCGTCGGCATCGTGCTGTGGGCCGGCTACTGGGCTTTCAACCGCGACATGGAGGAAGTGTGCCGGCATTTTTCCGCAATGGGCGTGAAGGGGTTCAAGATAGATTTCATGGACCGCGACGACCAGCCCATGGTGGCCTTCTACGAAAAGGCTGCCGCCACCGCGGCGAAATATCATCTCTTCGTGGATTTCCATGGCGCGTTCAAGCCGGTCGGGCTCTGCCGCAAATACCCCAACGTGCTTAATTACGAGGGGGTTTTCGGCCTGGAGAACATGAAATGGGCCCCCGAAGATACGGACCAGCCCCGCTACGACGTCACCATCCCGTTCATCCGCATGGCCGCGGGCCGCATGGATTACACCCAGGGTGCCATGAAGAATGCCGCCAGGCACAGCTATCATCCCTTCTACAGCTCCCCGATGAGCATGGGCACACGCTGCCACCAGCTTGCGGAATACGTGGTCTTCGACTCCCCGTTCTGCATGCTCTGCGATTCTCCCTCCAACTATATGGGAGAGCCCGAGAGCCTCGAATACATCGCGAAGATCCCCACCGTGTTCGACGAGTCGCTCGGAATAGACGGGGAAGTAGGTGAATACATAGTGATGGCACGAAAGAAAGACGGCGTATGGTACGTGGGCGGCACCACCAACTGGACCGCACGTGATTACACCCTGGACCTCACTTTCCTCGGGGAAGGCGCATGGGAGGCCGAAATCTTCCGCGACGGGGCCAACGCCCACAGGGAAGGCACCGACTACAAGAGGGAGTTCCGGCAGGTAGGGGCCTCGGACGCCCTGCAGCTGCACCTCGCTCCCGCAGGCGGGTTCGCGATAGTGTTACGCCCAAGGTAGCTCCAGCAGTTCCGTACGCGAACCGTGGATTTCGGAGGCGCCGGTGCATTCCACCAGCGCCTCCGCATTTTCTGCCGTGACGCCTCTTCCCGGCATCACTATGCAGCGGCCGCACGCACGGCGCACCATTTCCGCTATCACCCCGCGGCCTTCGAAAGCGCCGGAGGCCCCGCCGGAAGTGAGCACCCTGTCAACCCCGAGCTCGAGCACCTGGGCGAGGGCGGAGAAGATGTCGGCGGCCTCGTCGATGGCCCTGTGGAAGGTTACCGAGAGCTCGTACGAACGGGCAAGGGCGATGAGGTCCCGGCAGACGTCCATGTCCACCGCCCCTTCCGGAGTGAGCGCTCCCAGTACGACCCCGTTCAGCCCGATCTCCCCGCAGCACGCGATTTCACGCGACATTTTCTCCACTTCGGCGTCGCTGTAAACGAAATTCCCTCCGCGGGGCCTCACAAGCACGTTTACGGGGCGTCCCAGGGAAAGGGCGCCGTATATTTCCGTGTAGGCGGGGGTTATTCCACCGCAGGAGAGGTCGTGGCACAGCTCTATACGCTCCGCCCCCCGCCATACGGCCCTCCTCGCCGCAGCGATGCCGTCGCAGCATATTTCCACCAGCGCCTTCATTTCTTTTCCGGACGGAGCTTTGCATATTTGAGCATCAGCTGCTTGATGCCGTATTCATCGAAATCGACCACCGCCTTCATGTCCGGGGCGCTGCCGGTGATGGACTTTATGACGCCGGCCCCGAAGCGGTTGTGTTCTATGCGCTCGCCTTCATAAAGCTGCGTCATGGGCACCGCCACGAAATCGGGATCCGTCACCGGCGGCGTGGCGCCCGTGGCCTTTCCGACGTATTGGACGGGAGAAGAGGCGCCGTAGCGGTAAGTGCTGCGCGCCGTGGAAGCGGGCGTCCTGCGGAAGGCACCGGAGCCGAACCCTCCGAAGGCGGACGTCTGCCCGGTGGAGGTGGAACAGTAGTCTTCCCCCTGCAGCGGATTCCGCACGTAACGGGCGTCTATCTCGCGCACGAAACGGCTCGGGGCGTTGCTCTCATGCCGGCCGTTCCGCATCCTGGTGCCCGCGAACGAAACCGTAACAGCCGCTTTCGCGCGGGTGAGCGCGACGTAGAACAGGCGCCTCTCCTCCTCGATGTCCTGCCTGGAGGCCAGCAATCCCCCGGAGGGGAAGAGGTTTTCCTCGCAGCCCGCGACATAGACGTACGGGAATTCCAGACCCTTGGCGGAATGCACCGTCATGAGCGCCACCTTGTTGTCTGAGTCTTCGGAGGAAGACACGTCCACGTTGGAGAGCAGCGCCGTATTCTCCAGGAAATCCGCCAGGGTGACTACCGGGAACTCGTCTTCGGGCACCTCGTTGTCGGCGAATTCATCCTGCCTCTCCTCGATGAACATCTCCACCGAATTGAGCAGTTCCTCGAGGTTGGCGGTGCGGGCCATCCCCTCTATGGAAGTGTCGGACTTGTAGAAAGCGTAAAGCCCGCTCGCGTCGGCGATTTCACGCGCCAGACTGTATGCGTCCGTTCCCGCCGACCGGCACGCGAGGCCGTCTGTCATGCGGCAGAACTCCTGAATCTTCAGGGCCGCCTGCGGGCGGAGGCCGAAGCGGGCGGTTTCGGGCGAGAAAGCGGCTTTGAAAAGGCTGCACCCCAGCGAACGCGCCGTCTGCTCGAGGGCGGAAAGGCTCGTGGCCCCTATGCCGCGCGAAGGCAGGTTCACCACACGCTTGAAACTTTCGTCGTCGCCGGGATTCACCACCAGCTTGAAATAAGCCATCATGTCCTTTATTTCGGCGCGGTCGAAGAAGGAGTTGCCGCTGTAAATCATGTAAGGCAGGTTTCGCCGGCGGAGCTGCTCCTCAAGGGCGCGGGACTGGGAATTTGTACGGTAAAGTATGGCGAAGTCCTGATACTGCGCCTTTTCGGCCTGCACGCGGCGGATGATGTCGGCCGCTATGAGAATGGCCTCTTCCTGTTCGCTGAAAGCCTTCATGAGGTTTATCTTCTCGCCCTCTTCCCCCACGGCGTAACATTTTTTGGGGATGCGCCCTTCGTTGTGCGCGATGACCGAGTTCGCCGCCTGGACGATGTTGGACGTGGAGCGGTAATTGCGTTCCAGGCGTATGGTGCGGCACTCCGGGTAGTCTTTCCGGAAATTGAGTATGTTCTCTATCCTGGCGCCCCTGAAGGCGTAGATGCTCTGGCTGTCATCCCCCACGACGCAGATGTTGCGGTGACGGGCCGCAAGCTTCTTGAGGATGAGGTACTGCGAGTAGTTCGTGTCCTGGTATTCGTCCACGAGAATATAGGAGAAGCGCGAGGATATTTCCTCCAGGGCGGCGGCGTTGTCGCGCAGCAGGATGTTCGTCTGCAGCAGGATGTCGTCGAAATCCATGACGCCGCACTGCTTCATCTTCTGCTGGTAAAGCGAGAAGATGTCGCAGATCCTGGGACGCCTGGTGGCGGAGTCCGCAGCCATGAACTCCGCATTGTTCCTGTAGTCCGCAGGGGTGTAGAGTGCGTTTTTCGCGCAGGATATGCGCGAGAGTATCTCCTTGGGCTTGTAGGCCTTGTCGTCCAGGGCGAGCTCCCTGATGCAGGCCTTCACGGCGCTTGTCGAGTCCGACTGGTCGTAAATAGTGAAGTTTTCCGGATATCCGAGCGCCCCTGCGTACTGCCGCAGGAACCTGACGAAAACGGAATGGAAGGTGCCCATGACCACCCTGCGGGCACGCCTGTCCCCCACCATGAGCGCGATGCGCTCTTTCATTTCGCCGGCGGCCTTCCTGGTGAAGGTCAGGGCCAGGATGCGCGCCGGATCCACGTCCCTTGTATCCAGTATGTATGCCACCCTGCTGGTAAGCACACGCGTCTTGCCGGACCCTGCCCCCGCCACTATCAGCACGGGACCGTCCACGCTTTCTACTGCTTCCTTCTGCTCGGCATTGAGCCCCTGCAGGATTATTCCAGATTTATCTTCCATTTCGGCACGAAAATACGAAAAAAATGGCTATCTTCGCAGTCTGGTCAGCATATAAAACACAAAATTATACCAGAACCGTATGTCCAACAAAATCGTTTTGAAGAAAGGGCTGGACCTTCCCGTCAAAGGTGAGGCCGAGCTCCGGATCGCCAAGACCATCTCTCCGGACACCGTCGCAATCCGTCCCGCGGACTTCAAGGGATTCACCCCCCGTCTGCTCGTCAAGGAAGGCGACCAGGTATCGTGCGGCTCCCCCGTTCTGGCGGACAAGAAGAATCCTGCGATTCTCGTTGCCTCGCCCGTGAGCGGCACCGTCCAGGAAGTGGTGCGCGGCGAGAAGCGGAAACTCCTCGCCGTGCTGGTCAAGGCCGGCAGCAGGCAGGAGTGCCTTGACCTGGGCGTAAAAGACCCTGCAGGTCTCAAGCCCGAAGAAGTCAGGGACGCCATTCTCGAAAGCGGCCTCTGGCCGTTCATCATCCAAAGGCCTTACGGCATAATCGCGAATCCCGCGGACAAGCCCAAGGCCATTTTCGTATCCGCATTCGACACGGCGCCCCTCGCCGCATCGGCCGAATTCATGCTTGGAGACAGGATCGCCGACATCCAGGCGGGCGTCAACGCGCTCGCCCGCCTCACCGACGGCGGAGTGCATCTCGGGCTCAACGCGGCCAACTACTCCGGCACCCCTTTCCACAAGCTGGAAAACGTATCCATGCATGTGTTTGAAGGGAAGCATCCCGCCGGCAACGTGGGCGTGCAGATAAGCCATGTATGCCCGGTTGTCAAGGGCACCGTCATCTGGACGGTATCCCTCGCCGGCGTCGCCGCAATAGGCGCCCGCTTCAATTCCGGCAGGTATGACGTGCGCCGCAAGGTGGCGGTTGCAGGCCCCGCGGCCGTCTGCCCCGCTTACGTGAGCACCCTTCCCGGCGCTCCCATGTCCACCCTGGCGGCATTCTTCGGCAATTCGGACGATCTGCGAATCATCAGCGGCAACCTCCTCTCCGGCACGACTGCCGGCAGGGACGGCAGCCTCGGTTTCTACGACAGCACCGTAACCGTCCTCCAGGAAGGCACCGAAAAAGAACTCTTCGGCTGGCTCAATCCCGTGCGCAGCAAGGTTTTCAGCCACGACCGCAGCGCCCTCACATGGTTCAGCAGGAAAAAGTTCGACATGGACACCAACATCCACGGCGGCCCCAGGGCCTTCGTGATGGGCGACACCTATTACTCCAAGGTGCTCCCCATGGACATCTTCCCCCTGTATCTCACCAAGGCCTGTCTCGCAGGCGACATCGACAAGATGGAGAAATTCGGCATCTACGAAGTGATTCCCGAAGATCTCGCCCTCTGCGAATACATCGACCCGTCCAAGAACGACATCCAGGAAATAATCGCAAACGGCATCCGCCTGATGCTCAAAGAAATGGAATAAAGTCATGAAAAAATTCTGGACAGCAACGAAAGACGCGTTCGCGACCTTCCTCCATGTTCCCGGCACCGTCACCCGCACTGGTTCGCACGTGCGCGACGGCGTGGACCTCAAACGCATCATGATAATAGTGGTGATAGCCCTCGTGCCGGCAGCCCTCTTCGGCATGTGGAACGTAGGCTACCAGCACCAGCTTGCCACCGGCGGAGGCACCGCGGCCAACATATGGCCGAATTTCTGGTTCGGTCTCCTCAAGGTTCTCCCGCTTTACATCGTAGCGTACGTGGTCGGCCTCTTCATCGAGTTCTTCAGCAGCGGTCTCCGCGGCGAAGAAGTCAACGAGGGCTACCTCGTCACCGGTTTCCTCATCCCCCTCATCGTCCCCGTCACCACTCCCCTATGGATGCTCGCGCTGGCGGTCGCCTTCGCGGTCATCTTCGGCAAGGAAGTTTTCGGCGGAACGGGAATGAACATCTGGAACCCCGCCCTCCTTACCCGTGCTTTCCTGTTCTTCAGCTACCCCGGCTCAATGTCCGGCAGCGAAGTGTGGATAGCGAAGAAAGCCGGAGAGACATTCGTCGACGGCTTCACCGGAGCCACCCCGCTTGCGTTTGACGGCGCAGCCCAGTACTCCAACACGGTCTTGAGCCAGCTGATCGGCACCATCCCCGGCTCCGTGGGAGAAACCTCCGTGATAGCAATCCTGCTCGGCGCATGCCTCCTCCTCTGGACGGGCGTCGCCAGCTGGAAGATCATGTGCGGCAGCGTTCTCGGCGCCCTGCTCGTCGGATGGCTCGGCAATCTCTGCGGAGCCACCGCGATCCCCTGCTGGCAGCAGCTCATCATGGGCGGTTTCGCCTTCGGCACCGTTTTCATGGCCACCGACCCCGTCACCTCGGCACAGACCGAGACCGGCAAGTGGATTTACGGCTTCCTCATCGGCGCACTCTGCGTGACCGTGCGCCTCTTCAATCCCGGCTACGCCGAAGGCATGATGCTCGCCATCCTGCTCGGCAATACCGCAGCACCCCTCATCGACCACTGCGTAACCACGGCACGCATCAACCGCAGGGCAAAAAAACTCAATGTAGCATAAGCCATGGATACCAACAACAACGTTTACACCATAATCTACACCACTGTCATAGTAGTGGTAGTGGCAGGTATTCTCGCGGCGGCGGCAAGTTTCTTCAAGCCCATGCAGCAGGCCAACATCAAGGCTGAGACCATATCCCAGATGCTCCAGGCCGCGCAGTTCGACACCCGCGGCATGAACAATGTGCAGAAGCTCGACAAATACGCCCAGGAAATCGGGCAGGCCTTCACGGTCGGCGCCGACGGCAACAAGATCGCCGACCTTTCCGTGGACAGGAAAAACATCGAGCTCATAGACGGCCTCAAGGCCCAGAATTATGCACTCGCCGGCAAGGGCGGCTACGAGCTCGCCCTCCCCGTCTATATACTCAAGAACGGAGTCACCATCATCCCCTGCTACGGTGCAGGCCTGTGGGGCCCGGTATGGGGCTACATTGCAGTGGAGCCCGACGGCGCCACCATCAAGGGAGCCTACTTCGACCATGATTCGGAGACAGCCGGCCTCGGCGCACGCATCAAGGACGATCCCGCCTTCCGCGCACAGTTTGCAGGCAAGAAGATTGCCTGGGACGAAGAGCCCCCCTTCGCCATCGTCAAGGGTGGAGCTCCCGAAGGAGCCGGGAACGCCATAGACGCCATCACCGGCGCCACCATGACCAGCAAGGGCCTCGACGCCGCCATCAACAACTGGCTGGCGGCCTACAAGCCCTATTTCACCAACCTGAACAAAGAGGAGGAATAATCTTATGGCATCACTTAAAGAAACCTTCCTTACACCCATTTTCAAGGGCAACCCCATTACCGTGCTCGTGCTCGGCATATGCTCTTCGCTGGCGGTCACCGTCACCCTCAAGGGCGCACTGGTGATGGCGCTGAGCGTCACCGTGGTGACAGGGCTTTCAAGCCTCGTGCTGAGCCTCCTCCGCAAGGGCATTCCGAACCGCGTGCGAATAATCGTGCAGCTGGTGGTGGTGGCCCTCATGGTAATCCTCGTGGACCAGGTGCTCAAGGCATTCGAAGTCACCTACCCCATCGACAAGCAGCTTTCCGTCTATATCGGCCTCATCATCACCAACTGCATAGTGATGGGGCGCATAGAGGCGTTCGCCCTCGGCAACAAGCCCCTCGCATCCCTGGTGGACGGTCTCGCCAACGGACTGGGCTACGGCCTGATACTCATCATAGTCGCCTTCTTCCGCGAACTTCTCGGAAGCGGCACTCTCTTCGGCCTCCAGGTAATGCCCGCAGGCTACGTTACCAACAACCTTGTAATTCTCCCGCCGTTCGCGCTGATACTCATCGGATGCATCATCTGGGTACACCGTTCGATCGACAAGGACCTCCAGGAAAAATAAAAGCACATCACTATGGAATACGTAAGCTTATTTGTAAAGTCTATCTTCGTGGACAATATGATATTCGCCTACTTCCTGGGTATGTGCTCATACCTGGCGGTAAGCAAGAATGTCAAGACGGCCAACGGCCTCGGCCTCGCCGTAATATTCGTGCTGCTCTGCACACTTCCGCTGAACTACCTGCTCAACAAGTACGTGCTCCAGAGCGGCGCTCTCAGCTGGCTCGGCCCGCAGTTCGCGAACGTGGATCTCAGCTTCCTCAGCTTCATCCTCTTCATCGCGGTCATCGCGGCTTTCGTGCAGCTCGTGGAGATGATCGTGGAAAGGTATCTCCCCAGCCTTTACTCTTCGCTCGGCATCTTCCTTCCGCTGATAGCGGTGAACTGCGCCATCCTCGGCGGCTCCCTGTTCATGCAGCAGAAGGATTTCGCGAACGTGGGTGAAAGCGCGGTATATGCCCTCGGTTCCGGCATCGGCTGGTACCTGGCCATCGTGATGCTCGCCGCAATCCGCGAAAAGATGGCGTACAGCAACGTGCCGAAGCCTCTCAAGGGCATAGGCATCACATTCATCACCGTCGGTCTCATGGGCCTCGCGTTCATGATTTTCATGGGAATTTCACTATAGGAGGAAGAAGATATGAGTCAGACAATTCTCAGCGCAATCATAATTGCAGTGCTGGTCACCCTTGTGCTGGTGATCCTCCTGCTCTTCGTCAAAGCTAAAATCACGCCTTCCGGCACTGTCAAGATAGACATCAACGACGGCAAGAAGGTCCTGGACGTACCCCAGGGAGGCGACATCATGCACACCCTCGCGGATGAAGGCATCTTCCTGCCCTCCGCCTGCGGCGGCAAAGCCAACTGCGGCCAGTGCAAGGTGCAGATGATAGAGGGCGGCGGCGAGATACTCGACACCGAAAAGCCCCACTTCAACCGCAAGCAGATAAAGGAAGGCATGCGTCTGGGCTGCCAGGTCAAGGTCAAGGAAGACCTCAAAATCCGCATCCCCGACAGCACCCTCAGCGTCAAGAAGCTCGAGTGCGAGGTCATCTCCAACCACAACGTGGCTTCCTTCATCAAGGAGTTCACCATCCGCATCCCTGACGGCGAGCACCTCGACTTCAAGAGCGGCGAATACATCCAGATAGACGTGCCCAAGGGCACCTACGACTACAAGGACATCGATGTGGACGAGCCCTACAGGGGAACCTGGGAGCACTACGGCTTCTTCGATCTCAAGTGCGTCAATCCCGAAGACACCGTACGTGCCTACTCCATGGCCAACTACCCCGCGGAAGGCCAGGTGGTGAAGCTCAACGTCCGCATCGCCACTCCCCCGTTCGACCGCAACGCGCCCAAGGGCAGCAACAAGCTCCTGCCCGTCAACCCGGGCATCGCGTCCTCGTATGTATATACAAGGCACCCCGGCGACAAGGTAACCATCAGCGGCCCGTTCGGAGACTTCCTCCTGCCGGAGAACGACCCCATCGAAACCGAATATGTGTTCGTGGGCGGCGGCGCCGGAATGGCACCTCTCCGCAGCCATATCATGCACCTGTTCCGCACCCTCAAGACCAAGCGCAAAGTCAGCTTCTTCTACGGCGCCCGCAGCCTTTCCGAGGCCTTCTACCTCGAAGACTACTGGGCCATCGAGAAAGACTTCCCCAACTTCAAGTTCTACCTCACCCTCGACAGGCCCGACCCCGTCGCGGACGAGAAGGGCGTGAAGTACAGCGCCGGCTTCGTGGCCCCCGAAATGGGCAGGCTTTACCTCAACCAGCATGAATCGCCCGAAGACATCCAGTACTTCATGTGCGGCCCTCCCATGATGGTGAAGACCGTCCAGGACCTGCTGGACAGCCTCGGGGTGGACCTCGAGAACAACCTGCACTTCGACAACTTCGGTTAGCGGTGCACAAACCAAAGGAGCCGACTTGTCCGGCTCCTTTTTATTTATTACTTTTGCAAACGTTTGGATATTTAAAAATTCAAGATAATGAAAATCAACTGCCAAGTACGCTACGCGTCCCATCCTGCCGACGCAAAGCATTATGACACAGCCACCCTGAGGGAGAACTTCCTCATGCCGGACGTAATGGTCCCGGACGAGATCAACATGGTTTACTCCATGTACGACCGCATGATTGCAGGCGGCGCGGTGCCCGTGAAAGAGGAGCTCGTGCTCGAGGCTCCCGACATCCTGCGGGCCGACTACTTCACCCAGAGGCGCGAACTCGGAATCATCAACGTGGGAGGCCCCGGAACGGTGCAGGTAGGTGACGAAAAGTTCCATCTGGACTTCAAGGAAGCCCTCTATGCCGGCCGCGGCCGCAGGGATGTGGTATTTTCCAGCGACGACCCGAAGAAACCCGCCCGCTTCTATTTCAACAGCGCCCCCGCTCACCGCGACACAGCCGTCAAGCACGTCACCAAGAAGGACGCGGTGGTCATGCACCTCGGCTCCCTGGAAGACAGCAACGAGCGCACGATCAACCGCCTTCTCGTGAAGGAAGTGGTGCCCTGCTGCCAGCTCCAGATGGGCATGACCGAACTCTGCCCGGGCAGCACCTGGAACACCATGCCCGCACATACGCACAACCGCCGCATGGAAGTCTATTTCTATTTCGAGCTTCCCGAAGACGCAGCCGTATGCCACTTCATGGGCGATCCCTCGGAAACCCGCCACATATGGATGAAGAACGAGCAGGCCGTGATAAGCCCGCAGTGGAGCATCCATTCCGCCTGCGCAACCCACAACTACACGTTCATCTGGGGCATGTGCGGCGAGAACGACGATTACAACGACATGGACGGCGTAGCCGCAACCGACCTCAAATAGCATGAAAAAATTACTGCTCATAGCGGCGGCCATCCTCTCGCTCGCCTCGTGCAGCCAGAAGCCGCGGGTGAACGCCAGGTACGTTCCGGAAAGGATGGATGACTTCGTCTTCGAAAACGACTATTACTGCTTCCGCGTCTATGGACGCGCCCTTGAAGGCAATCCCACTTCGCCGGGCCTGGATTTCTGGGCCAAGAACTGCGACACCCTCGTGGCCGAAGGCCGCTATGCCCTCTATGCACAGGGCAGCGACGAAGCCTATCACCACAATCTCGGAAACGGCAAGGACTGCTACAAGGTGGCGGTCAGCCTCGGTGCGGGAGCCTCTTCCCCGCTCATCAACGACACCCTCCGTTTCCCCGCCACCAACTGGCGCAGCTACGACATCCTCTCCCTCACCGGGAAGGAAGCGGTGTTCGTGCTCCACTATCCCGAATGGGAAACGTGCGGATACAAGGTTTCGCTCGACAAGAAATTCACGGTCAAGGCGGGAGACCGCTTCTGCCATGTGGAGGACGTCTATACCTTCAGCGGTCCGTCGGAGAATCTCAACATTGCCGCCGGCATCTTCCGCCACAGGGAGGAAGACCTGGTGGACGAGATGACCGCCCCGGGTCGCGTGGCCATATGGGAGCACGCCTCGGACCAGTCCATAGAACTTGAGGACGGGCTCATAGGAGTGGCGGTCGTAATGCCGGATGCGGACCGCACGGCAATACAGCAGGGACATTCCCTCTGCGTAAAATCGGTAAAGAGCGGAGAACCCCTCCGCTACTCGCTGAGCGCGGTGTGGAGCAAGTACGACGTGCGCAACGCCAAAGCCTGGTTCAAGATCGTGAAGAACCTCTGACCCGCTTGCCTGCGGAAGACTGCCTTATGACAAGGCTGGTTCCGACCACGATTTCCTTCCCGGATTTTGCTCCGCCGAGCAGGCGGAGCATTTCTTTTGCCGCCTGAGCCCCCATTTCCATGGAATGCTGGTCCACGGAACTCATGGCCGGGGAAATCATGGAAGTGAACTTTTCGTTGGCTGTACCCACGATGCCAAAATCCCCCGGCACGGAGAGGCCTTGGGAAAACGCGCACTCCAGGGCCCCGAGTGCGGAATAGTCTCCGGAAGAATACAGCGCGTCGCAGCCGGCTCCGATAGCCTTGGCGGCATTCTCGAAGCCGTTCTCCCGCACTATCGTATTCTTGTAAACTATGCTCTCGTCCAGCGGGATGGAAGATTCGGCCAGGGCGGCCTTGTAGCCTTCGTAACGCCGCACGAACGCCTCGGTGTCCATGTAACCCACCAGGGCGCCGATGCGCTTGTAGCCGTTGCGTATCAGGTGGAGAGTGGCGGCACGGGCGCCTTCAAAGTCGTCGTTCACCACTATGGAACCGGGCAGCCCCCGGAAGACGCGGTCAAACTGCACCAGCTTGATTTTTCCTCCGAGCGTCTCTTCAATGTCGGAGCCGTTCACCGTCTCGGCGGAGTGGGAAATCATTATTCCCGCCACACGGCCGCCTGCAAGTGTCTTGAGGGCGCGGATTTCATTCTCCAGCTTTTCGTGTGTCTGGCAGATTACCACCGAATAGCCCGCCTCCACGAAGACCGATTCGGCGGCGCTTATGATGCTGCTGAAAAATTCACGGTTTATGCGGGGCACTATTATGCCGACGGTGCGCGTAACGCCCCTGCGGAAATTGGAAGCCAGGTCGTTGCGTTCGTAGCCGAGTTCACGCGCCTTGGCCTCAACGGTTTTCCTGGTGCTGGCTTTAACGTTGGAACTGCCGGCAAGCGCCCTCGAAACGGTGGATGGAGTAATGCCCAGAGCGTCGGCAATATCCACGATTGTAGGTTTTCTCATCGGTCAAGGTTGCGTAACATCCATTCGCAATGCGACCTTTCCGTCGCATCGGAAGTCCAATGCTCGTTTATTGGTGTTATGTGTGATTCCTTCGGGCAGGTGAGCACGTTCCATACCGCATAGGAAGTGGTGGGAGGGCAGGTGTCGTCATTGTAGCCCCAGGTCATGAGAGTCCTGGCGCTGATGTGCCGGGCGAAGTTCACCACATCGTAATAAGCAAGGGTTTCAACCACGTCGGGATTGTCCAGCAGCCCCGGTATCCTGTTCAGGTGCGGATAGCCCCCGGTACGGCCTTTCTCGCGGTAGGCCGCCATGTCCGCAAGCGCGGGATGGTTCACTATGCACTGCGTCACGCGGCTGTCCAGCCCCGCCGCGACGAGCGACAGAGCCCCGCCCTGGCTGCCGCCCTGCACCACGACGTTCCTGCCGTCCCACTCCGGAAGGGAGGTGAGGAGGTCCAGCGCGCGCACGAGGGCGACGTAAACATGCTTCATGTAGTAGCGGTCGCGGTTTTCCACGCCGTTGGTGAGATATCCGTTTTCGCGGGCGTTGAAGGCAGTGGAAATCTGGGCGAATTCCTCGGGACTGATGCGAGGGTCGAGCCCGTGGATTTCCATCTCCATGCGGACACAGCCGTTTTCGGCATAATAGCTGTGCCGGAGCGGCTCCTTTATGGTTTTGATGCCTGCACCGGGAGGGCACAGCACCACCGGACAGCCGCCCTTGGGTGCGTTGGACGGGAAGAAAAGATATGCGAACACGCTGCGGCTCCCGTCCACGTAGAGCCTCACCAGATAAGCGTCGATTTGCGGAGTGCTGTATTCCGGGGCAGGTTCCATGGAATACGTGAGAGGGAAGCGGCGCGCCTGGTCAACCGTGTTCTTCCAGAATTCCTGGAAATCGGACGGCTCCCGGGTGTACGGCTCTATCTTGTCCGCGCCGAAGCCCACCTTGACATGGTGGCTGTACTTCACGCCGTCAACGGTGACGTTCATGCGCACGTCCCTGAAACCGGGCTTGCGGCTTGTGCCCACCTTGATTACGGCCTTGCCGCCCTTCAGCTCCACGCTCCCCTTCCGGTCGGCTTCCAGCATGTCGGTGGCAATCTCGTATTCGAGCGTCCCGTCGCGCGGAATTCCGTATTTGAGGAACTGCACCTCCACGGTGGCGTTCTCCCCGGTCTTGTAAAGCCAGTCGGGGTGGTCGGGAACGGTAACCCACAAACAGTCCGACCTGTATGGGTAATTCTCCGCATTGGAGCAGAGGAGGGAAAGCAGCAATGCCGCTGCGAGGAAAAGGAATTTTCTCATACGAACAAATATAACAATTTTTTGCAAACGTTTGCAAGCTTTGGCCGATTTAATTAATTTTGCATGTGCGAATGTTCAAGAACCGCATAAGACTGCCATTGATTCTGCCCGCCCTCCTTCTCCTGCTCATTGGGGAAGCTGGCGCGCAACCGCGTTTCACCGTGCGCAAGTTCACTGCCGGCGACGGCTTGAAAAGCACAGTCCAGAACATAATGCAGGACAGTAACGGGATGTTGTGGTTCGCCACATGGAACGGGCTGTGCAAATACGACGGATATACGTTCAAATATTACAATTCCCGCGCGGGGGACGGCTCCTCCATAAGCAACAACCGGCTGGTGCGGATAACGCCCAGCCGGGACGGTTGCATCTGGTGCCTTTCCTACGACCAGAAATTGTATCTGTTCGACACCAGTCGCGAGAAATTCTCCGACATACCTGGAGTGACCGATTCCGGAATCGACGTCATCGAACTGCGCACCGGTGCCGACAGTTGCACCTGGGCGGTATTCAAGGATGGAAGCACGCTGAAACTGGAGGGGGACAAGTCCCTTCCCGAAAAGGTGCCCGCACCCATATCGAATCTGCCCCCGGCAAGGGTGCTGGGAACCGACGGCAGGGGCGGCGTGTGGTCCACCGACGGCAGGAAAGGGATCCTGCGCAAGGACGCATCAGGGCGCACAAAGCGCTACTTCACTTCGCCCAGCACTCTGCCTGAAAGCGAGAAACAGCTATATACAAGCATGATAGAACTTCCATGCGGGGTAATACTTGCATCCCCCGTAGGAGGAATCATGGGTTGGTACGACGAAGTTGCCGACGAGCTCATTCCCATCGAAGGGATGGACATTTTCAACGACTTCACGGACCGCCAGGGCAATGTCTGGTCGGCGACCAAGCATGAACTCCTGGAGCTCTGCACCACCGTAAGCGAGTTCTCCTTGCGCGAGGCCGGAAAAGAAATCAGGGGCTTGTTCACCGACAGCGCGGGAAGGGTATGGGAAACCACGACAGACGACGAAATAATAATCCGCAATGCCGATGGCTCGCTCGAAGGTTATCTTCACCCGGACGGACTTGTCAGGCGGACCGGGGCTTCGTTCGGTCATATGTTCTACGGCATGGTTGAGACGCCGGACGGGACCCTTTTCGCAGCTTCACGGTTCAGCGGGCTCGTAGTTCTGAAACCGGCTTCCGAACACGGAAAGCAATATAAAATATACACTTATACCAATTTTAACCATAATGTTCCGAAGGAGTCAACCCCTACTTTCACCATTTTCCTTGACAGCCTCGGACGTATCTGGCTCGGAACTTACGGAGAAGGACTGTACCTGGTCGAAAATCCCCACGATCCGGCGCACCTGCGATTCATCGGCCCTGCAGGCTATCAACAGGCCCGCTTCCAGAAGATACGCTCCCTTTACGAAGCTGACGGAGCAATTTTCGTATGCACCACCGACGGTCTCGTGGTATTCGATGCATCCACCGCCAGACCCGACGAGATAGTGTTCCATTTCCATCAGCGCTCACCTGTCAGAAGCGACGGCCTCAACTCGAACAACGTCATGAAGATGTTCAAGGACGGGACGGGAAAATTATTCGCCGTATGCTACAGCGGCGGTCCGGCGGAATTACTTTCCCACGACCTGCTTTCGGATGAACTGTCTTTCGACAACAGCCGGAAAGTCAGGGACATCACCCCGGAACTGGTGCTCTCCGTCATCGAGGACAAGAAGGGCAACTATTGGATAGTGCAGGAAAAAGATTTGGTAAAGTATTCCCCGTTGACGGGGGAGACGGAGGAATTCAGGAATTCGTTCTTCGCGGAGGACCTTTCCTTCTCGGAAGCCCTCCCGCTGCAGGACAGCCTTGACAACCTGCTCATAGCCACGTCGAAAGGTGTCCTGTCGTTCAATGCCGCCGACCTTCACAGGAGCAGGTTCAGCCCGGAAATAACCGTCACCGGGATACAGTCCGGGTACGAGGATATGGGCCGTGAAAGGTACGCGGGCGGCAGCCTTGCGCTGGCCAGGGACGAGAGGGACTTTTCCATCTCTTTTGCAGCGCTGGACTACGCCGCTCCGGAGAATGTCCAGTACGCATACAGGCTGCTTGGAAAGGAGGGAAACTGGAACTATCCGGGCAAAACCCGTTTTGCCAACTACATCGACATCCCCCATGGACGTTACGTCTTCCAGGTGCGGTCCACGAACAGCGACGGGGTTTGGTGCGACAATATCGCCGAACTTGCCATCAATGTCAGGCCCACATTCCGGGAGACTCCCTGGGCAATCATGCTTTACATACTGTCCGGCATCCTGCTGATAGCCGCTGCCATGATGCTGGCCCTTTATATTTCCAGGCTCAGGAGAGAAGTGGATGTGGAGCAGCAGGTCACCGACATGAAACTGAAATTCTTCACCGACCTCTCACATGAGCTGCGCACTCCCCTTACCCTCATAAACGGACCCATCGAGGAAGTTCTGGAGGACGAAAACCTGTCACAAGCAGCCAGGAGCAACCTGCTGGAAGCCAAACGCAACAGCGACTGGATGCTCAAGCTCATAGGCCAGATACTGGATTTCCGCAAATTGCAGTCCGGAAAGATGCGCCTGAATCTTGAGAATCTCGACATCGTTTCCTTTGCAAGGAGAGTCTATGAGAACTTCCAGCCCATGGCAAGGGAAAGCGGCAACGACTACAGGTTCACCTCCGACACCGAAGGCCTGTACATGTGGTGCGATGCCGACAAACTCGAGAAGATACTGTACAACCTGCTCTCGAACGCTTTCAAATACACCCCCCGCGGAAAGATGATATCCATATCAGTCACCCATACGGATGATAATGTGAAAGTGGCTGTAGCCGACAAGGGAATCGGCATAGGAGACAAGGACAAGGCACGGCTGTTCAAACGTTTCGAGACTGTAGGGCACCGGCATCCTTCTTATTCCACCGGCATAGGCCTTTCTCTGGTAAAAGACTATGTGGACATGCTGCACGGGACGATTGAAGTTGAAAGCGAAGAGCACGTGGGGAGCACCTTCTGCATAACGTTTCCCACCGCAAAAGAAGTCTTCGGGGCAGATGATGACGTGGAATTCATAGTGGACGAACCGGTTGCAAGGCTTGACGGAGAAGAAGCCCCCGCCCAGGAGGCGGTCATGCCGGGAGCTGAAAAGATATTGCTGGTCGAAGATAATGTATCCCTCAGGCATTTCCTCAAGAACATCCTCAAGAAGAACTACTCGGTGGTCGAGGCGGACAATGGAGAAAGCGGCCTCGAAGCTGCGCTCAGGGAGTTTCCCGACATCATAATCACCGACCTGATGATGCCGGGCATGGACGGCGGGGAGATGATAGCCGCCATCAAGCGGAACCGCGACGTCTGCCATATCCCCATCATAATCCTCAGCGCCAAAGCTACCCTCGACGAACGCATACAAGGCCTAAGGACAGGCGTGGACGACTACATCACGAAGCCGTTCAGTTCTTCGTACCTGAAGGCAAGGATACAGCTCCTGCTCGAAAAGCGCAGGGAGATGCAGCAGATGATACTCGAAGGGGGCGGCGTCTCCCTTCCGGCACAGGGTCTTCCCCGCGCCGACAGCGAATTCCTCGATTCGTTGTCGTCCTTCGTGCACGACAACCTCTCCGACTCGGGCCTGGGCGTGGACGGCATGGCGTCGGCCATGAACATGAGCCGTTCCGCACTCTACCGGAAAGTCAAGGCCCTCACCGGCCTCTCCCCCGTCGAATACCTGCAGGACCTGCGGATAAGGCAGGCCGCGAAGCTGTTCTCCGAAGGCTATGGCAATGTTTCGGATGTAGCCTACATGACCGGATTCACCGACCCCAAATACTTTTCCCGCTGTTTCAAGAAGATTCTCGGCACCACTCCTTCGGAATTCAAGGGGAAGAAGAAATCCTGACAAGTGGACTTTTAAATCTAAAAGGAGGATATTCCGTTCAATCTGTGCAGACGCCGCCCGCGCCTGCATTTTCTTTTCCTACATTTGTTCTGCCACAACGACAACGCAACACCTTTATCAACCAATATCCACATCTAAACCAATTGTCAAATGAAAGGTCTATTCAAGAAACTGCTCTTGACTGCGATGCTCGGCACAATGTGCCTTGCAGCGTTCGCACAAGGCAAGACCATTTCCGGAACAGTCCGCGATGATGCCGGCGCACCCGTTGTCGGAGCCTACGTTCTCGACAGGGCAGCCAACAACGGCACCATGACCGGAAGTTCCGGAGAATTCACACTCAGGGACGTCCGTGACGGAGCAGTGATACTCGTATCCTGCCTCGGTTTCGAAGACGCCCAGTTCACTGTCGGCCAAAGCTCCAGCTATGACATCGTGCTGGGCACCGACGTCAGCACTCTCAACGAAGCCCTGGTAATCGGCTACGGCACCATCAAGAAGGCCGATATGACCGGCTCCGCATCCTCGCTCACCAGCGACGACTTCCAAATCGGTTCCAACCTCACCGCCGAGCAGGTGCTCAGGGGTTCGGTCGCCGGTATCAATATCCAGCAGAACTCCGGCAAACCGGGCGGTTCCTACTCCATCCGCGTCCGCGGCGGCACCTCCATCACCGCTTCCAACGATCCTCTTTATGTGATCGACGGCGTTCCCATCAGCGCATCCGGCGAAGTCTCCAAGACCCAGATCCGTTACGGTGCAGGCTACGACCTGTTCGACCAGGAAGAGGTTGACCCGCTGTCCGCACTCAATCCCGAAGACATCGAGTCCATCACCGTGCTCAAGGATGCTTCCGCAACCGCCATCTACGGCTCCCGCGGCGCCAACGGCGTCATCATGATCACCACCAAGAAGGGACGCAGCGGCAAGGCACAGGTTGAGTATTCCGGCAATGTCGCCTTTTCGACCATCGCCAACAAGCTCGACCTGCTCAATGCAAGTGAATACATCGACATCGTCAACAAACTCGGCGTAGCACTCGACAACAAGGGAAGCGACACCGACTGGCAGGACCAAATCTACCGCAACGCCTTCTCCCACAATCACCATGTGGCTGTTACCGGCGGCAACGAGAAAACCCAGTACCGTGCATCCGTCGGCTTCAACAACCAGCAGGGCATCATAAAGAACTCCGGCGTGCAGAACCTGAACAACCGTATCAACATCAGCCACACCGAGCTTGACGGACGCCTGAAGATCGACCTCATCATGGCCTTCAGCCAGCAGAACTCCGACCAGGCCCAGACGTCCAACACGGTAGGCAGCGAAATGGGCACCAATATACTTTATGAGGCATACGTTTTCAACCCGACCTATCCCGTCATCAATCCCGAGACAGGCGACTACTGGGACGTTCCCGCATACCGTGTGAACCCGGTTTCCTACACCACCGAGATATTCGACCGGCGCAAGAACCAGAAATACTCGGCCAACGCCAGCGTTTCCTACAAAATCATCGAGCCCCTCACCATCCAGGTAAACGGCGGATACGACACCAGCAACACCACCCGCAACAGCTATGTGTCCAAGGCCAATCTTCTGGGTGACACCACCGGCGGCCTCGTCAACATCAACAAGTTCGCCGACTGGTCCAAGCTCTTCGAGGCCTACCTCAAATACAACCAGACCTTCGGCAAGCACACCATCGACGCACTTGGCGGCTACTCCTACCAGTATTTCTTCAACGAAGGTCTCCTTCAGATGGCCCAGGGCTTCCTGTCCGACGAGTTCAAATGGTACAACATCGGAGCGGCCAACAGCTTCTATGCTCCCAGTACCTTCACCCAGGACAACAAGCTCATATCGATGTTCGGCCGCATTAATTACAACTACGACGACCGCTACCTCTTCACCGCGACCCTCCGCCGTGACGGTTCCAGCCGCTTCGGCTCCGACCACAAATGGGGCTACTTCCCCTCCGCGGCTTTCGCGTGGCGCATCAACCACGAGAGCTTCTTCAACGCAAGCTGGGTATCCAACCTGAAATTCCGCGCCACCTGGGGTATCACCGGCAGCCAGGAAATTGGCAACTACCAGTCTCTCAACACGCTCAGCGCCAGCAGCAGCGCATATCTGATCGGGGGCAACAAGGTCACCATCGTGATGCCCACCCAGTACTCCAATCCCGACCTCAAGTGGGAAGAAACTGCCCAGACCGACCTGGGTCTTGACTTCGGCTTCTTCGGAGGCCGCATCGAGGGAAGCCTGGACTGGTACCGCAAGGTCACTTCCGACCTTCTTTACAGCGTGGACATCCCGTCGCCTTCCTATATCACGAAGCAGACCGCCAATGTCGGTTCCGTACGCAATACGGGCGTCGAGTTCACCGTCAACGGCATCATCATCGACAAGCGTGACATCACCTGGAGCGCGAATGCAAACCTGAGCCACAACGAAAACATGGTGCTCAGCCTGAGCAACGACAAGTATGCCGGCAAATACCTCATCACCGGCGCCTGCAACGGCCAGGGCCTTTCGGGACAGTACTCCCAGATCATCCAGGAGGGATCCCCCCTCGGCACTTTCTACGGAAAGCGTTTCACCGGCCTTGACGCCAACGGCATGGAGACCTATGCCAACGACGGCGCCAGCGAAGTCATCGGCTGCGCGCAGCCCGACCTTGTCTATGGTTTCGGCACGAACTTCCGTTACAAGAGATTCAGCGCGAGTGCCAGCTTCCACGGAACCGTGGGCAACGACATCTACAACAACACCGCCAACAACCACGCTTACCTGAGCAACCTGCCCGGACGCAACGTCATGAAGCAGGCTGTCACAAGCGGAGTCTCCTACGGACAGCCCAAGACATTCTCGTCCCGCTGGATCGAGGACGGCAGTTTCCTGCGCATGGACAACCTCACGCTTGCGTATGAATTCGATGTCAGGAACTGCTTCCTTTCCCGTGCCCAGCTCTACTGCACCGCACAGAACCTCTTCGTGCTCACCAAGTATTCAGGCCTTGATCCTGAAGTCAACTCCAAAACCACCGGCAACGGTACCGCTCCCATCGGAACCGACTATCTGAGTTATCCCCGGGCCAGGACCTTCAGCCTCGGTGTAAATCTGACATTCTAACGAGAGACTATCATGAAAAATATAAAATATTTCGCATTTGCCCTTGTGCTGCCGTTCATTTTCGCGCCCTCATGCACGAATCTTGACGAGACTACTTACGGCCTTCTCTCGCCTGATACCTACTATCAGAACGAAAGCGAAGCCCTCTCTTCCGTAGTCGGCGTGTACAACATGTTCAACCGCTTCTTCCAGGGCGGCGGCGACAGCTGGCGCAACGGCGTCTATGGCACCGATGAACTCTTCTGCCCCGGCAAGGCCTCCGGAGGCTGGTACGACGAGGGCGTGGACCAGATCATGACCCACAACTGCAACCCTGACAACGCCCGCCTGAACGGCTCCTGGAATTCAATGTTCCAGCTCATCGGAGCGGCCAATACTGTAATTGAAAGCCTGGAGGCCTCCCCCAAGGCCTCGGATTATGCGGGACTTATCGCCGAATGCCGCGCCCTCCGCGGATTCGGTTACTGGAAGGCGATGGACCAGTTCGGCAACGTCCCTATCCATACCGCGGCCAAGGTTGATTCCCAAGACCTCCCCAAAACCGCTCCCCGCAAGGAAGTGTTTGAATTTCTGGTAAAAGAATTCACCGAGGCCATCGCAGCCCTTCCTTCCGTAAAGAATGTTGACAGGACCGCCTACTATCCCCGCATCACGAAGGAAGGCGCCATGTCCATGCTCGCGGAGATATACCTCAATGCCGAGGTTTACGCCGGAGAGAATCACTATTCCGACTGCCTGAAGCTCTGCAACGACATCATTGCCACCGGAGCCTTCGCACTCGAGCCCAAGGTCGGAGACTGCTTCCTGTCCACCAACGAGAACAACCATGAGGTTCTCGTCGCCTGCGCGGTTGACCCCTTCAAGAGCGTTGACGGAAACCAGTTCATCCTCTATGCGCAACCCGGTTTCGACCAGCAGCGCTACGGCTTGAGCTTCGCGCCGGCAAACGGTTACATGTTCGACCATACCGCCCTCAACCGTTTCGAAGAGGGGGACGAACGTCTCGAACTTCTCCAGTACGGTCTCCAGTATAACCTGGACGGCTCCCCCCTCTGTGACGCCAGCGGCAAACAGTACGAACTCGTGGACATCCACGACATGACCCGCAAGGCCGTAGCCGACGATGAAGGGTACCGCGTGCTCAAGTACTCCCCCGTCGGAGCCAATTTCCAGGGTGCAAACGGCGACAATGACTACGTCGCCGAGCGCTATTCGGACATCCTTCTCATGAAAGCGGAGTGCATCTTCCGTACGAGCGGCGCCACTGCGGAGGCTCTGGCGGCATTCAACCAGGTGCGCGAACGCAGCGAACTTGCTCCCGTCGCCACCCTCTCGCTTCAAAGCATCGAGAAGGAAAGGGCCACCGAATTCATCTGGGAAGGCAACAAGCGCCGTCAGGACATGATCCGCTTCGGTTCTTACTTCAACACGACCTGGTGCTACAAGCAGACCCTTGAGGATCCCGTCACTGACGCCTGGAAGGGAATATATCCCATACCCCGCCCACAGCTTACGGCGAACCCCAACCTCGTGCAGAATCCTGGTTACGAGAATATGTAGTTTGGTTAAAGGTTGGTTTGAGCCGCGGGCCATACTGCCGCGTCCGCGGCTCTTTATACTGACTTTAGATGAAAAAACTTTCCATACTTGCGACAATGCTGGCGCTCTTTACAGGATGCGCCGGCACAAAGGACACTGTCAAGTATCTTGCAGCGGATGGAAGCGGAGACTACACCACCCTCCAGGAAGCCTTCGATGCCGTCCCCGAGCATTTCCGGGATGGCAAATGGATTATCAAGGTAAAGCCGGGTGAATATTATGGCCAGGCTGTTCTCGACAAGGGCAAGGACAATGTCGTCCTGCTCGGGGAAGACGCCGCCACCACAGTCATTTGGCACGACGATTTCGCCGGCAGCGAGACCAAAGGTCCGAAGCAGGCGGTGATAATCAATGCTGACGACTTCACGGCGGCCGGAATCACTTTCAGAAATCCCCACCAGAACATCCGGGAAATCCCCGGGGAGAACAAGCACAGTCAGGCTACGGCGCTGATGGTGTCGGGTGACCGTGCAGCCTTCTACGCCTGCCGCATGATAGGCAATCAGGATACTTTCTGGGGTCGGGGAACAGGCCGGATCTACTGCAGGGACTGCTATGTGGAAGGCAACGTGGACTACATTTACGGAGCTTCGACATGGGTGCTTGACAGGTGCGAGATCTTCTCGAACCAGCAGGACAGCTATATCACGGCTGCCAGCACGATGCCGGGCCAGAAATTCGGAATAACCTTCCTCGACTGCACTCTGACGAACAGGGCGGACGGAACTCCGGATCACGACGGAGTCCCCTTCCACAATTATTATCTCGGACGTCCCTGGCATAACGAACCCAGGGTGGCGTTCATCCGCTGCGAGGAACCGGAAGCCATATATCCCGCAGGATGGACTTTCATGAGCTGCGAGCCGATGCTCTTCGCGGAATACAAGTGCACCGGTCCCGGCGCTGCGCAAGACCGTCTTGCACAAAGGGAGATGGGCGGGCGCCAGCTCACCGACGAGGAAGCCGCCCAATACACTGTGGCAAACATCTTTGCGGCATCCTCCTTCACGGAATATGCCGAAGACTGGCTTCCGGCCGACCATTGTCCGTACAAATACTGAAAAACATTCTTCTTTTGTTCCTCCGGTAAAAGGCAAACGTTTGCATTTTACCGGAGTTTTTTTTACTTTTACGCGAATATGCGCACTACCGCTTTCAAAATCAAATTGTTGCTTCTGGCGGGCATGACCGTCATGACCGCGTGCAACAGACCTGCAACTTTCACGATCCACATGATCGGCGACTCCACCATGGCCAATAAAGACACCACCGGCGGCAACCCGGAAAGGGGCTGGGGCATGGTCTTCGACGACTATTTCCAGGACAATGTCACCGTTATGAATTACGCCAGGAACGGGCGCAGCACCCAGAGTTTCCTGGACGAGAAGCGCTGGGATTCCGTGAAAGTGAACATATCCCCCGGAGACTACGTCTTCATCCAATTCGGCCACAACGACGAAAAAATCAAGAACGGCAGCCGTTACAGCGCCCCGTGGGGCAGATACCAGGACAACCTGCGCAAATTCGTACGGGAGTCGAGGGAACTCGGAGCCACTCCGGTCCTCCTCACCCCGGTGGCGCGCAGACACTTCACGGACGGCGTATTCCAGCCCTACAGCCACGGCGACTATCCCGCCGCCATGAAGGCGGTTGCCGCCGAGACCCGCACCGTCTCCATCGACATGGAAAGCGCCACCATAGACTGGATTGGCGCCGCCGGGGACATGGCTTCCCGCCCGTACTTCATGTGGGTGGAACCGGGCGCGGTCCCCGCCATCCCCGACGGAAGGCAGGACGACACCCATTCCACCGAAATCGGCGCACGGCGCAACTGTGAAATAGTATGCGACTCGATACGCGCAAAAATCCCCGCACTCGCCAAATACCTCAAACCATGAAAAGAATAATTTTACTTCTCGCGGCATTGCCCCTCCTTTTCGCATGCGCGCAAAAGGAGACCGCGGTCAGCCTCGCCGATTTCGGAGGCGTCCCCGACGGCATAACCCTCAACACCGAAGCCTTCGCGAAGGCCATGGACGCCGTATCCTCCAAGGGCGGCGGCATCCTGAACGTGCCCTCCGGCATCTGGCTCACTGGCCCGATCACCCTGAAGAGCGGGGTCAACCTGCACCTGGAAAGGGGCGCCGTGGTCGTTTTCGACCCGGACCTGGACCTCTACCCCGTCCTTGACGCCAATTTCGAGGGAGTCACCACAAAACGCTGCCTCGCCCCCCTCAACGCCACCGGGCAGAAGAACATCGCCATTACCGGCGAAGGCATCTTCGACGGCAACGGCCAGGCATGGAGGGCCCTCAAGAAGAGCAAGGCCTCCGAGACTCTCTGGAAGCGCTACCTCGCCATGGGCGGCTATGTGGCGGAAGACGGCAACACCTGGTATCCCGACAAGGGCTTCGCCAAAGCCAACGCCACCGCCGACTTCAACAAGCCGGACCCCTCCCTCGACGAAAACGAGATAAAGCGCTTCTTCCGCCCGGAACTGGTGCTCATCAGGGAATGCGAAGGCGTCCTGCTGGAGGGATGCACCTTCGAGAATTCGCCGGCATGGAACATCCATCTGCTCTGGAGCAAGGACATCGAAGTGCGCAACATCACGGTCCGCAATCCTTCCTACAGCCAGAACGGTGACGGCATCGACATCGACGCCTGCGACGGCGTGCATCTGCAGGGATGCAGCTTCGACGTGGGAGACGACGCCATCTGCCTCAAGAGCGGCAAGGACAAGGAAGGACGCGACAAGGGCCTGCAAAGCAAGAACATGCTCATAGAGGACTGCACGGTCTATGCAGGCCACGGAGGATTCGTCATCGGCAGCGAGATGAGCGGCGGCGTGAGCAACATAAAAGTACGCAACTGCACCTTCATCGGCACCGACGTCGGCCTGCGCTTCAAGAGCACCCGCGGACGCGGAGGCGTCGTCTCGGACATCGACATCGAGAACATCTGCATGAAGGACATAATCGGCGACGCGGTGATATTCAACCTGTACTACGCAGGCAAGGCGGCCACCGACATCGACAAGGACGGCAATCCCGTGGTAGCCGCCATGCCGGTGGACGAGACCACCCCGGAATTCCGCGACATTCGCATAAAGAACGTAACGTGCAACAGCGCGGGAGGGGCGATTTACATAAACGGCCTGCCCGAAATGCCCGTGAAGAACGTTTCTTTCACCGACTGCATCTTCCGTGCAGTCAGGGGGATAGAGATGTACTACACCGAAAATGTCACGCAGGAGAACGTGAAATTCATTCAGCAATGATGCGGGCACTGTTTTCTTTCGCCTTCTGCATCCTGCTCACTATCAACGCGTTTGCAAAAGATTTCGACATCGTTGTCGCAAAGGACGGAAGCGGCGACTACACGACCGTGCAGGAAGCCGTGAACGCATGTCCCGACTACATGCACGACGGCGTCACTTCCATTCTCGTCAAGGCGGGCACATACAAGGAACGCGTCATTATCCCGCACAACAAATTCCGCCTCCACATCAAGGGGGAGGGCGCCGGGAGCACCAGGATAACCTACGACTGCTACGCCCAGATGAAATGGCCCCTGAACGGCCGCGAGATGGGCACTTCCGGCAGCGCGGTGTTTTACGTGCACTCCAGCTACGTGACCTTCGAAGACCTGTGTTTCGAGAATTCCGCCGGACCGGTGGGCCAGGCGGTCGCAGTACATATCGACGGCGACTTCATCTACTTCAAGAACTGCAGTTTTCTCGGCAACCAGGACACTGTTTACACCTACGGCTTTTGGGGCAAGGACCGCGGGCAAAAGCGCATATACTTCAAGGACTGTTACATAGAAGGCACCACCGACTTCATCTTCGGCGCGAGCAGGGCGTTCTTCGAGAACTGCGAAATACACTCGAAAGCGGACAGTTTCATCACGGCCGCCTCCACTCCCAGGGGGCAGCCTTACGGCTATGTCTTCCGCAACTGCCGCCTCACCGCGGCTCCCGGTGTCACCAGGTGCTACCTGGGACGGCCCTGGCGCCCGTATGCCAGAACCGTTTTCATAAACTGCGAAATGGGGCCGCACATAGTGCCGGAAGGATGGCACGACTGGAACAAGCCGCAGGCCAGGAAGACCAGTTTCTATGCGGAGTACGGAAATACCGGGCCCGGCGCGTACGGCAAAAAGGCGCGCGCGAAATGGAGCCACACCCTGAGCAGGAGGCAGGCGGAGAAGTATTCCTTCGAGAACGTCATGTTCGAAAAGGAGGACGGAATCGTATGGAATCCGGAAATGAATTACTGATTATTTAAGGTGAATTAATTGAATTAACGATTTTTTTTATAATTTTGCAGATGTTTGCAAACGTTTGCAGACATAAAAAGGCTCAGCCACAAACCGAATGAAAAACACTAAAATGTTTTCCATGCTGCTTTTGGCAGCTGTCTCCCTGTCCCAGCTATCCTGCTCCCGCGGGGAGGAGCCGCTGTCCGTAGCGGTGGTGCGGAGTGAAATGGTCCGCACCGGGGGGTTCATGAATCTGGACTTCCGTGACGGCGACCCGAAATGGGACTATACCTCCGGCCTCGAACTCAAGGCATTCCTCGACGTTTACGACCGCTACGGCATAGATTCCGTATATGAGTACGCCGAAGGCTGGTACGACTTCATGGTCCGCGAGGACGGCTCCATGAAGACCTACAAGGTATCCGATTATTCCACCGACCGCGTATGCCCCGGCAACACCCTCTTCTACCTCTACGACAAGACAGGCAAGGAGAAGTACCGCAAGGCCATGGACACGCTCCGCCTCCAGATTGCGGGCCATCCCCGCACTCCCGAAGGAGGTTTCTGGCACAAGAAAGTCTATCCCTCGCAGATGTGGCTGGACGGCCTTTACATGATGCAGCCGTTCTACGCGCAGTACACCGGCCGTTACGAACCGGAAGAGACCAGGGCCGCATGTTTCGAAGACATACTCAACCAGTTCCTCACCGTGGCGCATCACACATGGGACCCTGTCACCAAGCTCTACAGGCATGCCTGGGACTCCTCCCACGACATGTTCTGGTGCGATCCGCAGACGGGCCAGAGCAAGCACGCATGGGGCCGCGCCCTCGGATGGTACTGCATGGCCATAGTGGAGACACTCCCCTTCGTCCCCGACGGAACCCCGGGCAAGCAGGAAGTGATCGACATATTCAAGGGCATTTTCGACGTGCTGCCCGACTTCGCCGATCCCGAAACCGGAATGTGGTACCAGGTGCTGGACCAGCCCGGGAGGGAGGGCAATTATCTGGAAGCCACATGCGCCGCCATGTTCAGCTATTCCATGCTCAAGGGCATACGCCTGGGCTACCTCCCCGCGGACATGAAGGAATACGCGGCCAGGACGTACGAAAACATGGTAAGCACCTTCGTGCGCCGCAATGAAGACGGCACGGTGGACCTTACGAACTGCTGCTCGGTATCCGGCCTCGGAGGTTCCGGCATGCGTTCCGGCGATTTCGACTACTACATTCACGAACCCATACGCGACAATGATGCAAAGGGCATAGGCCCTCTCATATGGGCGTCGCTCGAAATGGAAAATATCTAACACATTTACAACCAATTAACCAACTAATTTCAACCCTTTATGAACCAAAAAATCAAGTTTTTGATTGCTGCGGCTCTCGGCGCCATGGTAAGTGTCGCCGCTTTCGCCCAGCATCAGGTTTCAGGAACCGTAAGGGACGCTGCCGGTGAACCGGTGATAGGCGCAGGCGTGGTGCAGCAAGGCACACAGAACGGCGCTGTCACCGACCTCGACGGAGGCTGGACCCTCAATGTTCCCGAAGGAGCAAATCTTGTTGTAAGTTGTGTAGGCTATGCCGACCAGACGATTACCGTCGTGCCCGGCCAGAGCATATACAACGTAGTACTTCAGGACGACGCTGAATTCCTCGAAGACCTCGTGGTCATCGGTTACCAGACCGTCAAGAGGCGCGACCTCACCGGTGCGGTGGCTTCGGTCAACTCCAAGCAGCTTACCGCGGCTCCCGTTTCCAACGTAGCCCAGGCCATCCAGGGCAAACTCCCCGGCGTGAACGTAGTATCCCAGGACGGCCGTCCCGGAGCTACCATCAACATCCGCGTGCGCGGCGGCAGCTCCATTTCCCAGAGCAACGAACCTCTCGTACTCATCGACGGTGTGGCCGGCTCCATCAGCGACATCCCCTCCGAGCAGATCGAGAGCATCGACGTCCTCAAGGACGCGTCCTCCACCGCCATCTACGGTGCACGTGGTGCCAACGGCGTTATCCTCATCACCACCAAGGGTGCAAAGGAAGGCAAGGTAAGGGTTACCTACAACGGCTACGCCAAGTTCAACACCCCCACCAAGTACCTTGAAGGCATGGGTCCCTATGACTACCTCTCCTATGTATGGGCCAACGCGGCCGCCAACGGAAGCGACTATCTCGACCCGTTCGAGAAACTGTTCGGAATCGGCAGCTACGGCGACATCAACCGCTACAAGAACATCGACATGTACGACGTCCAGAGAAAGGTTTATGGAAATTCCTTCTCCCACAACCACGACATAGCGATTTCCGGCGGCACCGACGCCACCAAGGTCCTCTTCGGCGTAAACTACAACGACGAAGACGGTATGAAGGTGAACTCCTACGCAAAGCGCGCCAACGTCACCCTCAAGGTCAACCAGAAAATCCGCGAGAACCTCGGCCTCAACCTCGATCTCCGTTACACCGACTGGACTTCTCTCGGATATGAGGGCACCGGAAGCCGCAGCGGCTCCATCCTCTCTTCCGCATACCGTTTCCGCCCCATCGCCACCTCCGACTTGCTCGGCAACGTCTCCGCACTCCGGGAAGGCGCAGTGGAACAGTACGGCAAGGAAGCCCTCTGGGACAGCTACGACCCCTACAACAGGGTTATGGACTACGAGCCTCTCGTGAACTCCCAGCGCGTCCGTGCAAACACCGGCATCAACTGGCAGATAATCAAGGGCCTCACATATCACAGCGAGATTTCTCTCGGCCGCTACTACCAGCAGAACAAGACCTGGACCGGCCCCACCACCAGCGGCTATCTTGACGATACCACCGGCGAGGCTCTCTACGCGGGCAAGGCCACCCTCTATCAGGGCAACAGCTGGAGCATGCGCTGGACCAACACCCTCAATTATCTCTTCACCCTGGGCAACATCCACGACTTCAACTTCCTGCTCGGACAGGAGGTTTCCAATTCCGGCGGCGACAGCATGACGATCAGCACGGACTACTTCCCCGTCAACTTCACCAAGGAAAACGCGTTCGCGATGATCAACCAGTTCGACCAGAGCAAGTCGTCCATGACGACCTCCCAGCTCTTCAAGTCCGGTTACAACACCCCGAACCGCATACTCTCCTACTTCGCCCGCATGAATTACACTCTTCTCGACCGCTACCTCTTCACGTTGACGTTCCGTGCCGACGGTTCCAGCAAGTTCGCTCCCAGCAACCGTTGGGGCTACTTCCCCGCAGCCGCATTCGCATGGCGCGTCAGCGAGGAGCCCTTCATGAAGAATGTCAGCTGGCTCGACGACCTCAAGTTCCGCCTGAGCTACGGTACGGTAGGTAACGACGGCATCAGCGCAGACCTCTGGTCCCAGACCTGGGAGTCCGCAAGCAAAAACCCCGCCGCCATCAATGGAACCAGCTACGCATATTACGACCTGGCCTCTTCCATGGCCAACTCCGACCTCAAGTGGGAGACCACCATCACCAGGGATGCAGGTATCGACTTCGCGCTCATGAAAGGCCGCCTGACCGGTACCGTCGATGTTTACTGGAACACCACCAAGGACCTTCTGATGAACGTGACCATCCCGGGCATCACCGGTTTCACCTCCACATACGCGAACATCGGCCAGACCTCCAACAAGGGTCTCGAATTCTCTCTCAACGCCAACCTCATCCAGACCCGCGACTGGGGCCTGACCGTAGGCGGCAACATCAACTTCAACCGTAACAACATCGACGCACTCGCGGCCAACATCTCCACGTACTACGGCTCCTCCTGGTTCCACAGCGGCAACCCCGGAAACGACTACTGCTTCTTCGTCGGCCAGCCTGTAGGTCTCGTGCGCGGTCTGCAGTATGTCGGCTGGTACACCACCGCCGACTTCGACTACGACCCCGCCACCCAGGTTTACACCCTCAAGGCAGGCGTCCCCGACGTGGCTTCCAACCTTACCGGTGTATTCCACGGCGTGACCAACAACGTCCCCGCCGGCCAGAATGCATACCCCGGCATGGCGAAATACAAGGATGTTGACGGCAGCGGCACCGTTGACGAGAACGACTATGAAGTCATCGGCAACATGAACCCGAAGTTCACCGGCGGTTTCAACATCACCGCCAACTACAAGAACTGGGACATGAGCGCTTACTTCAACTACAGCGTAGGCAACCAGATCTACAACATCAACAAGCTCGTCACCCTCAACGGTTACAAGGAAACCGGCGTTTACGAGAACCATCTCGACCTTCTCAAGGACTCCTACAGGATCTACGACATCCAGAACGGCCAGCTCGTCCGCGTCCATGATCCGGCAGCCCTCGACGCCCTCAATGCAAACGCCAAGTATCCTCTGTTCTACAACGAGAACGGCGTAGTGTCCGACCTCGGTATCGAGGACGGCAGCTACCTGCGTCTCAACACCCTCTCAGTAGGTTATACCCTGCCCGCCGAATCCGCAGTTGCAAGGGCTCTCACCATCAGCAATCTCCGCATCTACGCATCCGTATATAACCTCTTCACCCTCACCAAATACTCGGGACTCGATCCGGAAGTCAGCACCAACAACAACATGAACGCAACCTACCCCACCCCGGGTATCGACTACGGTGCTTATCCGCGCGCACGCTCCTTCGTCCTTGGTGTAAATCTCACATTCTAATAAGGAGGAACAAATATGAAAAAGATATTATATGCCATCGCTCTCCTGGCCGGAAGCATCCTTCTGACGAACTGCAACCAGGAAGAATATCTTAGCGTTTCATCCCCCGACAAGTCCGACGACGCGTTCGTGACCAGTTCGGTGAACGAGACATTCAAGACCCTCGCATACTGCTACGGCACCTACAGGTCCGTGGCCGGCGGCGGCAACTACAACTGGAACGACGTCGGAGAAATCGAGTATTATCCCGAGGCGACTTCCAACAACGGCCGTATCGGTTATCTGCGCCCCGCCGAGTGCGGCGTGGACAACAAGTCGAGCCAGTTCAACAATCTCTACAGCATCCTTGCCCGCGCGGCGCGCATAGGCAACATCATTGCCGAAAAGGACGAATTCCAGAACGCCTCCGGCGTAAACGACTGGACCCAGCTTTACGGCGAGGCCTGGACGATGTGGGCATACTGCTATTTCGAACTTGTCCGCCACTTCGGTGACGTCCCCTTCGGAATCGAGAACAAGGCGGCCAGCGACTACGCTCTCACCTCCCGCTTCGAAATCCTCGACGCCTGCATCGAAAAGCTCAAGGAAGTTGAAAGCATGATGTACGACCTCGGCCAGGGCGGCATTCAGGGCGAGCGCATGAGCCGCACCTTCGCCAACCAGCTGATCGCCGAGTGCAACCTCTACTCCGGCGGCTACCAGACCATCCGTACCGATGTCTCCGGCCTTTATGGCAGCGTCCAGTTCAACACCATGTACACCAACGGCAGCGCGAAGGCCGACTTCGCCCGCCGCACCGACTGGCAGAACTACTACAAGGAGGCGCAGACCTACTTCCGTCTGGTCCTCGGCTCCCGCAAGGGCTCCGCTAACCTCATCACTTCCGACGACCGCGGATTTGCCAACCCGTTCCAGAGGGGCTTCCAGTACATAATGGACATGCAGGTATCTCCCGAATCCATCTGGGAGGTAGGCAACATGCAGCCCAACCAGTCCGAGCGCCCCTATTCCCAGGGCCGTCCTTCCGACGGAGCTACCAGCAGTGCAGCCCCCTGCAAGGTGTTCGGCGGCATCCGCGTCAACCCGATTTTCTACTACACCGGCTATGAAGACGGCGACCTCCGCAGGGATCCTTCCTGCGTCGTCACCGGTTCCGACGGCAGCGGCAACGAGACTCTCATCAGCATGCAGTCCGGTTCCCGCAACAAGGGCGGCATCGCCATCAACAAGTGGGACATCAACAAGATGGCCAAGCCCTATGTGGTCAAGTGCCGCAACTCCGGCATGAACTATGCATTCTTCCGCATTCCCATCACCATGCTGGAACTCGCGGAGGTTGACGCCGCCCTCGGCGAAAACACCGAGGCTCTCAGCATGCTCAACCAGCTCCGCAGCCGTGCAGGCGTGGCGGCACTCTCCGGACTCAGCGGAGACGCCCTCATCGCAGCGGTCATCGACGAATACAAGAGGGAGACCGTGGGCGAAGGCAACGTGAAGTTCGCGGAACTCCGCACCGGCACCTTCACCACCCTCGGAAAGGCCATGCGCACAGAGCTGAAGAAGGTCATCGACGGACTTGCTTCCAACGGTTACTATACCTTTGCCAACGGCAAGCAGATTTCCACCTATGTATGGACCAAGCGCGTCAGCAAGGAGAACCCCCTCACCTACAACGCAGTCGAAGGCGATCCCGTACTTTCCCCGGGATGGCGCGGAATGGCTGACTACAGCAAGACCGACGTGGCCTCCAAGGTTACCGGCACCGACCACAACCTCGCCATCGAAGGCCTGTTCAAGTACATCGACCCGGCGGGAGCCGAGGCCGCAGCCCTCGAAGCGGACGGCTACACCAAGACCGAGTGGGCCAAGGGCATGGTTGACGACAGGAACGGACTCTGGGATTACAACATGCTCTCCGGCATCGACCTTTCCGACGTTCCCCTGTACTTCCACCCGATACCCCTGCAGACCATCCAGCAGTCCCCCACCGACGAGAACGGGAACTTCACCGTCACCAACGGTTACACTCTTCCCAACTCTTAGTCTTAGGGCTCAGAATGAAGAGAGCGGCTTTTCCGGCCGCTCTCTTTTTTTTCATCGCCGAAACTTGCAGTTATGCAAACGTTTTCATAACTTTAGAGGACAAAGCCACGACCAATGAAAAAAGCACTTTCCGCAATAATCCTTACGATACTCACACTGACCGTCACAGCGCAGGAAACCGAAAAATGGGGCCGCTTCGAAACCTCGTTCGAAGCCTCCGTAAAAGGAAACCCGTTCGACGTGGAAATGACCGCCACCTTCACCAACGGGGCCGAAAGCATAAGCGTAAAGGGCTTCTACGACGGCGGCGGCCGCTTCACGGTGCGTTTCATGCCCCGCTGCGAAGGCAAATGGGAGTTCATCACACACAGCAAAGTGAGGGCCCTTGACGGCAGGAGGGGTTCATTCCTCTGCACTCCCCCTTCGGAAGGCAACCACGGCCCGGTAAAAGCGGAAGGCACTTCCTTCAAATACGCCGACGGCACCTGGTACCATCCCGTCGGCACCACCTCCTACAGCTGGATGCACGCTCCGGAAGGATATCCCGCGCGGACTCTCGAATCGCTGGAAGAATCCGGATTCAACAAGATACGCTGCCTTTTCTTCCCGCAGAACATCAGCTACGAGTACGAAGGACCTTTCCCGTTCGAGCGGAAGGCCGACGGAAGCTGGGACTATACGCGCTTCAATCCGGAGTATTTCCGGCATGTCGAAGACTGCGCCGACGCCCTGCTCGGCCTCGGCGTGGAATGCGACCTCATCCTTTTCCACCCCTACGACGGCGGCAGGTGGGGGTTCGACCGCATGCCCCTCGAAGTGAACCTGAGGTACCTTGGATACATTGCGGCCCGCATGGGTTCATTCCGCAACGTATGGTGGTCGCTCGCAAACGAATGGGACGGCCTCAGGCAGATTCCCCGGGAAGACTGGGACAAGTTCGGGGAATGCCTTGCGGAATCCGACCCTTACGGGCATCTGCTCTCCATTCACGGCTACACCGCCACATACTACGAGTACTGGAAGCCGTGGATCACTCACTGCAGCATCCAGGACCAGGCCCCGGTGGAGGGCCCCGGCAGGGCCGGCACTGTCCTGAACATCTACAAGAAACCCGTCATCTTCGACGAAGTATGCTACGAAGGGAACCTCACGGCGCGCTGGGGCAGGCTCAGCGGCGAGGAAGAGCTCTTCCGCATGTGGAACGCCCTCATTGCGGGGACATACTGCACGCATGCAGAATGCATGAATCTGGACGGGGACGGACGCGGCGAGCAGAGCACCAATTTCCTCGCTTTCGGAGGCACGTTCCACGGCGAGAGCTGGAAGAGGATAAAGTTCATGCGCGGAATCCTCGCGCAGCTGCCGGGCCCGCTGTATCTGGCTGACAAGAGCTGGGACACCAGTTTCGCCGCGGCCGGGGACGGATATTACCTGTATTACCTCGGCATGGAAATGACGGACGAATGGGCTTTCGACATCCCGGTGAAGAACCAGGGCGGCGCCCGCCCCGCGGAAGGGGAAAAATACGTGGTTGACATCATCGACACCTGGGACATGACCGTCACCACCTGGCCGGAAACTTTCGAACTGGGGGCCCCCGGTCCCGGGAACTACCGCATAACCGACGTACAACACCGCAGCGTAAGGCTTCCGCTGAAGCCCTACATCCTGCTCAGAATCAGAAAAATATGAAAAAATTGCTAAGCCTTCTGGCCCTTGCCCTGCCGCTTCTGCTCCAGGCCCAGACCATCAGTTACAAAGGAGAACAGGTGGAACTGGGCCCGCACGCCTACCTCGTCGATGCGAATTCCACCCTCGACTCCCCCTTCGTTTTCAGGACATTCAACGAGGCTGCGGCCGCACTCCACGACGGCACCGCCGCCGAGCCGATGCGCGTGTTCATCGCCCCGTGGGTCTATTGGATAGACGACCCCGACGACCCCGGGGTGCGCACTCCTGCACCGGGAGCAGGCTCCCCCATCGGCCTCACCGTACGCTGCAACAAGCTGCAGCTGCTCGGCCTCTCGGAAGATGCGCAGGATGTGGTGCTCGCATCCGCCCGCGGCCAGAGCCAGGGTGCGAGGGGCAACTTCACCATGTTCGATTTCTACGGGGACGACCTCACCGTGAAGGACCTTACCATGGGAAATTACTGCAACATAGACCTCGTATATCCGCGCAATCCCTCGCTGAACCGTCCCAGGCGCGGTCCCGCCATAACCCAGGCCCAGCTTGCATTCACCCACGGCGACCGCATATACGCCGAGAACGTGCGTTTCATGGCCCGGCTCAACCTCTGTCCCCTGAACGGCCCCGGGAGGGCGCTCTACGTCAACTGCCATTTCGAATGCACCGACGATTCCCTCAACGGCAGCGGCGTCTATGTAGGCTGCAGCGTGGATTTCTACGGCCGCCAGCCCTTCGGGAGCGTCAACCGCTACGGTTCGGTGTGGATGGACTGTGACTTCAACGTGTGCCACTCCGAGGACGTGCAGGCAATAAGCAAGGGCGTGGGCAGGCATACGCTCGTGGACGTGCGTTATCACGGCCCGGAGGGGGTCGCCCTTTCCTGGACTTTCCGCCCGGAAGAGTGGCTGCGCTGCTACCAGTACAATGTAAGCTACAACGGGAAGCCGGCCTTCGTCGGCGCCGCCAAGCAGTACAACACCGTCCCCATGGACCTTACGGGCATACTTTCCGCATACAGGCTCACCCGAGAAGACGGGTCAGTGCTCTACAATACCTATAACCTGGTGCGCGGCGACGACGACTGGGATCCGCAGGGCATCAGGGACGAAGTGCTCGCGCTGGGAGAGGGCAGCATTCCCAAATGTCTGGACCTGAGCGTGCGGGAGGCTTTCCTGCAGACAGGCGGCGAGCCCCTCGAAATCAAGGCGGTGCTCACCAGGCAGAACGGCACGCCGCTGAATGTCCAAACCGTAAAATGGAAGGTCCAGCCCGGATTCGAAAAATACATAAAGCTTTCGTCCGGCCAGGGTTACGACATAACTGCAACCCCCTGCAACACGGAAGATGAGACAAAGGTTTTCGATCTTCTCGCCTTTACCGAAGAAGGGCTCCAGGCCGCAGTGAAGCTCACCGTGTCTCCCGACTTCGTGACGCCTCCCTCCCTGCAGGGAACCCCGGCCATAAGCCTGGACGGCACGACGGCCAGGGCGCACTACACCCTGGATCTTCAGGGACGCAGGGACGAATCGCTCGTCACCTGGTACCGCTGCGACGGGAAAGATGGCAGCGGAGCCGTTCCGGTGGCCGTTTCACGCGGTGGCAAGCCCAAACTCGAATACACCCTCCAAAGCGGGGACGACGGGAAATACCTCGCCGTGGGAGTGGCCCCGAAGCACCTGCGCTGCGAAGCCGGCAGGGAAATCCTTTCCGTTTATCCCAGGAAAATAAAGGTGCCCGCCGCCATGCGCCTCGAAACGGATTTCTCCGACTTCCCGGCAGACAACCAGACCACAGTCAGGCCCGGATACTGGACGGTGGACGCCTTCAAGCCCGCCGACACCCGGGATTACGACTGGTCCGTGGATCCCTCGCTCCCCTGCTGGACATACGGTTACGGAATCAACGGCGCATCACGCAATCCCGGCCTGCAGCAGCTGCAGCAGGGCGCCCGTCTGCGCTATACTCCCCCGAAGGGCAGGTACGGCGACATGTCGGTGACCTGGCGCGTGGATCCGGCCAAGGACGGCGGACAGGGGTTCGCAAGCGCCCGCATGCAATATCTTGACTGTTTCGTAAAATTCGACACCGGGAGCCTGAGCGGCTATGCGCTGCGCGTCATCCGCACCACCAAGTATGCCAATGCGGTGGACGTGCTGCTCGTCCGCTACGACAACGGCTCCGCAAGCGCCATAACCGAGCCGATCACCGTTGACTGCTTCCTCACGGGATGCACGCTGAAGGTTTGGACCTCCGACGGCACCCTGAACGCCCGCGTGGAAGGCCCGGGCAGGGTTTCCGACCTCGCTTCGGACCCGCACGTCAAGCACAGCGCAGACCTGCGGGCTCCTGTCGAAATGAACACATACGGAGGATTCGGCCTCCAGCACACCAGCACGGTGGGTACCGAAAGCCGAATCTCCGTAATATCGGCGCAGGCCGAATGGAAATGAATTACCTGTCCTGGAGGAAGGTTTCGCGCATGGGATTGAAGCAGTCGATAAGGATGCCGTCTTCCAGGCAAACGCAACCATGTTCGATATTCGGCTGTTTATAGAGGGCGTCGCCCGCACTCACCACCTTGGTGACGCCGCCTACGGTGAATTCGAATTTGCCGGAAGCGACGTACGTCACCTGCGTGTGGGGATGGCTGTGCATGGCTCCGACGTCGCCCTTCCTGAACTTAACCTTCACCATCATGATGTTGTCGTTGTAACCGAGAATCTGCCGCTGGGAACCGCCTCCTGCGTCGTACCAGGGATTGTCGGCATCAAAAATGAAATTTTCGCTTTGCTGGGTCATTTCCTGAACTGGAGTTTGTTTGTTGCCGCAGGACACGGCCACGAGCGTCCCTGCAAGCAAAGTAATAATAAAAGATAGTTTACGCATGAATATGAGCATTTTTCCAAAGTTAGGCAAAATTATTCTCATTTCCGCATTCGCGGCAAGCGTATCCGCATGCGGTGCAAAAAAAACAGACCTTGCGGACGACGCGGCCGCCGCCATGAAAAAGGCCGCCGCGTACATGTTGGACTCGGTGAGCGTCAATGGCGGGTTCGTATGGAATGTCCTGCCCGACAATTCCCGCAGGTGGGGAGAGATGGAAGCCGGGCCCGGAATGATATGGATGCAGGCGCCTTCCACCCCCGGAGTGGGCGAAGTCCTGCTTAGGGCGTACCACGCGACCGGCGACGAATTCTTCTACGACGCCGCCATGAAAGTGGCGGGGGCGGTCATGGACGCGCAGCTCGCCTGCGGCGGCTGGAACTACTGTTTCGACTACGCCGGCGAGGAATCCCTGAGGGAATGGTACCGCACCGTAGGCTACAGCGGATGGCGGCTGGAGGAGTTCCAGCATTATTACGGAAACGCCACCTTCGACGACTCCGCCACCACCGACGCGGCAAAATTCCTTCTGCACCTGTATTCGGAGAAACACGACGCCACCGTAAAATCCGCGCTCGACAAAGCCATAGCCTTCGTGCTGGAGAGCCAGTACCCGGCCGGAGGATGGCCGCAGCGCTATCCCATCATGACCGACAGGCCCGACGACTACACCCCTTACATCACCATTAACGACGACGTGCTGGAAGAATGCATAGACTTCCTCATGCAGTGCCGGCAGAGCCTGGCCATGGAAGAACTGACGGGGCCCATACAGCGCGCCATGAAACTGGTCGCCAAGCTGCAGTACAAGGCGCCGTATGCCGGATGGTCCGACCAGTACACCCCGGACGACCTCATGCCGGCCGGAGCGCGCAGCTACGAACCCCGCGCCATCGAGCCCCGCACCACGGCAAAAATCTGCCGTTCGCTCATGCAGTATTACCGCATCACGGGCGACAGGTCCTATATCGAAGGAATCCCGGAGGCAATCAGCTTCATCGAATCGCAGGCGCTGCCGGAGAGCGAAATCGAACGCTTCGGCCGTCCGAGGCGGGATCCCGACGCTATCCTCACCCCCACTTTCGTGGACCCCGACAGCGGGAAACCCCTCTACGTCCACAGGGAGGGATCGAATGTCTTCAACGGGCGGTACTTTGTAAATCAGGACATCTCCAACACCATCGCCCACTACGGTTCCGCCGCGTGGATAAACACCAGGGAACTCCGGGCGGAGTATGACGCGCTTCCGGACGAATACGACGGCGGGCGCGACGCCTTCGCGGAGGCAGCGCCCGGCATGTCCGCCGCGGAAATGGCCAGGAAAACGATTTCCGCCCTGGACGGCCGCGGACGCTGGATATCCCGTCTCCGCAACACTTCCAACCCCTACAAGGCCGGAGCTTCCGCGCAGCCCAGCCACGTGGACACGTACATCTCCACCATGGCCGGAGACGAGTTCGACACCTCCCCCTACCCCTGCACCGAAGATACGGACTGCATTTCCACCGCCGAATTCATCCGCAACATGGGGATTCTCTGTGCATACCTCGAAAGCCTGGAAGCGATGAAACCCCATGTCTGGACGGTGGAAGAGCATCCCGGAGTACTTGAAACGTTCGGAAAGCCGGAAGTGACAGACGTAAATGGCGGCAAGGCCGTGGAATTCGACGGCGACGACGGGATTTTCCTCAGCAGCGTGCCGGTCAGGGGACTCGACGCCTTTACCGTCGAAGCCATAATCAAGCCCGGCAGCGGAGGGCCTTTTGAACAGCGCTTCATGCACATGGGCACTTATGACAGGGAACGCGTCATGATGGAAGTCAGGGTGAATCCCGACGGCACCTGGTATCCCGACTGCTTCATAAAGCTCAACTTCAGGGACAACAAGGCGCTCATCGACGACGGCAAGACCTTCCCGGCCGACAAATGGTACAACCTTACGTTCACCGTGGGCCCGGACGGAATAGCCAGCTACGTGGACGGGGAGCTGCAATGCAGCGACATACTCTCCTACAGACCCGTGATCAACTCCGGCCTCACCTCCCTCGGCGTACGCCAGAACGGAAAGGGATGGTTCACCGGAGCCATCTACAAGATCCGCGTTTCTCCCGGTGTCCTGGAGCCGGAAGAATTCCTCAAAGACCAGGACAGCCTCAACGAAAGATGAGCCGACAACACAAATGATGAAAAAAATTCTACTGCTGAGCGCACTGCTCGCCTGCTTCTGCGCATACGCGCAGGGGCCGCAGAACCCTCTCCGCCGCACCGACGAGGCGTTCTTCGCAACTGACGAAGCCCGCCGCATCGGGGACCAGGTGCTCCTGTGGCAGCGCGAAACGGGCGGATGGCCCAAGAACATAGACATGGCCTCCCCCATGACGGAAGAGCAGAAAGCCGCCGTGCTGGCGGACAAATCCCGCCGTGACGATTCCACCACCGACAACGACGCCACCAACATGCAGATGTGGTACCTCGCCCGCCTTTACCGGCAGACGGGGGATGCGAAATACAGGGACGGCTTCCTCAAAGGCCTGGACTATCTGCTTGAGGGACAGTATCCCAATGGCGGATGGCCCCAGTTCTGGCCCGTTTTCCATGTGGAATACGCACGGGAAATCACCTTCAACGACGGCGCGATGGTGAACACCCTCAATCTGTTCAAGGGAATATTCGAAGGCGTCGAACCCTTCGGGGGCGACCTGGTGCCGGCATCCCGGAAAAAGGAGCTCCGCAAATCCTTCGACAAGGGGGTGGAATGCATCCTGAACACCCAGATAATCAAGGACGGAAAACCGTCCGTATGGTGCCAGCAGTACAATGAAGTCACGCTCGAGCCCGCCTACGCCAGGGCGTTCGAACTGCCGTCCTACTGCTCGGCGGAGAGCGTTGACATAGTGAAATTCCTCATGAGCCTGGAGAAACCATCCGCCCGCGTCAAAAAGGCCGTGCACGGGGCGATGGAATGGTTCGACAGTTACAAGCTCACCGGTTTCAGGTACACCACGGTTGCCGGGGACAGGACCGTGCGGAAAATGCCCGGGGCGCCTCCCCTGTGGGCGCGCTTCTACGACCTGCAGAAATGCGAGCCCTTCTTCTGCGACCGCGACGGCATCCCCCGCAGGAGCGTTGACAGGATAAGCCATGAGCGCCGCAACGGCTACGGCTGGTACACCGACAGCCCCATGCAGCTCTACGCCCTCTACGGGGAGTGGGCCGACAAGTACGACCCCGCCGGAAAAATCGAGACCCATCCGGATGCCCCCGGAGCAAATGAAAACGGCACCTTCGACATGGACGCCCCCATAGTGAAGGACCGCGCCCTCTTCGATGCCGTGGTGGAACCGGGACAGAGCATACAGGCCGCCATAAACAAGGCTCCCGTACATCCGGAAGAACCTTATAAAATTTTGATTCTCAAGGGCTTCTACGAAGAAAAAGTGATTCTCGACAAGCCCGGTCTGGTGCTGGTCGGGGAAGACCGCGATTCCACGGTGATACGCTGGGCCGAGACTTCGCAGACCCAGCAGCTTAAGACTTGGAACGGCAAGAGCGTCGGCAGCGGCACCGTCGTCCTTCTGGAAGGCGCGGACGACTGCATCATCTCCGGGCTCACCATCTACAACGACTACGGCGTACGCATTGCGCACAACACCGACCATCAGTTCGCCGTTTTCGGCAGGGGCACCCGCACCATAATCATAAACTGCAAGATCTGGAGCGCGGGCAGCGACACCATCGCCCTCTGGGCGGATTACGGCATGTACTATCATGCCGACCTGGACGTCCGGAGCCTGGGCGTGGATTTCATCTGCCCCCGCGGATGGTGCTTCGCCACCAGATGCAGCTTCACCGGAGCTGGGCACGCCATCCTCTGGCATGACGGGCATCAGGACCCTGACATGAAATTCGTGCTCAAGGGCTGCAGCTTCGACGCTGTCCTCCCCACCACCCTCGGGCGCTATCATCACGACTCGCAGTTCTACCTCATCAACTGCAGACTCTCCAAAATGATAAAGGACGAGGATATACACCATGCCTACGTGCTCGCCGAAGACGGCTCCAGGGCCTGGCTCTACGACGAAGCCCACGACGTGGACGTGGCCAAGGTGGACAGGACGAAGTGGGGCCGGCGGGTATATTGCCACCGCACTTTCCGCGAAGGCGGGGACAGCGGATGGCTGGAGGACGACCTGCACAACGGCACCATGGACTCCGTGCCTTCCTCCACCAGCGTGGACTGGGCTTTCGGAGGCAGATGGAACCCCGAAACCGCCATACTCGGGCTTTGGGACATACTCGAATATTGACCTGTCCGCGCACGTTTTCTTGCTGCAACAAAGGACCGATATGCCGCGGCTATTGCTTTTTTTTGCAGTAATTCTTATTTTTGTCAGTAGTAAACTACAAACTTTCATTTACACATTTTTACATCATGAATCGTTTTAGGACTCCGTTTGCACTGCTGGCGGGGCTGTTGCTGGCATTTGCCTGCGAAACGCCCGAGCAGCCGGAAGAACAGGTGGTGCCCGACATCAAGGTGCCGTCGGAAAGCCAGAGCGTTTTTTCCTCCGGCATTGACTTTGGGGCGTCTTCCGGGTCACAGACCCAAAGCTTTTCCCTGACCTTTACGGCCACGGACGCCTGGCAGGCTTCCGTAGTGCAAACCAAAACGCCGGATTGGGTGTCGGTTCAGCCCACATCGGGAAATGCCGGTACTGTAAACATGACAGTTGCCGTCCAGCCCAATACGGGAGAAGCAGCCCGCGAGGCCGTTGTTACGCTTGCCTGCGGCAACGTCAGGAAATCTTTCACCGTCCGGCAGGCCGGTACACCTCCGGTCGTGGTTGGCGTTACCAGCGTAAAGCTGGACAAAACCAGCCTGACGCTCACGGAAGGCGAGTCGGAGACACTTACGGCCACGGTTGAGCCGGCAAATGCGACGGATAAGACAGTGAAGTGGACCACGTCCGACGGCGGTGTGGCTACGGTGGACCAGAACGGAACGGTGACAGCCACAGCCGGGGGCACGGCCACCATTACGGCGGCGGCCGGGGACAAGAGCGCCACCTGCGTAGTTACGGTAAACGAAAACACCATGTCCGGTGACAACGAGGGGACCGGAACCGAAGACTGGGATTAACTGCTAAAGGACAAAAGTATGAAAACACAATATCTACTGCTGCCGGCCCTGTTTGCCTGCTTGATGTTCTCCTGCCAGACGCAGAAGGAGGATTATGCCCCCTCGGACTCGGGAATACTCTCATTCCAGGCCACCAGCGGCGAAGTCCTGGACACTAAGACCGTCCTGCTGGACGACGGGTCCGTCTATTGGAGCCCCGGCGACGCCATCAGCCTGTTCGCGGGAGAGTCCGGCGCCAAGTTTGTGTCGGACAACAGCGGAACTGCGGCCAACACCACTTTCAAGGGCAGACTGGAGGGCATCGGCCCCGATTACGCCGGTGAATTCTGGGCCACCTATCCATACCGGGCCGACAACCAGTTCGACGGTTCTTCGCTCACCCTTTCCCTGCCGGAAGAGCAGACGGCCGTGGCCGGGTCCTTCGCCAACGAACTTTTCCTGAGCATGGCAAAATCCCAGGACCACACCCTTCATTTTTACAACGTGTGCGGAGGCGTCAAATTCTCCCTCACGCAGGAAGGTGTCAAAAGCGTGATTTTCAAAGGGAATGCCCAGGAAGTGCTGGCCGGAACGGTCCGCTCCGGCTTCGATTCGCAGGGAAAGCCCCAGGTCCTGCAGGTTCTGGAGGGCAAACGGGAAATCCGGCTGACTGCTCCCGGCGACGGTACGTTCCAACCCGGCGTATGGTACTATATCGTGGCGTTCCCGGCCGTTCTTAGCCAGGGGTACACACTCAGTTTTTATAAAGATGCCCCCGTTGGCGAACGGGCGGAAGACCGCTCAGTGACTATAAAACGTTCCGTATGGGGCCAGATAGCCGATGCGGATGCATTAGACAATGATGTCTTTGAGCTGGATGCCAATTCTGCCGCAGTACCGGGCGAAGGGGGCTCCATACAGGTAACGGTGACCAGCAACATAGGCTATTACGTCAGTTCCATGCCCGACTGGATTCAGGAAGAAGGCACCGTGTCTTTGGGGGCCGATCAGACGAGGCATACCTTCACGGCGGCCGCCAATCCCAGTACCACAGTCCGTTCGGGTGTAATTGTTTTCTGCAATGACAACGGCGTCTGCGTACCGTTCAACGTTTTGCAGGAGGCTGGAGAAGCGTCCGGCGGCTTTGATTGGTCACAGACTTTCTATCACCGTTCGCTGATGATGCGGTTTACTGCTACTTGGTGCGGGTATTGCCCCATCATGGCGGAGACGGCCCGTCTGGCGCAGGAGCAGAACCCCGGCAAGCTGGAGTTGGTGAATCTGCACGGCGGCGGGAGCAACTTGGAGTTCTCATCGGTTCAAACGCTTATCAACCAATATGCTATCACCGGTTTTCCTTCCGGGATTGTGGACGGACGCCGGCTGGTGGAGAATTACAATTCGGATTATGCGGCGTCTCTGGTCAGGCAGTTCTATCTGGAAACTGAGCAAAACTATCCGGTTTCCAGCGCCATCAGCTACACATCTTCCTGGTCCGGCCAGAACTTGGACGTAAATGTGACCTTGTACCTGCGCGATGCCGCCGATTACAAGGTGACGGTGCTGCTTTTGGAGGACGGCATCGTGGGTTATCAGGCCGACTACCAGAACGGCGCCCAAAATAATTATACGCATGACGGCGTAGCCCGGAAGGCCATTTCCAAAATTTCCGGGGATGCTTTTACCACTACGGCCAGCCAGACGACCAAATCCTTCGACTATTCTGTGACGGTTCCCTCGTCCTACAACAAGAACAAACTGAGGATCCTGATCTATGTGCAGCGGGCCTTTGGCTCCCAGACCGTGCTTCAGGATGGCAGTTACGGAAAGTACTATGTGGATAACTGTGCTTCCGGAACAGCCGGAGGAACGCTCCTTCCCACCGTTATGAGCAGAACCATAGGCGGGAATGAAGACTTTACAGACGGAGACCCCATAAACTGGTAGGCGTATGAAAACACATCATCTTCTGTTTCTTGCGTCTTTGGCGCTACTTTCCTGCAAGCTGTCGGAGCCGGGCGGGGGAATTACCTCGAACGCCCCCTGACTCCTACGCATCCCCCTGTGGTAATGCACCGCAGCTGGAATGCATCAGTCCCCGGTCAATGATATGCCAATCACAAGGAACCATCTGCGGTACATTTCTGTTCCCTTCTTTCTTGCGCTGATGACCCCGTGCGTGTCGGCGCAGGAGAAGGGATATGTGTCCGGCGGCGTGGAGTCCAACTCGGCCCTTTATTCCAACAGCGCATTCCATTCCAACAATTACCTGAAGCTGGATTATGTGAGGGGCCGTTTTTCGGCCGGACTCCAGGCCGAATACTATCCAAACCCCTTACTGGGTTACGACCTGTCACTGAAAGGCGTGGGCCTACCGGGCAAATACATGGCCTGGACGGATGAAACCTTTGGAATAACCGTCGGAGATTTTTACGATCAGTTTGGTACCGGCATCATTTTCCGCAGCTGGGAAGACCGCGACCTGGGCTGGAACAATTCCCTGGGCGGCGGACGCGTCAGTTTCCGTAGCGGTGACGGAGTTTTTTCCGCCAAAGCGCTGGGAGGCTTTGCCCGGAAAGGCCTTTGGTATGGTTCCAATGCGCTGTCCGGGGCCGAGGCGTCGTTGCAGCTGGGTGGGCTCCAACTTGGGGGAAGCACCGTGGTCCGTTTTGGCGAAGGCGCCCCCTCCTGGGCGTGGAGCGCCGTTTCCGCCTTCGAGAGGGGTGGATTTTCCGCCCGGGCCGAATGGGTCGGAAAACAGGGCGGCAATGCCCAGACGCTGGAGCTCTCTTTTGCAAAGGAGCGTTTTTCATCGGCCCTTACGCTGCGCCGCCTGCAGAACATGCTGGACCCTGCGGGCTTGAATTACCTTCCTTCCCTTTGCCTGGAGCAGTCCTATACCCTGGCTTCGCTGAACCCATATACCACATTTGCTGCGGGTGAACTGGGTGGCAGCATCGATTTGTTTTACCGGCTCAAGACTTCCTGGAAATTCCACTTGAACGGGAGTTATATTTTTGCCCTTCCTTCGGCCTTGAAGCGCCACGATGTGTTGCGTATGACCTATCGTGACCTGAATGCGAAGGTGGAGAAGCGCTGGGGCCGCCAATGGGAGACGGTGGCTTTCGTGAGCATCCAGGAGCAGTCCCCCTCCCACGGGGAGAGGAAAGCCACCGATGCGCAGAATGCCTTTGTGCTGGATGTGGTGTACAAGACCGGAAAGAAATTGTCGGTCCGTACCCAGCTTCAGTACCTTTATTCACAGGAGCTTACCAGAGATTGGATGGCCGCTTCCGCGGGGATTTCATCTACGTCCGGCTGGAGTTTCCATGTGCAGGATATGTATAACCACGGTTCTTCAAAAGTCCATTATTACGAAGTCGGGGCCGGCTGGACCCGGGGAGCTTTCAAGGCTGACCTGGCCTTTGGCCACCAGCGTGCCGGACTGGTATGTTCCGGCGGCGTGTGCCGCTGGCAGCCGGAATACCGGGGCTGTATCCTTCGGCTCAGTTATCAGATTGCCAGATGAGGAAGTTTTTGTATTTGTTTGCAGCCCTCATGCTTTGCGGGTGTGTGGGACAGAAAGACGACCCGGACGACTTGGAGCCCGACTCCCAGGTACCCGTCGTCCCGGTGGAGCCCGAAACAGGTTCGCATTTTTTCCGCAGGGCGTTGGTGCTGGAATTCACGGCTACCTGGTGTCCGTATTGCCCGAATATGGCCGACGCGCTGGAAGAAGCAAAACGGAAACGTCCGGACCGTTTTGTGGAAGTGGCCGTGCACTATTCCGACGTGCTGGCCGCGGCGGAGTCCAATACCATTGTGGATGTGCTCAAAGTATCGGCATATCCCACGGTTTTCTTCGACTGGGACGAGGGGACCCGGTTCACGCGTCAGGAACCGGAGCTGATGACCGCTTATATTGACGGTCTGCTGGCCGCTCAAGAAGAAGCTTGCGGAATTTCCGTGTGTTCGGAGACAAAAGATGGAGAATTGCAGGTGTCCGTGAGCATGACTGCCGTTGCCGAGGGCTCCTATTCGTTGGTAGCCGCCTTGGTGGAAGACGATATACGGGTGACGCAATCGGGAGCAGGTGCCAATTACCCCTGCAACGCAGTGCTTCGTTCTTTCCTGGACCCGGGGCTTGCCGGGAAACCGACGGGAATGCTTAAGGCCGGCGAATCATACACGGCCACTTTCCTGGCCAAGGTTCCGGAAGACGGAACGAAAATGCGCGTGGTGGCTTATGTCTTGTGCGACGGCTTAGCCCGGAACGTCGCTACATGCAAGTTGGACGGGCAATCGGAATACGCTTATGAAAAAGATAATTAGCATTTTGATGGTGGCCGCGCTGTGCACATTGGCACAAGCGCAGGATGCCGGTAAAGTGGTTCTTCAGACGCTGAATGGCGGGAAAGTCACCCCGCAGGAATGGGTGGACGGGGAAACGCCCTATGTGGTTTCCTTCTGGTTTGTCACCTGTAAGTTTTGCCTGGAAGAAATGGATGCCATCTGCGATGAATTGGACCGGTGGCAGGCGGAAAGACCGTTCCGCTTCATAGCGGTTTGTACCGACGACACACGCTCCCTGTCCAAGGCGAAGGCGATGGCCTTAAGCCGCTGGGAAGGCTTCCAACATGTCTTTGACGTGAACAAGGAGTTGTGCCGGGCCATGAAAGTCACGTCCTGCCCCTACGTTTTTCTATATGACAAAAACGGAAAGCTGGCCTATTCTCACATGGGCTATTCTCCGGGGGACGAGGATGTCCTTTTCCAGAAAATAAAGGATCTTTGAGGACAGGAGAATCTATTGGAAACCGGGTGTAGGAAATGTCCCCGAAAACACCTAACTTTGCGGACATCCGCACGATTTCAATAACATAGCACCATGAACAAATATCCCAAAATAGGAATCCGCCCGACCATCGACGGCCGTCAGGGCGGCGTACGCGAAAGTCTTGAAGAAAAAACCATGGCCCTCGCCCACGCGGTTGCGGACCTCATCAGCGGAAATCTCCGCAACGGCGACGGTTCCCCCGTGGAATGCGTCATCGCCGATTCCACCATAGGGCGCGTGGCCGAAAGCGCCGCATGCGCCGAGAAATTCGAGCGCGAAGGAGTCGGCTCCACCATCACCGTAACCTCCTGCTGGTGTTACGGTTCCGAAACCATGGACATGAATCCTCATTATCCCAAGGCGGTATGGGGCTTCAACGGCACCGAGCGCCCGGGTGCGGTATATCTCGCCGCAGTTCTGGCCGCGCACGCCCAGAAGGGGCTTCCGGCCTTCGGCATCTACGGGCACGACGTACAGGACCTGGGCGACAACTCCATCCCCGAAGACGTGGCGGAGAAAATACTGCGTTTCGCACGCGCGGCGCAGGCGGTGGCCACTATGCGCGGCAAGAGTTACCTGAGCATAGGCAACACCTGCATGGGCATCGCCGGTTCCATCGTCAATGCGGACTTCTTCCAGGATTATCTGGGCATGCGCACCGAATACGTGGACCTCGTGGAAATCCTGCGCCGCGTCGATTTCGGCATCTACGACCACGAGGAGTTCGGGAAGGCCATGGAATGGGTGAACAAATACTGCAAGCCCAATGAAGGACACGATTACAACGAAGACCGCGAGCTTTTCCCGGGCACGCCCATGACCACCTTCAACGGCAAGGGAAAGGGCAGGAACCGCGCGGAAAAGGATGCAGACTGGGAGTTCACGGTCAAGAACATGATGATCATCCGCGACCTCATGCACGGCAACCCGAAGCTTCTGGAAATGGGCTACAAGGAAGAGGCCCTCGGGCACAATGCTATCGCCGGAGGCGTTCAGGGGCAGCGCCAGTGGACGGATTACAAGCCCAACTTCGACTTCCCGGAAAGCATGATATGCACCTCGTTCGACTGGAACGGCCCGCGTGAGGCCGATGTCCTCGCGACCGAAAACGACTCCCTCAACGGCGTGGCCATGCTGCTGGGCCATCTGCTCACGAACAAGGGCGTGATGTTCAGCGACATACGCACTTACTGGAGTCCCGATGCAGTGAAGCGCGTCACAGGCAGGACGGTCACCGGCACCGCCGCCGGCGGATTCATCCACCTCATCAATTCCGGAGCCACTACGCTCGACGCCACCGGTGCGCAGTGCGATGCGCAGGGCCGGCCGGTGATAAAGAGCCACTGGGAGCTCACGGAAAAAGACATCGAAGCATGCCTCGGAGCCACGCAGTGGATGCCCGCGGACCGCGACTATTTCCGCGGCGGAGGTTATTCCGCACATTTCCTCTCGAAAGGCGGCATGCCCATGACCATGATGCGCGTGAATATCGTAAAGGGTCTCGGCCCAGTCCTCCAGCTCGCCGAGGGCTGGACGGTCGATCTCGACCCGGAGGTGCACGCCATCCTCGACAGGCGTACCGATCCCACGTGGCCCACCACATGGTTCGTTCCCCGCCTCGACCCCGCCAAGGACCCCTTCAAGGACGTGTATTCTGTCATGAACAACTGGGGGGCAAACCACGGAGCAATAGCATACGGCCACATAGGCGCGGACCTCATCTCGCTCGCGAGCATGCTCCGCATCCCCGTATGCATGCACAACGTGCCCGATTCCAAGATTTTCCGTCCCAGCGCCTGGAACGCATTCGGAATGGACAGGGAAGGCGCCGACTACCGCGCCTGCCGGAACTTCGGACCTATCTACAAATGACGGAACGCTCAGGACCGCGTCCTGAAACCATACACGCTCACCACCACGAAGCAGACAAGGGGCAAAATAAACGAGAAGTTCACTGACGGAAGGCCCATGATGCTGTGTGGGACGTCGATGATGCGGGCCTGAAGCGGTGGAAGCACGCTTCCGCCGAGTATCGCCATGATGAGTCCGGCCGCGCCGAACTTCGCGTCGTCCCCCAGCCCGTTGAGCGCTATTCCGTATATGGTCGGGAACATGAGCGACATGCAGGCGCTCACCGCCACGAGGCAGTACAGGCCTATCCTCCCCCGGAACAGTATCACACCTGCCGTGAAGAGTATGGCGGCGCCTGCCAGTATGTAAAGCAACTTGCCCGGTTTTATATACTTCAGGAAGAAGGTGCAGATGAAACGGCTGGCGCAGAAAATGGCCATGGCGATTATGTTGTAGCGCTGTGACAGCACTTCCGCAGCCTTTTCGCCCATTCCTTCCGCCATGAACACGCGCGTGCCGTACTGGATGATGAATGTCCAGCACATTATCTGCGCCCCCACATAGAAGAACTGGGCGATGACGCCTTCGCGGTAGCGTCTTATGCCGAAAATGCGCTTCAGCGTGGGACCGAAATTGATTTCGTGCGACTGGTCGCCGTTCCGGGGCATCCTGGCAATGAGTATGACCACGAACATCACGACTATCACCAGCCCTATTATGAGATACGGCTTCACCAGCACCCCGAGGTCGGCCTGCTTGACGGCTTCGAATTCTGCATCGGACAATTGCGCCCGGGCCGCCGTGTCCAGCGGGTTGAGCCTCGCCTGGATGAAATTCATGGCCACGAACATGCCCATGAGGGAACCTATGGGATTGAAGGCCTGCGCGAAATTCAGGCGCCTCGTCGCGGTCTCCTCCGTACCCATCGAAAGGATGTACGGGTTGCAGCTGGTCTCGAGGAACGAGAGTCCGCAGGTGAGGATGAAATAGGCGATGAGGAAGGGATAATAGGCGCCCGACATCCTTGCAGGAAGGAACAGGAAGGCACCCAGCGCATAGAGGCCGAGGCCCATCAGCACGCCGGCCTTGTAAGAGAACTTGCGGATGAACATGGCCGCCGGAAAAGCCATGGCAAAGTAGCCTCCGTAAAAAGCCACCTGCACCAGGGCTCCGTCGGTGACGCTCATGCGGAAAATCTTGCTGAACGCCTTCACCATCGGGTTGGTTATGTCGTTGGCGAAACCCCAGAGAGCGAAGCAGCTGGTAATGAGTATGAACGGGAGCACGTAGCTCACTCCGTCCTTCCTGAAAATGGATTTGCTGTTGTCTTTCATTTCGTGTCAGAATTCAACGGGTATGCGGAGAACCATGTCACAGCCAAACCGAAGGGTCTTCCCCCAAGACTGCTGCCGGGGTATAATCGAGAGCTTCTTCCGGAGTCATCGCCCTCAGTCCGACCCATTCAGAGCGGCCTGACATGTCGGCTCCGGGGCCGGTATTGCCATATTCGTAGAAATGCACGTCCGGACTGGTCTGGACATACGGCATGTTCCAGACCGTCGGCCATCCCTTCGGGTCCATCTCCCCGCATATCCAGGAATCCACTATGGCGACTTTGGGATAGTTGTGCCAGGGACGTCCTATGGCGATGGGCTTTCCGTCATCCCCTTCCCTGGGGCTCCCCGTCGCGTAGGTGAGGCGGCATCCTTTGAATACGTAGCCGTACTTCTGCAGCCGCGGAGTGGAGGGAGCGGTAATGAAGCCCCCGCCCCAGGTCCGCAGCTCGCAGGCGTCGAAAAAGGCGATGTTGCCTCCGTAGATATAGTCGGTGCGCCCCACTATCAGGCAGTTCCTGAAATATATCCTCTTGCCGGAGGTCCAAAGATAAAGCGTGTCCTGGTAGCCCGTAAGGGTGCAGTTCACCACTGACACCCGGTCTGCGCAATTGGTGAGCGCCTGGGCCTGCCCGACCGGGCCCGCTGTGTTCTCCACCGTGAGATTCTGCAGCAGCGTGCCGTCCCCGACGATTGTAAGGGTGGCGGCGGTGCGCACGAGCAAGGGGTCGTTTTTCCATTTTTCCCACAGCTCCACCGGAAGGCGGTCTCCGCTCACTTTGCTGCTGCCCTCATACATGCGGTACGAGATGACCGTCCCGTCGCGGCTTTCCCCGATTATGCTGAGATTCTGCTTCTCGGCCGGGACAATCACTTTTTCGTTGTCGTAAAGCCCGTTTTTCACGTATATCACGGTCCGCCTGGACGAATAGTCGGGAGCCGCGTTTATCGCCGCCTGCAGGGTGGTATAATCGCCGGACCCGTCAGAGGCGACCACGATGTCGGGTTCGGGGACGGAAGCCGTCTCCCTTTCCAGTGCGATTACCTGCCCGGGCTCCGTGGCGATGTCATATTCATATACTTCACGGAGTTTGTTGCCCTGAAGCACCGCCTTTTCGCTCACCAGAGGCTTCAGTATTTCCTGGCCCGCAAACAGGGGGTTGGGATTCACCGAGCCGCCCTTCACCTTCCTGAGGCCCTTCAGAGGGACATAACTGCGTATCCTGAGGTTTCCCCCCAATGTGGAACGGATGGAGGCGGAAGAGAGCTCGTTGTCTTTCCAGCGAAGCTCCTCCAGCACGAATCCGCCGCGGGCACGCAGGCCGCTTACCGAGCCTTCACGCCACTCGGAAGGGAGCGCGGGCAGAAGCTGGACGGCGCCGTCATGGCTCTGCAGCAGCATCTCGGCGATGCCGGCGGTACATCCGAAATTCCCGTCTATCTGGAACGGCGGATGCGCGTCGAACATGTTGGGATACGTGCCTCCTCCCTGTCCGCGCTGGTTTATCGGGTCCACAAGGTAAAGCTGGTCGCGTATCAGTTTCATGGCGTGGTCTCCGTCCAGCAGACGCGCCCAGAGGCACACCTTCCAGCCCATGCTCCATCCAGTGGAAGCGTCGCTCCTGTACCGGAGGGAATTGCGCACCGCCTCGAAAAGCACCGGCGTGCGGTAGGCGGATATCTGGCCGCCGGGATAAAGCGCCCACAGATGCGAGACGTGACGATGGTGGTCGCCGGGGTCATCCCAGTCTTCCAGCCATTCCTGAAGCTGACCGTACCGCCCTACCTGAAGCGGGGGCAGCCGCCTGCGCAGGGCCCTCAGGGTATCGGCGAATGCGGCGTCGGTGCCGAGTATCTCCGAGGCGGCCTCCACATTCTGGAACAGATTGGAAAGCAGCTCGTTGTCCATGGTGACGCCTCCGAAGAGGCTGCTCTTGCCGGCCGGATGGTTCTCGGGGGAATTGGACGGGCATACCACCAGATATCCGCTGCCCGGGTCTTCCACGAGGAAATCCACGAAAAACTCCGCGGCGCCCTTCATGACCGGATAAACCCCGGCCAGATATTCCACATCCCCGCTGAAGAGGTAACGGTCCCACAGATGCTGGCACACCCAGGCGCCCCCGGTGGGCCAGATGCCGCAGTAAGCGCGGTCCAGGGCACCCGTGCAGCGCCACAGGTCGGTATTGTGGTGGAGCACCCAGCCGCGGCATCCATACATTTTCTCCGCAGTCACGGAACCGCTCTCGGCGAGCTCCCGGACCATGCGTATGAAGGGTTCGTGCAGCTCCGGAAGGGCTGTCAGTTCCGCGGGCCAGTAGTTCATCTCGGCATTTATGTTTGTCGTGTAGTTGCCGCACCAGGGCGCGCTCACATGACGGTTCCATTTACCCTGCAGGTTGGCCGGCTGGTTTCCGGGCTGGGAAGAACTGATGAGCAGATATCTTCCGAACTGGAAGTAAGTGCTCACAAGGGCCGGATCCTCCGTGAACTTGAACGCGAATATGCGGTAGTCCGTGGGTTTGTTGACATAATCGGTGGTGCCCAGGTCCAGCTTCACGCGGTCGTACTGTTCCCTGTACCTGGCGATGTGCGCGGCAAGGGCTTTGTCGTAGTTCCTCGAGGAGGCCTTCATGTATTCCGCGTTGCGCTTGTACGGATCGGCGCTTATATCCTTGTAATTCACGAAATTGGTGGCTATGGATATGTAAAGGGTGAGCATGGTGGCGCCGCTTACCCTGAGGCCTTCGCCCTCAGCCCTGCAGGTGCCTCCGCCGTTTACGGCCTTCACGTCCACCACGTAATGGATTCCGCCTTTGACCGGACCGCTGTCGGAACCCATGCCTTCGAGGCGCATGGTCCTGGAAGATGTCGCCTTCGCGGAAGTGCCCTCCATCGGAGTGGAAAAACCCAGTGAACAGGAAACCGCACCGGGGCGGCCGGCGCTTATGCGCACGATTATGAGATTGTCGGCGAAGGACGCGAAAGCTTCTTCCGTGAAATCCACCCCGTCCACCGAATAGGAAGTGCGGGTGACGGCATTGTCTATGTCGAGCGTGCGGGTGTAGGAATCATACTCCCTTTCCCCGAAATCCAGGATCAGGCTGCCGGCAGTCTGATAGGACATCTCCTCCCCCACGGGGGAAAGCATCCCGTCCGTCCCCAGGTCCTGCGCTTCCTGATATCTGCCCTCGAAGATAAGTTTCCGCATCTGCGGCACCACCTCTATGCCTCTGGGGTTGTAGTTCTGGTAAGGAGAGCCCTTGGAAATCGTCTCTTCGTTGAGCTGTATTTCCTCGCGGACGGGGTTTCCGTACACCATGGCGGCAAGCCGTCCGTTCCCAATCGGAAGGGCTTCTTCCCAGGCCTGGGCCGGTTTCTCGTAGCGGAGTACGTTCTGCGCGCTTGCGGAAAGGCAGGAAACGGCCGCCAGCGCTGTCACAATGGATTTTCCGAGCATGGTTATTATTTTAATGCAAACGTTTGCAAACTTAATGAAAATTAGTTATATTTGCAAGAATACGAATACTAAAACTATATTCACAATACCATGACATTCATCAATCCCGACTTCATGCTCACCAACGAGACTGCCAGGCAGCTGTACCATGGCAGCGCGGAGGACATGCCCATCATCGACTATCACTGCCACCTCGTTCCGCAGCAAATCGCCGAGAACATCCAGTTCCGCGACATCACCCAGCTCTGGCTTGTGGACGGCCATTACGGAGACCACTACAAATGGCGCCAGATGAGGGGCAACGGCGTAAGCGAAGAGTATCTCACCGGAGGCACCAGGTCTTCCTGGGAAACCTTCGAGAAGTGGGCCGCCACGATGCCCTACCTCATGCGCAACCCCCTTTACCACTGGACCCAGCTGGAACTGGCAAGGGTATTCGGGATTTACAAGATACTCAAGCCCGAAACCGCGCGCGAAATCTATGAAGAATGCAACGCCAAGCTCGCCACTCCCGAATTCCGCGGCCAGGCGCTCATCCGCAAATTCGGCGTGGAGACGGTCTGCACCACCGACGACCCCGCGGACGACCTCCGCTGGCACAAGATGATAGCCGAGCATCCGTTCGGCACCAAGGTCATTCCCGCATGGAGGCCCGACAAGGCAATGGCCATCGAGAATCCCAAGGCTTACAGGGCTTATCTCGAGCAGCTGGGCGCGGCCGCCGGAATGGAAATCAATTCCTACACGGACCTGCTCGATGCCCTGCAGAAGCGCCACAATTTCTTCGGGACCATGGGCTGCAAGCTCTCGGACCACGGCATCGAGACCTTCTACGCCGAAGATTACACCGAGCTCGAAATCGAAGCCATCTTCAAGCTGGTCCTGCTCGGCAAGAAGCCCGGGGAGAAAGAACTGAACAAGTTCCGCAGCGCCTTCCTGCACGACATGGCCGTCATGGACGCCAATGCGGGATGGGCCCAGCAGTTCCACGTCGGAGCCATCCGCAACAACAATTCCAAGATGTTCGGCCTCATCGGCCCCGACACCGGCTACGACGCCATACACGACCTTCCCACCGCGGCCGCCGGCCACAAGTTCCTGAACGGCCTCGCGAAGGAAGACGCGCTCGCCAAGACCATACTCTACTGCCTCAATCCCAAGGACAACGAAGTCATGAGCACCATGGCCTACACCTTCAACGACGGCACGGTGCCCGGCAAGATGCAGTTCGGCGCCGCCTGGTGGTTCCTCGATCAGGAAGACGGCATGCGCAAGCAGCTCAATTCCCTCAGCGCCCTCGGCCTGCTCAGCCGCTTCGTCGGCATGCTTACGGACTCCCGTTCTTTCATAAGCTATCCCCGCCACGAGTATTTCCGCCGCATTCTCTGCGACGTGCTGGGCAAGGATGTGGAAGACGGCAAGCTCCCCGCCAGCGAAATGGACCGCATTTCCGAAATGGTGAAAGACATCTGCTACAACAACGCAAAGAACTATTTCAATTTCTAGAATATGGCGAAGAAAGTCATAACATTCGGCGAGATAATGCTCCGCCTTTCCACACCCGGATACCTGCGTTTCGGCCAGGCGCGCCAGTTCGACGTCACCTTCGGCGGAGGCGAGGCCAACGTGGCCGTCTCCCTCGCCAACTACGGCCTGGATGCCGGATTCGTGACGCGTTTCCCCGAAAACGACATCGCCCGGGCCTGCGAAAAGGACCTCCGTTCCTACGGAGTTTCCACGGACCACTGCGTTTACGGCGGCAGCCGGCTCGGAATATACTTCCTCGAGACGGGCGCCGTAGCCCGCCCAAGCAAGGTGGTTTACGACCGCGCCGGTTCCTCCATAGCGGAAATCCAGCCCGGCATGATAGACTGGGACAAAGTCTTGGAAGGCGCCGACTGGTTCCACTGGACCGGCATCACCCCGGCCCTCAGCCAGGGAGCCGCCGACGTCTGCCTGGAGGCCATAAAGGCCGCGAACAGGCTCGGCGTCACGGTCAGCTGCGACCTCAATTACCGCAAGAACCTCTGGAAATACGGCAAGAAGGCAGGCGAGATAATGCCCGCCCTCGTCGAAGGCTGCGACATCATCCTCGGAAACGAGGAAGACGCTGACAAAGTCTTCGGCATAAAGCCCGAAGGTTTCGACGTCACCGCAACCGGAGGCGAGATAGACCAGAAGCGCTTCCAGAGCGTGGGCGAACAGCTGATGAAAAGATTCCCCCGCGCCAAGAAGGTCATAATCACCCTCCGCGGCAGCATCAACGCAAACCACAATACCTGGGGCGGAGTGCTGTGGGACGGCCAGACGCTTTACCAGAGCCCCCGCTATGACATCACTCATATCGTGGACCGCGTGGGCGGAGGCGACAGTTTCATGGGAGGTCTCATCTACGGCCTTCTCACCTATGCTCCCGACGACCAGAAGGCCCTCAACTTCGCGGTTGCCGCATCCTGTCTCAAGCACACCATTTTCGGGGACTTCAACCAGGTCACCGTCGCCGAAGTGGAGAACCTCATGAAGGGTGACGCCTCCGGGCGCGTATCCCGGTGACGAAGTGAAGAATCTTTGATCCTATGGCAAAATACTCCAAACTGGATGTGCTTCTGGCCATCCGCGAAACCGGAATAGTGCCGGTATTCTACAACAAGGATACGGAAACCGCCAAGCATGTCGTAAAGGCCTGCTACGAAGGCGGTATCCGCGCATTCGAATTCACCAACCGCGGCGACTTCGCCCAGGAGGTGTTCGCCGAACTCAACAAGTACGCCCTGGCGGAGCTCCCGGGCATGATCATGGGCGTAGGCAGCATAGTCGATCCCGCAACCGCCGCGATGTACATACAGCTCGGCGCCAACTTCGTGGTTGGCCCCTGCTTCAACCCCGCCGTCGCCACCGTCTGCAACCGGCGCGGAGTCTCCTACTCCCCCGGATGCGGCAGCGTGAGCGAAATCGGGGCCGCACAGGAAGCCGGATGCGACCTCATAAAGGTTTTCCCCGGCGACGTGCTCGGCCCGGCCTTCGTAAAAGACCTGCGCGGCCCCATGCCCTGGAGCCAGATCATGGTCACGGGCGGCGTAAAGCCCACGAAGGAAAATCTGGAAGGCTGGTTCAAGGCCGGAGTGTTCGCTGTCGGAATGGGCAGCAATCTCTTCCCAAGGGAAGCCGTCGCGGCAGGCGACTGGGCTGCGGTTTCCAAACTCTGCCAGGATTCTCTGGAAATAGTCAAAAACCTCAAATAAATGTCAACACAAAAAAAACTGATGTCCAACTGGCGCTGGTGGCTCTGTGCGCTGCTCTTCTTCGCAACCACGGTGAACTACCTCGACCGCCAGGTGCTGTCCCTCACTTACGAGGACTTCATCAAACCCGAATTCGGCTGGACCGACGCCAACTACGGCACCATCACCAGCGTATTCTCCATCTTGTACGCAATTTTCTGCCTGTTCGCCGGCAAATTCGTCGATTGGATGGGAACCAAGAAAGGCTATCTCATCTCCATCGGCGTATGGAGCCTCGGAGCCGTGATGCACGCTGCCTGCGGCTGGGCTACCGTTCAGTTCGTCGATGGTGTCGATTCAGTGGCCATGCTCAAGGCCGGGTCACTCGCCGGAGAAGTCATGAGTTCGGTAGCTACCGTCTCGGTATGGCTGTTCCTGCTGTGCCGCGGCATTCTGGCTCTGGGTGAATCGGGCAACTTCCCCGCCGCCATCAAGGTTACGGCAGAGTACTTCCCGAAGAAAGACCGTGCCTTCGCAACCTCAATCTTCAACGCAGGCGCTTCCGTCGGCGCACTTGCGGCACCCCTTTGCATACCTCCCCTCGCCAAGGCGTTCGGATGGGAATGGGCGTTCATCATCATAGGCGGGCTCGGCTTCATCTGGATGTTCTTCTGGACCTTCATGTACGACAAGCCCGAAAAGAGCAAACACGTCAACGCGGCGGAGCTCGAATACATCCACCAGGACGACGCCGAAGAGGCTAAGGAAAAGGAAGCGGCGGCGGCCAAGGCTGCCAGCGAGCCCCAGTTCAACCTCCTGCAGTGCTTCAAGTTCAAACAGACCTGGAGCTTCATCGTCGGCAAGTTCTTCACCGACGGCGTGTGGTGGTTCTTCCTTTTCTGGGCTCCCAGCTACTTCACCAACCAGTTCGGCATCAAGATGACCGACCCGAAGGGCCAGGGCCTCATTTTCGTGCTCTATGCCATAGTCACGGTCATTTCCATATTCGGCGGTTACCTGCCCAAACTCTTCGTGGAGAAGAAAGGCATGCATCCCTATCCCGGCCGCATGCTCGCCATGCTCATGTTCGCCTTCTTCCCGCTCTTCGCCCTCCTGGCACAGCCGCTCGGACAGTACTCGCCCTGGTGGCCCGCCATCCTCATCGGTCTTGCAGGAGCAGGGCACCAGGCATGGAGCGCCAACCTGTTCAGCACCATCGGAGACATGTTCCCGAAGAGCACCATCGCCACCATCACCGGCATCGGAGCCATGGCCGGCGGCGTAGGTTCCATGATTATCCAGAAGGTTGCCGGAAACCTCTTCACCCATGCAGAACAGATGGGCGACGCGTTCCGCTTCCTCGGCTTCAGCGGCAAGCCCGCAGGCTACTTCATCATGTTCTGCTTCTGCGGCGTGGCCTACCTCATCGCCTGGAGCATCATGAAGGCGCTCGTTCCGAAGTACAAGCCGGTCGTGGGCTGATACGATTCGCTTACTGAGTAAAAAGAAAACTGCGTCCCGGTTTCGGTGCCGGGACGCAGTTTTCTTTTTCGTGCATCTACTTGGGCTGCTTGCCTATGTAGGCGAGGATGCCGCCGTCCACGTAAAGGACATGTCCGTTGACGGCGTCGGAAGCGTGGCTGGCAAGGAATACGGCGGGAGCGCCGAGTTCGGAAGGATCGAGCCAGCGGCCGGCGGGAGTGCGGCTTACGATGAACTGGTCGAAGGGATGACGGCTTCCGTCCGCCTGGCGCTCGCGGAGCGGCGCGGTCTGGGGCGTGGCTATGTAGCCGGGACCTATCGCGTTGCAGTTGATGCCGTATTCGGCGTACTCGGCGCAGATGTTGCGGGTGAGCATCTTGAGTCCGCCCTTGGCGGCGGCGTATGCGCTCACGGTCTCCCTGCCGAGCTCGCTCATCATCGAGCACATGTTGATGATCTTGCCCTCATGGCGCTCCATCATTTCGGGAAGCACGGCGCTGGAAACGATGTACGGACCCACGAGGTCGATGTCGATGACCTGCTGGAATTGCTGGCGCGTCATTTCGTGCATGGGGATACGCTTGATGATGCCGGCGTTGTTTACGAGAATGTCGATCTGGCCGACTTCCTCATGAATCTTTCCGACGAGGGCCTTCACGTCGTCTTCCCTGGTGACGTCGCAGACATAGCCCTTCACGTTTTCGATTCCGGCCTCTTTGTAAGAAGCCAGGCCGCGGTCCACCAGGTCCTGGTTGATGTCATTGAAGATGACGGTCTTGAGGCCGGCTTCCACGAAAGCCTTTGCGATGTTGAAACCGATGCCGTAGGAGGCTCCGGTAATCCATGCGTTCTTCCCTTCAAGGGAGAACTTCTTCATAAAATCTGTCATTGCTTTATAATTGGTTGTTAAATTGTCGGTTCGCAAAAGTACAAATATCCGGAAGAAAATGCAAGGAAAAATGCAAACGTTTGCAAACTTTTATTAAATTAGCCGTGACATGAAAACCACAGCACTTTTCACCGCCGGAATCCTGCTGGCGGCCGCCTGCTCCCAAGGCATTTCCACGGCTCCGTCCGACACCTTTGTCTCCAGGGTATGGAGCCCCGACTGCGGAGACGGCACCTACCGGAATCCCGTCCTCAACGCCGACTACTCCGATCCGGACGTCTGCGCCGTAGGGGACGACTATTATCTGACCGCAAGTTCGTTCAACTGCATACCCGGACTCCCCGTGCTCCACTCCAGGGACCTGGTGAACTGGGAGATAATAGGCCACGGACTCCAGAAGCTGTATCCGGAGGATGTCTTCGCCAAGCCGCAGCACGGCCGCGGAGTATGGGCTCCGTCCATCCGCTTCCATGACGGGCTTTTCTACATTTACTGGGGCGACCCGGACTACGGCATATTCGTAGTCACCGCAGAGGACCCCGCCGGAGAATGGACGCCCCCGCACTGCGTCCTTGCCGGAAAGGGCATGATAGACACCTGTCCCCTGTGGGACGACGACGGCCGCTGCTACCTTGTGAACGGATGGGCGAATTCCAGGGCGGGCATCAACAGCGTGCTTACCGTAAGGGAACTCTCTAAAGACGGCATGAGCGTCATCGGACAACCGCGCATCGCATTCGACGGATGGCAGGAGAACCACACCGCGGAGGGGCCCAAATTCTACAAGAAGGACGGGTGGTACTGGATTTTCTGCCCCGCCGGCGGAGTGAAGACCGGCTGGCAGCTTGCCATGCGTTCGCGTGAGGTTTACGGTCCCTATGAAGCCCGCAACGTCATGGACCAGGGCACCACGGAAGTCAACGGCCCCCATCAGGGCGGCTGGGTGCATACCCCTCAGGGCGAAGACTGGTTCCTGCACTTCAACGACCGTTACGCCTACGGGCGCGTGGTATTCCTCCAGCCAATGACCTGGAAGGATGGCTGGCCCGTGATAGGCGAAGACCCGGACGGAGACGGCTGCGGGCAGCCCGTCCTGCGGTACCGCAAGCCCGCAAGCGGCGGCACCGCCGTCGTAAATCCAAGGGAAGACGACGAATTCGACGGGCCCCTGGGCCTGCAGTGGCAGTGGCACGCGAATCCAGACCAGCTGTTCGGGCTCTCCCTGGGAAACGGGATGTACCGCATGTACAATTACGACCTGGGCGGGGACAATCTTTGGGACGCCCCCAACCTGCTTTTGCAGAAGCTGCCCGCGCAGGAGTTCACGGCCACGGCCAAAATGAAGTTCGCAGCCAAGTGCGAGGGTGAATACGGGGGTCTCGTAATGATGGGCCAGGACTACCGCGCCCTTGTGGCCGAACGCCGCGGAGACCGCTTCGAAATCCGTCTGCTTACCTGCATGAATGCCGAAAAGGCAGAAGCGCACGAGGTCGCCACGCTGGCCGTTCTGGAACCGACGGAGACCGACCCCATCGCCGACTACTCCCCCGCCGTATATATGGAGTTCTACGTGAGGATGAAGGTGAAAGACAGCGCATGCAGTTTCTCCTGGAGCCTGGACGGGAAGGACTTCAATCCGGCCGGAGAGAAACCTTTCACCATCAAGGAAGGCAAGTGGATAGGGGCCAAGATGGGTTTCGTGTCGGAGGCAAGGGACCGCAGCTCCGGCAAAGGCTGGCTCGACGCCGACTGGTTCCGGGTGACGGAATAAGGGGTAAAACTCCGTTTTTGTTTTAAAGGCCGGAAGATTCCTTAAAATTCCGGCCTTTTGTTTTTACCCCACTTGACTTTTAAGAAAGCGCCCCATAGCTTTGCGGCAGACATGATTCGCAGCAACTATGGGCCATTCTATTATCTTTTCATTCCGGGAATATCCCGCCCCGAATATGTTTGTGCTTTGTTTACTGACCACGGCCATCAAAGTTGCGGGTGGTGCAGCCGCCATCGCTGTGACAGCGCCGGCCTGCACCGGCGGACATGTCGATTTTCCGGATGCTCCGCCGGCCCTGCCGGCCCCGCACGATTCCGTGACCGTGACGGTGTCGGCGGAGTACCCGATCGCCACTCTGGACATTTTCATATACCGGGACTCCCTAACCAAACCCCTTGAATCGCACCTGCGCACAACTTCCGCCACCGCCACTCTTCCCTCCGCGAAGGGAGACCGCATAATGCTGGCGATAGCCAACAGTCCGGGGGAATTCAACCTGCAGACGCTCAAGAGGTTCGACTCGGCCGAGCAGCTCACCATGTACTACCGCGACGAGGATCCGTCGTTCCCGCTCATGACAGCGGTCGTCTCCTCCGGCGAGGACTCGGTCCAGCTGCGGGCGGTCCCGCTGCTCTGTCCCGTGGTGATAGTCTCTGTTGACAATGCCACCGCAAATACCCTGGAAAAGCCCGTGCTGAACCTCAGGAAAGTGAATGCGCACACGGAGATGCTGCGCACAGACGGCTTCCGCCCTGGAGAACTGGTGGAAGACGCGGATGAAGTGGCCCATCCCGAAATGATGCGGGCGGCGCTGGGGCGCGACATCGGCCTTTACCCTTTCTGCCCCGGGGTCACGCTGTACTGTTATCCCTGCGACGGAGAAGAGTCCCTGGGAAGCCCGCATCCGGAACTGGAAATATCCTGCCTCTCCGGAGGAGAACGGCGCACGTTCACACACCGCCTTCCGGCAGTGCGCCGCGGCGAAACCGCTATGGTTTCACTTGTCCTGGCCGAATGAGAGTGTCCTTTCCCGCAGCCATCCGAAAAAACGCTCCCGCTGCGGCCCGCTTGCGGAGCCCAGCGAATTCGCGCACACGCAGAGCGCTTCCTCCCTGTCCGCCCAGCCCAGCATACGGCCGTGCTTGCGGGGACTGTAGTAGAATGCGCGGGCGGAAGGGTTCTCCACGATGCATCTTCCCTGCGAATACATGTCCAGGTAGAAGGGTTCCTGGGTCTGCCACTGGCGCGGCGAACGGAAACGGTCCTGCAGGTTGAGCGACACGGCCCCGGGATGCTCGGAGCAGAAGCCGCTGAACCAGCTTTTCAAAAGCGGCCTGGGAGTGTGCGCAAGATAGAGGAAACTGCCCTCCCGCACATTCGACGGGGCAAGCGCCGCCCCGTTCACGAGGAAATCCTTGAAGCCGCAGTGGGGCCGCCCGTGCTTTGTGGGCTTTATCCACCGCTGGAAACGGTATCCGGCAAGCGAAGACCACCTTGCCCGGCATATCACCTTGCCGTCCGTGAAGAAATCCTCCGGCGAGGAGGGGCTCACCAGGAAAAAATCGTCGTTGAGGAAAAGGAAATGCTCGCTTAGCCCGGGGATATTCCACAGGAACGTCTCGATGGAGTTGGAGTTGAAAACGGGAAGGCACTCCCCGTACCCGCGGAAAATGACGCTGTGGTCCACAACCTCAACCTTCCCGGAGGAGATTCCCGGGTCCTGCCCGTCGGTCACTATGTATATGCGGCGTATCCACGGGGCGAAACGGAGCAGCGAGTCCACGCAATATCCTATCTCGCCGCTGTTGCAGTAGCGCACGGGGGCGGCCACCTCCTCGTTGGAAGAAGCCTCCGCGGTGAGATACCCCTCGCGCGTGGCGTTCAGCACGGGGTCGTTCCCGTCCACCCAGGATATTACGGCGTCAACGGTCATTTCTCGAAACGCGATTTTTCGGGAAACAGCCTCCCGAAGGTTTCCAGGACCGCCCGGCGGTACTTCTCGAAGCGGCGCCACGGCATTTCGACATCGTTGAGACAGACTATGTCCACGGACGGATTCTCCAGGAAAGCGGCTGCGGAGCGCGGGCCGCGGAGCGCCGTGGAGACATTGCGGGAGGATATCCCCTCCCCCGTCGAAAGGCCGCTGTAGTAAAGGTAGTCCTGGAAGAAATACTGGTTGGCGTCACGCCCGCTCCGGAAACGGGACACTCTTCCGCCGATATCCTCCCCGACGGCTTCGAGGGCCCGGAGACAGGCGCTTCTGAGCATTGGGGCGCAGGTATGCTGGGGCCGCACGAAAACCGCGGCGGGAGGCATCCCCAGCGCCTTGCGGGCCAGGTCGCTGGAATTCCTGCACTGCTTCCTGTACATGCCGCAGGCCGGCCATTCCCGCGAAAAGCGCATCTTCGTTTTACCGTCCCGGAAGAAATCTTCCGGACGGCACGGCCGCAGCGGAAAGACATCGTCGTTGAAATACAGGAACTCTTCCGAAAGGCCCGGGACCGCCGGCAGGAATATCTCTATCGTGCAGCTGTTGAAGCACGGAAGAAGGTCGGAGGGAATTATCTCCGCATGCCGCACCACCCTCACCGACGGCGACAGCCACTCCGGAACCTGGCTGTCCGACGAAACCACCAGGAAAACGTTTTCCACGAAAGGCATGTTCGCGGATATCCCGCGCAGTAGATACTTCAGCGTGCCCCAGTCGCGGAAGCGGCGGCCTTCCCGCGCCGGACCGGCGAAACGGGAGTATTCCTCCCGCCAGATGGGATCGGATCCGTCCACATATGTGATTACCGCGTCCATCGGGATTCCCTCAGGTATTTCGCGGTGAAAGTGTCCGCATTCGCGGCCATGTCCTCGGGCGTGCCTTCGAATACGAGCTCGCCGCCCGCCGAACCGGCATCCGGACCGAGGTCTATGACCCAGTCGGCATTGCGTATGACATCGAGGTTGTGCTCGACCACGAGTATGCTGTGGCCGGCGTCGAGAAGGGCGTCGAAGCTTTTCAGGAGTTTCTCGACGTCGTAGAAATGAAGGCCGGTGGTGGGTTCGTCGAAAATGAAGAGTATGCGGTCCCGGGAGCGACGGCCGCCTTCCAGGCTCATCGAAAGGAAATAAGCGAGCTTTATGCGCTGGCTTTCACCCCCGGAAAGAGTGCTGCTGCTCTGCCCCAGCTTTATGTATCCGAGCCCGACGTCCACCAGCGGCTGGAGCCTGCGGGCTATATCCTTTGCGGCGTCCTCCCGCCCCAGGGCGAAAAAGTCTATCGCCTCCTCCACGCTCATGTTGAGTATGTCATCGATGTTCTTTCCCCTGTAGCGGACTTCCAGGACATCCGCCTTGAAGCGCTTGCCGTGGCATTCCTCGCACACCATGCTCACGTCCGCCATGAACTGCATGCCTATGGTGACCACGCCCTCTCCCTGGCATTCCGGGCAGCGTCCTCCCTCCTGGTTGAAAGAAAAATAGCTGGGCCCGTAGCCGTTAATTTTCGCATACTGCTGGTCGGAAAGGAGCTTGCGGATTTCGTCGTAAACCTTGATGTGCGTGACGGCGTTGCTGCGGCTGCTCTTGCTTATTGGGTTCTGATCGACGTATTCCACCCTGGATATGCGGTCGAGGTTGCCGCCCAGCCCCCTGTGCGTGCCTGGAGCGTCCCCGCTGTCGCTCAGATGGCGGCTGAGGGCGGGAAAAAGTATGTCTCCCACCAGCGAGGATTTTCCCGAACCGCTCACGCCGGTTACGACGGTCAGCACCCTCAGCGGAAATTTCACGTCGATGTTCTTGAGGTTGTGCTCCATGGCGCCCTGCACGGTGATCGAATAGTTCCAGCTGCGCTTCTTGCGCATGTAGCGGGAAATGCTGCCGTCCAGGTAGCTGAGCGTGAGGGAATTCCCTTCCACCGCGCTTCCCTTTGCGGGAGGAGCTCCGACATATACCACTCCGCCGCCGTTCACTCCGGCGAGAGGCCCCATGTCTATGAGAAGGTCCGCCGCGCGGATGATGTTCTCGTCGTGTTCCACCACCACAACCGTGTTCCCGAGGTCGCGCAGCCTCCGGAGCACTCCGATGAGCCGTTCCGTATCCCGCGGATGGAGGCCTATGGAAGGCTCGTCAAGCACGTACATGCTGCCCACCAGCGAGCTGCCCAGGGCGGTGACGAGGTTGATGCGCTGGCTTTCTCCCCCCGAGAGCGTATTGAAAGCGCGGTTGAGCGTGAGATAGCCCAGCCCGACCTCCCGGATGTACAGCAGGCGGCTGCGGATTTCCCTGAAGGGCTCCGCCGCAATCCTGCTTTCCTCCGGATCCAGTACCAGAGCATCCATGAAGTCCAGCAGGGAGTCAACCGTCATTTCCATCCACTCGTGGATGTTCCTGCCGCCGACCTTCACGTAAAGGGCCTCCGGCCGCAGGCGCGAGCCGTGGCACGCATGGCATGTGGTGCGCCCGCTGAAACGGTTCTCCATGAAACGGTACTGTACCTTGTAACGCTGGGTATGCACCCATTCGAAGAATTCGTCCAGCCCGCAGAACGTGTCCATGTTGCCATCCTCGCTGCGGGTGTTCCATATGGTGTCTATTTCCTTCCGGCTGAGCTTGCACCAGGGTTCGAACACGTGTATGCCGTAGCGCTCCGCGCAGTGCACCAGCTGATCCCGGAACCATCCCATCTTCTCCCCTCTCCAGCAGGCGATTGCCCCGTCATAAATGCTTTTGCTCTTGTCGGGCACGACGAGGTCCTCGCTGATGCCTATGATTTTCCCGAGGCCCCCGCAGACGGGGCAGGCTCCCAGCGGGCTGTTAAAACTCAGAAGGTATTCGTCGGGCCGGCGGAAACTCATGCCGTCCAGTTCGAAACGGGAGCAGAAAGAGTGCAGAGTGCCGTCGCAGACCACGGACATGTTGCCGCCCCCCTTCCCGAACGCATCCTCCACGCTCTGCAGCAGACGGGTGCGCAAATCCGAGTCGGAACTGATTTCAGATGGGTCCTGAAGGCGGAGGCGGTCTATAAGCAGCATGGCGCCGGAGGGGTAATTTCCGCTCTGCAGCATGTCGTCCATCGCCTGCACCCGCCCGTCCGCGAACATGCGGGAATATCCCTGCTCCTTGAGGGACAGCATGAGCTCCACCTTGTCATCCCTCCAGTCCCAGTGGACGTCCGCAAGGATGTAGAAGGTGGAGGCACCGGAATCCTGCATGCAATCCAGGACGTCGCGCACGCTGTCGGAGTGCACTTCCCTTCCGCTTACCGGGGATATCGTGTGCCCTATGCGCGCGAATACCAGCCGCAGGAAATCGTAAATCTCGGTGGTGGTGCCAACCGTGCTGCGCGGATTCTTGACGCTGACCTTCTGTTCTATGGCGATGGCCGGAGGTATGCCGTCGATGAGATCCACATCCGGCTTGGTCATGCGCCCCAGGAACTGGCGCGCGTAGGAGGACACGCTCTGGGCGAAACGGCGCTGCCCCTCCGCATACAGCGTGTCGAACGCAAGCGAGGACTTGCCGCTGCCGGAGACACCCGTTATCACGACAAGCTTCCCGCGGGGTATTTCAAGGCTGATGTCCTTGAGGTTGTTGACCCTAGCTCCCTTTATGACGATGCTTTCTGCCATCCCGCAAATTTAACAAATTTTACCCTCACGGACTTCATTATTCGCCAATAATCTTTATATTTGTCACAGTATGAAAAAGATTGCAAGCCTATTCGCCCTCGTCCTGGGCCTGCTGGCCGCCACCTCCTGCCAGCTGATCGAAGTGCACAGTACATATTTCTACCAGATTTCCATAGACGAAAGCTTCGTCACCATGGCCAACAAGAAAAGCGTCGGCCGCGGATACAACGTCGTCATAAACGAATATTTGGAAACAGGCATGACCAACGCCGCAGCCACCCTTTCCAGCCCGCAGGCAGGCTACAAAGAGACATTCGCCGCCAAGGAAGGCTCCAAAAAGGTAAAGCTGCTGTTCTATTTCGGGGACAGCGCCCCCAAGTGGTATCCCAACGCAATAACCCTCATCAAGGGTGAGACCGTGAAAATCACGCTGGACAACAACATCAATTTCGTGGACCAGCAGCCGGCATAGGCGACGGTCACGCAGCAACAATAAAGAAGCAGGCCCGGGCGGCCTGCTTCCTTTATTTTGTACCGAACCAGCTGAGACACACCGGAGCGCTCAGGTGCAGGGTGAAAGCCTTGCCGCCCGGAATACCCCGCGAAAGCGGATATACTTCCACGGAATCGGAATCGCGGCAGGCCACCAGGAGCCATTTCCCGTCGGGGGAAACGGCGAAATTTCTCGGATGCTTTCCCGTGGGGAGGAATCCGGCGCGCTCCACCCGGCCGTCTTCCAGAACCCTGAATATCGCCACGCCGTCCCCTGCCAGCCGGTGGGAGGTGTAGAGGAACCTGCCGTCCGGGCTCAGGTGGATGTCGGCGCTGCCGTGCCCGCCCCCGTCATAGGCGGAAACCGTCTGCACCGGGGAAAGGACGCCCTCCCGGCAGTCAAAGACCACAAGGCTGTCGCTAAGTTCGCAGAGGAGGTACGCGTGCGTGCCTTTCCTGTCAAAGACAAGGTGCCTCGGGCCGAGGCCTTCGGGCCCCTGCCACGCCACGGTGCTGTCCTCCAGGGTGTCGCTGAAGCGGTAAATCCGGTCGCCCCCGAGATCGACGACGAAGATGTATTTCCCGTCCGGGGAGAGAGCCGCGCAGTGTATGTGACCGCCCTCCCAGCGGAAAACTCCGCTCACCGGAGCGAGCGAACCGTCCGCCTCCAGCGGGAACGCCGCAAGGTCGCCGCCGGTGTAGTCGGAACTTATCATCTTCCCGCCGGCGAGCAGCACGTTGCAGGGATCCTCCCCCCACCCCGGGCCGAGGGGCTGGGAATTCAACACGGACAGCGTGGCATAGCCGTCTATGCGATAAGCGGTCACACCCTGGCGGCCGTCATTGTATTCATTCACCGAATAGGCCCGGGTGCCGTCCTCCGAAGCCACGATGAAGGAGGGATTGCCGGCCTGCGCGGAGTCTATGAGGGTCAGCTTTCCTTTCATGCCGTCGAAACTGGCGCTGTAAACGCCGTAACTGCCGGAATCCGTGTATGTGCCTATGAGGAGCCGGGCGCCCTTGTTTACGGCGGAGAAGCGGTTCACGAGCAGGTCCGCCCCCACCGCGCAAAGCAGGACGACCGCAATCATCAGGACACCGGAAACGCGTGCCCTTTTCTTTTTGTCGCTATCTTCTTGCATGACGAATAAAAAACAAACCCTCCAGAACAATTTCTGAAGGAGTTCAAGCGGTGCGGATGGGGCTCGAACCCACGACCTCCGGCGTGACAGGCCGGCATTCTAACCAAACTGAACTACCGCACCAAGGGTTGGCTTCCGGTTGAAAGCGATTGCGAAGATAGCCATAATTTGGAAATCCGCAAGGCCCGTCCCTGTATTTTTTTTTACAATTTCTCCCCGCAGTCCATGTCAGGAGGGATGGCTGCGGGGAGAATATGTCCGATGGCCGGGCGTCACGGGCGGCGCACGGTGATTTCCTCCAGGGGCACGTTGAGCTCGAAGAGGTCATTCACCGGCCAGCTCTGCGCCTTTTTCAGCTTGAAGTCGGCCGTCGCGCGAATGTCCTCCACGCTGGCGCCGAACTGCACGCGGTAGGTCCCGGCGGGGGCTTCCCAGGCGGAAGCGGCATCGTTGAAGGACGCGATTTCGTAGTTCGTGACCTTCATCGTAAGGGTCTGGCTCTCCCCCGGCCCGAGCCGGCGTGTCTTGGCGAAGGCCTTTAGTTCGCGCACGGGCTTGGAAAGTCCGGCCTCGGGGGCGGTCACATACAATTCGACCACCTCCCTGCCCGCCACGGAGCCCGTGTTGGTCACGGTGACGCTGGCCTCGAAGCCGTCGGCCGTGGCCTTCACGACCGGCTTGCCGTAGGCGAAGGTCGTGTAGCTCAGGCCGTAGCCGAAGGGATAAGACACGCCCACCCCGGCGGTGCTGAAATAGCGATAGCCAACCCAGATGCCTTCTTCGTAGTTGGTATAGTCCACGTCCTTGACCGGGCGCTGCGGGCCGCGGCCCCAGCCCTGGTTCTGCGGACGGGTGTAGTTGTAGGGGAAGTTGGCGGAGGACGGGTGGTCCATGAAGTTGACCGGGAAGGTCATCGGGAGCTTGCCGGAAGGGTTAACCTTGCCGGTAAGCACGTCGCAGACGGCATTGGCGCCCTCCTGGCCAGGCGACCAGGGCAGCAGGATCGCATCGACCATGTGCTTCCAGGAAGCGGTCTCGATCACGCCGCCGACGTTCAGCACCACCACCACCTTCTTGCCGGCGGCATGGAAGGCCGTGCTCACATCCCGCAGGAGCTCCCGCTCGACGGCGGTCAGTTCGAAATCGTCCACCTGCTTGCGGTCGGCGCCTTCACCGGCGTTGCGGCCCAGCACGATCACGGCGAGGTCGTTGTCCTTCGCCCCGGCCGGAACGGCGTTGGCAGGAAGGGCGATATCGGAAAGCTTGCGGCGGCTGAACCAGCCCGTCTGCGCGCCGGAAAGCGCGAACTGCGCCTTGTCATAGGCCACGAAAGCCTCATAGAAGTCCACCAGGCCCTGGTCCAGCTTGAAGCCGGCCGCGGTCATCGCATCCTTCATGTTCACGACATAGGCCTTGTTGACGTCGCCCGAGCCGGTGCCGCCCGCCACGAAGTCCAGGGCGGAGATGCCGTACAGGGCCACCTTCTCGGAGCCCTTGAGGGGCAGGACACCCTCGTTGCGCAGCAGCACCATGGCCTCGCCGGCGGCCTGCCGGGCAACGGCGGCGTGGGCCTTGAGGTCCGGCTTGTTGGAATACCGGTACTTCGCGAAGGAGGGAGTCTTGACGATATACTCGAGCATGCGACGGACATTACGGTCCACGTCGGCGATGTCCAGGCTGCCGTCCTCCACGGCTGCGACGATGCGGTCGATCTCGTTCTGGTTGCCCGGCTCCATGAGGTCGTTGCCGGACCAGGCGGACTTGACGGTCCCGGCCTTGTTGCCCCAGTCGGTCATCACGATGCCCTTGTAGCCCCACTCGTCGCGCAGGATGGTGGTGAGCAGGTCCTTCTTCTGCTGGGTATATTCGCCGTTGAGCTGGTTGTAGGAGGACATCACCGTCCAGGGGTCGGACTCCTTGACGGCGATTTCGAAGTTCTTGAGGTATATCTCGCGCAGGGCGCGCTCGCTGACGCGGGCGTCGTTCTCGTTACGGTTCGTCTCCTGGTTGTTGGCGGCATAGTGCTTGATGGAGGTGCCTACGCCGTTGCTCTGGATGCCCCGCACATAGGCGGCAGCCATCTTGCCGGAGAGGAGAGGGTCTTCGGAGAAATACTCGAAGTTGCGCCCGCACAGAGGGTTGCGGTGGATGTTCATGCCCGGCGCGAGCAGCACGTCCACGCCGTACTCGCGCACTTCCTCCCCCATAGCCGTGGTCACCTGCTCCACCAGGGCGGTGTCCCAGGAACTTGCCAGCAGCGTGCCGATCGGGAAACCGGTGCAGTAGAAGGTCTGCGAAGCGCCCTCGCGGGTCGGGTTGATGCGCAGGCCCGCAGGACCGTCGGCCAGGACGGTGCCCGGGATGCCGAGG
>FLNY01004247.1_pt1 | contig 75162 bp, 54 predicted proteins | sample 1140381 | NCBI WGS metagenome assembly FLNY01 (sample SAMEA3878172, study PRJEB12797) | bioreactor metagenome | biome: Moose rumen | place: Sweden | collected 2011-10
TGCAAGTGGTTAGAAAACAAGGCTATAGAAAAACGTAAAAATTACTGCAGTGAAGTTTACGAAGTTCTGCAGAGAAGTTGGCGAACTTGACTGGTGTCGGGTTTCTTGCTTTCTGGTGCTTTTGCCCTTTCAGGGCGCACAATGGTGGGCTTGTTCCCATACCCAGGGCGACTGCCCTGGGCTGACAGCTCAATGCCCCTACGGGGCGAAATCTTCCGTCATCTTACTCCGTCTTACGCAAGGCAGAGCAGCAGGATGATGAGCTGGGCTGTGAGGATGCGCAGGAACATGCTGAGGGGATAGACAGTGCTGTAGCCGACGGCAGGTGCGTCGTTTGCTGCTGACTGGTTGGCGAAGGCGAGAGCTGGCGGGTCGGTGGTGCTGCCGGCTATCATGCCCATCAGGGTGAAGTAGTTCACCTTATAGCAGAGCCTTGCTATCGTTCCGACGATGAGAATGGGCAGGACGGTGATGAGGAAGCCGCACCAGACGTATGTCAGGCCATCGCCTTCCACAACGGTATTCACGAAGCTTGCTCCGGCCTTGATGCCGACGCTGGCAAGGAAGAGTGCGAGTCCTATCTCTCGAAGCATGAGGTTGGCACTGGTGGTGGTGTAGGCCACGAGTTTTGCCTTGTAGCCGAAGCGTCCGATGAGGATGGCTACAATGAGAGGTCCGCCTGCCAGTCCGAGTTTGACGGGTGTGGGCACGCCAGGGATGGCGAAGGGAATTGCGCCGAAGATGATGCCCACAAGTATGCCGATGAAGATGGCAGCCAGATTGGGATGGTCAAGTTTCTTGACGCTGTTGCCCATCTTGTGCGCCACGCGGTCCACGGCATCCTCCGGTCCTACCACGACGATGCGGTCGCCTATCTGCATCCGCAGATTGCGGTCGGCAAAGAGATTCATATCACCTCGGCGGATGCGGGTGACGTTGACGCCATAGACAGAGCTGAAGTGCATCTGGCCAAACGTCTTGCCGTTCATAGAAGGTTGTGTGACGAGGATGTGTTTGCTCACCATGGGGACGTCCTGTTCTTCCCACTCGACCGTCTCCTCCGGACCAATAAAGACGCGTATTGCCTCTGCATCGTCCTGGGCACAGGTGATGAACATCTTGTCCCCCTCGCTGATGATGGTGTCGCGATTGGGGATGCTGACGTGTCCGTTCTGTAAGATACGGCTGCAGACGAAGTCGCGGCCGAGGAACTGACGCACCTGCAGGATGGTGCGGCCGGCAAGGTAGGCGTTCTTTACGACGAGCGTCATGCGGTGAGGTGTGGCGTGCGGATTGGCAGCCTGCTCTGCCTCGATCTGCTTCTGCTCGTCTGCGAGCTTGATGCGACAGAGGAAGCGGAGGACGATGGTTGCTCCGATGATGCCCAGGACGCCCAGGGGATAGGCGCAGGCATAGCCGTTGGCGATGGCCGGTGCACCAGAGCCGAAGACCTGATTGCAGGCTTCCGTGGCAGCACCTAAGCCAGGCGTGTTCGTGACGGCTCCACAAAGCACGCCCACCATCATGGCGAGGTTGCTCGAATTGGTTGCGTCGGAGGCTCCTCTGTCATAGAAGACAAGGTAATAAAGACCTATGCAGCAGAGCACATTGAGCAAGATAATGCTCATTGCCATCAGGTTCAGTTGCACGCCTCCCTTCTTGAAGCTCTCGAAGAAGCCCGGTCCGACCTGCAAGCCTATGCAATAGACGAAGAGGATGAGTCCGAAGTCCTGAATGAAGGACAATACATTATATGTTCCCGTGAAGCCGAAGTGTCCGGCCACGATACCAGCGAAGAGCACGAAGGTGACTCCCAGCGAGATGCCACCCACCTTGAGGCGTCCCAGACCGATACCAACGGAGATGACCAAAGCGTAGAGCAAAATGATGTGAGCCACGCTGTCTGTCGATGTGAACAAAGCTTGCAACCAATCCATAATATTTAAATTAAGAGTTAAGAATTAAGAGTTAAGAAATATACCTTCTTTTCTAATCCCTAATCCATTTTTCCGGCCGCAAAGGTACGAAAATTCAGGGATTGGAGATTAAAGACCAAAGAAAAAAATGCAAAATCCGCATGCAAATGAATAATTTTTCACTTTTCACTTTCCACTTTCCTCTTTTCTTTGTAACTTTGTGCGCTTTTTTAAGTATTAAACCAACAAACAACATATTATATTTAACAACTTATGGCAGATAGTAAAGAAAAACTTTTCTCTGACTTTACCGCCCCGAGCCGTCAGGAATGGCGCGACAAGATTGAGGTGGACCTCAAGGGCGCGGACTATCAGAAGAAAATGGTGTGGAGAACCAACGAAGGCTTCTCGATGGAGCCGTTCTACCTGAAGGAAGATGTAGATAAGCTGCCGCTTGTCAACGCTCTCCCAGGCGAGTTCCCCTACGTGCGCGGCAACAAGGCCGCCGACAATGAATGGTATGTCCGTCAGGACATCAAGTGTGAATGCCCCAAGGAAGCTAACGCCAAGGCGCTGGACGTGCTGAACAAGGGCGTGACAAGCCTCGGCTTCTGCATCCCATCGGAAAAGGTGAGTGCAGAGTACATCGAGCAGCTCCTCGAAGGTATCTATGTGGATTGCGTCGAGTTGAATTTCTGCACCTGTCAGTGCAAGACACTCGAACTCGCTCAAATCCTCGTGGCTTACTTCCAGAAGAAGGGTGCCGACGCAGAGAAGGTTGAGGGCAGCCTCAGCTTCGACCCGCTGGAGAAGATGCTCATGAAGGGCAAGGACACCACCGAAGTGCTGAAGAACGCAAAGACTCTCGTCGAGACCTTCGCCGCTTATCCTAAGTTCCGTCCCATCGCTGTGAATGCCTACAAGCTCACTAACGCCGGTGCCTACAGCTACCAAGATCTCGGCTATGCCCTTGCCTGGGGCAACGAGTACCTTGCAGAGCTGACAGAAGCAGGCGTGGCTCCCGAGCTGGCAGCACAAAGCATCAAGTTCAACCTGGGCATCAACGGCGTCTACTTCATGGAGATTGCCAAGCTGCGTGCCGCTCGTATGCTGTGGGCACAGATTGTCAGCCAATACACCGCATGCAAGGAAAGCGCCAAGATGCACGTCTGTGCCTTCACGACGACCTACAACCAGACACTCTTCGACAGCTACGTCAACATGCTCCGCTCGCAGACTGAGACGATGTCTGCAGCCCTGGGAGGTGTAGAGAGCATCGTTGTTACACCTTTCGACGAGCCTTACGAAGTGCCGACAGACTTCGCAGAGCGTATCGCCCGCAACCAGCAACTGCTGCTCAAGGACGAGTGCCACTTCGACCGCATGGTCGACGTAGCAGGCGGTTCCTACTTCATCGAGGAGCTGACCGCCGCCCTGGCTGGTCAAGCATGGAAACTCTTCCTCTCCGTTGAGGAAGAAGGTGGTTTCCTCGCTGCTGCAAAGGCTGGTTCTGTCCAGAACACCATCAACGAGACAAACAAGACACGTCACGCCAATGCCGACAAGCGCAAAGAGTTCCTGCTCGGCACGAACCAGTTCCCCAACTTCACCGAAAAGAGCGAAGGCAAGGAACCCCGTCCTGTATGTTGCGTTGCCAACGCAACAAATGCAACAAACGGAACAAACGCAACAAACGGAACCTGCGGCTGCGAGAGCGAGATACCTGCCATCAAGACATCACGTCTGGCAAGCGACTTCGAAGCACTCCGCCTGGGGACAGAGAAGGCAGCAAAGGTGCCCGTAGCATTCATGCTGACCATCGGCAACCTCGCTATGCGTCAGGCACGTGCTCAGTTCAGCTGCAACTTCCTGGCTGCCGCAGGCTATCAGGTCATCGATAACCTCGGCTTCAAGACTGTCGAGGAAGGCGTTGACGCAGCCCTCGCCGCTGGTGCCGACATCGTAGTCATCTGCTCAAGCGACGACGAGTATGCAGAGTATGCCATCCCTGCCTTCAAGTACCTGAACGGCCGCGCTCTCTACGTCGTAGCAGGCGCACCGGCTTGCACGGAAGAACTCAAGGCAGCAGGCATCGAGAACTTTATTCACGTAAGGTCTAACCAGCTTGAGACTCTCAAGGAGTACAACGCAAAACTCGGCATCTAATTATGGCACGCAAATCATTTAAAGACATAGATATCTACGCTGGCATTCAGGAGAAGAATGGCCAGCAGTGGCAAAAGGAGAATGGTATCACTGCCAACTGGAAGACAGCCGAGCAGATTGACATTCAACCCGTTTATACTAAGGAAGACCTTGAAGGCATGGAGCACTTGAACTTCGCAGCAGGCATTCCTCCTTTCCTTCGTGGCCCGTACAGCATGATGTACCCCTTCCGCCCGTGGACTATTCGTCAGTACGCTGGCTTCTCTACGGCAGAGGAGAGTAATGCTTTCTATCGCAGGAACCTCGCTTCGGGCCAGAAAGGCCTGTCCGTTGCCTTCGACCTTCCCACACATCGTGGCTACGACCCCGACAACCAGCGCGTCGTAGGCGATGTAGGTAAGGCAGGCGTGAGCATCTGTTCTCTGGAGAACATGAAGGTCCTCTTCGACGGCATTCCCTTGAACAAGATGTCCGTCTCCATGACGATGAACGGTGCCGTGTTGCCCATCCTGGCCTTCTACATCAATGCAGGCTTGGAGCAGGGCGCAAAGCTGGAGGAGATGGCAGGCACCATCCAGAACGATATCTTGAAGGAGTTCATGGTGCGTAACACCTACATCTATCCGCCTGCATTCTCCATGAAGATTATCGCCGACATCTTCGAGTACACCAGCCAGAAGATGCCGAAGTTCAACAGCATTTCCATCTCGGGCTACCACATGCAGGAAGCAGGCGCAACTGCCGACATCGAGCTGGCTTACACGCTGGCCGACGGCATGGACTACCTGCGCGCAGGTATCAATGCAGGCATCGACGTGGATGCCTTCGCTCCCCGACTCAGCTTCTTCTGGGCCATCGGCGTGAACCACTTCATGGAGATTGCCAAGATGCGTGCAGGCCGTCTGCTGTGGGCAAAGATTGTGAAGAGCTTCGGAGCGAAGAACCCCAAGTCTATGGCTCTGCGTACACACTCTCAGACATCAGGTTGGTCTTTGACAGAGCAAGACCCCTTCAACAACGTGGGCCGCACCTGTATCGAGGCTATGGCAGCCGTGCTGGGTCACACCCAGTCGCTGCACACCAACGCCCTCGACGAAGCCATCGCCCTGCCGACAGACTTCTCCGCACGTATCGCCCGTAACACGCAGATCTACATCCAGAACGAGACGCAAGTCTGCAAGCACATCGACCCGTGGGCCGGCTCTTACTATGTTGAGAAGCTCACCTACGAGCTGTATCACAAGGCATGGGAGCACATCCAGGAGATTGAGAAGCTTGGCGGCATGGCAAAGGCCATCGAGACAGGCCTGCCCAAGATGCGTATTGAGGAGGCATCTGCCCGCACTCAGGCCCGCATCGACAGCGGCGTGCAGACCATTGTCGGCGTGAACAAGTATCGCCTCGACCACGAAGATCCCATCGACATCCTCGAGATTGACAACACGGCCGTACGTCTGCAGCAGGAAGAGTCCCTGAAGAAGGTACGTGCAATGCGCGACGAGGCTCAGGTGAAGAAAGACCTCGAGGCCATCACCGAGTGCGTTCGCGAGTTCAACGAAGGCAAGAAGAGCAAGGACAACCTGCTCGACCTCGCTGTTCGTGCCGCTGGCCACAGGGCCACTTTGGGTGAGATAAGTGATGCCTGCGAAGCTATCGTGGGCCGTTACAAAGCAGTAATCAGAACCATTTCAGGCGTGTATAGAAGTGAAAGCAAGAACGACAAGTTCTTCGAGAAGGCATGTGCCATGACCGATGAATTTGCCAAGAAGGAAGGCCGCCGTCCCCGCATCATGGTTGCGAAGATGGGACAGGACGGTCACGACCGTGGCGCGAAGGTAGTTGCTACGGGTTACGCCGACTGTGGCTTCGACGTGGATATGGGACCCTTGTTCCAGACACCAGCCGAGGCTGCACGTCAGGCAGTGGAGAACGACGTGGACATCGTAGGTGCCAGCTCACTGGCAGCCGGCCACAAGACGCTCATTCCTCAGCTCATCGAAGAGCTAAAGAAGCTGGGCCGCGAGGACATCATGGTCACCGCCGGCGGCGTCATTCCCGCTCAAGACTACGACTTCCTCTACAAGGCAGGCGTGGCTTGCATCTTCGGCCCGGGCACTCCCGTTCCCTACTCCGCTTGCGAAATGATGAAGATTCTCTTGGGAGTACAGTAATTCATCATTAAGAATTCATAATTATCGCATCATTCCCCTCTGCTGATGTTGTCATCGGCAGAGGGGATTTTCGTTTCTTTACGCCATAATGCCCTTGCAAATCATCAATGATGCTTCTGTTATTTTAAAATTCATTTTTTTAATCCAGATTTCATTTGGTGAAATGGATAATTAGTACTATCTTTGTCGACGATTTGTCTCATAACGACACTCTCTTTATCACAAAACAACACAACATTATATCAATGAGAAAACTCATGACACTGCTCCTGGCCCTCTTTTGTGTTGGTGGAGCAACAGCAGAAGACGTGACTGCAGAGCAAGCCCTCGAGCTTGCCCAGAACTTCCTGAACGAGCAGCAGACCGTTTCCGGCAAGCCTCGCAAGGCTCAGGGAATGCAGAAGCAACTCACATTGCAAGGCAAGGTGAGCGGGCTCTATGTGTTCGACGTAAAAGACCAGGGCGGCTTCGTCATCGTCTCTGGCGACGACCGCACCCTTCCCATCCTGGGCTTCAGCGACACCGACGACATCGACATCAACAACATCCCCGACAACATGCGGGCATGGCTGCAAGGCTATGCCGACGAGATAGCCTGGCTGCAACAACAGGACAGCAAGGTAAGCGTGCTCAGGAAGGCTCGAAGCAAAGTCGGCTCGCACAGCACCAACGCCATCGCTCCGATGCTTACATGCACATGGAACCAGGACGCACCGTTCAACAACCTCTGCCCCGCCTATTATTCGAGCAGCAAGAGCGCCACAGGCTGCGTGGCAACGGCCATGGCACAGGTGATGTACTATCACAAGTGGCCCGAAAGCTCCAAGAAAGTCATTCCAGGATACACCACCTACAGCTACAGCATCTCCCTCTCCTCACTGCCCATCGTCACCTTCGACTGGGATAACATGAAGGACAGCTACAGCGGCAGCTACACCACAGCACAAGGCAATGCCGTCGCCACGCTGATGAAGTATTGCGGCTACTCCGTCAAGATGGACTACGGCCCATCCTCCGGCGCCTACTCCGAAGACGTTGCCAGCGCCCTCATTGACTATTTCGACTACAATGCCAGCACCACGAAATTCGTTTCCAGAAGCTCCTACAGCTATGCCAACTGGACAGACCTCATCTACCACGAGCTGCAACAAGGACGCCCCGTGGTGTATGGCGGCATGAGCGACGGAGGCGGACACGAGTTCGTATGCGACGGCTATAAATACCAAAGCAGCACCGACTTCTTCCACATCAACTGGGGATGGGGCGGCATGAGCGACAACTACTTCGTGCTCTCTGCCCTCGACCCCGACCAGCAAGGCATCGGAGGCAGCTCTTCGACCGACGGCTTCCACTACGGACAGGATGCCATCATCGGCATTCAGAAGCCAACCGACAGCGGCACGCTGGCAGACATCTCCCCCAGCGTCTTCAGCCTGACCGTGAACAGCATCACACTGAGCGACAACCCCGTCGAGCCTAACACCGCCGTCAACGTCACCTTCAACGTCACCAACAACGGCCCCGATGCCTACGACGGCGACATCTGGCTCTGCCAAAGAGAGGGAAGCTACAACTATCTCATCGACCTCACCAGCGTCGTCATCCCTGCCGGAGAGACTCAGGACTGCACCATCTCCTACACACCCACCGAGACCGGCAGCTACACCTTCCTGATGGCTTACATCAACAGCGAAGGACAATACGTCACCTACGAAGGACAGTCAGCCACACTGGAAGTTACCACTGGACTCAGCAACGCTGTGGTCCCCGTCTATGGCTACTGGGCCGACGACTACAGCCGCAGCCAGTTCATCATAGGCGAAGCAGACCTCGATTACCTACAGGACACAAGCATCAACGGCATGACATTCTATGCCCTCACCTCATCTGCCGACTGGGGAGACGCCCAGTTCGACGTCTACCTGAGCGAGGTAAGCCAGAGCACCATCTCCGCCCTCAAGAGCTGGGACTCCCTGGAGAAAGTCTATAGCGGCAGCCTCTCCATCAGCGGAGGAGAGATGAAGATTACCTTCGACACACCCTTCTACTACGAAGGCGGCAACCTGCTGGTCGGCATCAACCAAACCGTCTCCGGCGACTACGACAATTGCTCCTGGAAAGGCAAGACCGTCTCCGGCGCATCCGTCGGAGGCCACGGCTCAAGCATCAGCCAGCAGAACTTCCTGCCCAAGACCTCCTTCGACTTCACGCCGGGCACCCACCTGACCAAGCCCAAGAACCTCGCCGTCAGCTACACCAGCGGCACATCGGCCACGGTAAGTTGGACAAGCGATGCACCCGCCTTCGACATCGACGTGAACGGCACCGTCACGGAAGACGTAGGCAATCCCTGCACACTCACCGGCCTCGAACTCGCTACGACATATATAATAAAGGTACGCGCGAGGGACGACGAGACTGTCAGCGACTGGACAGACCCCGTCTCCTTCACCACCAGCCTCTCCGAATCCACCTGCCAAATCCGCCTCGAGCTCACTGATGCCATGGGCGACGGATGGAACGGCGCAGCCTTCCAGGTCGTGGATGCCCTGACAGGCACCGAGCTCGGCACATTCACCAATACCGACGAAGCAGCCAAGGGCGTGGCACAAGTCTATGCCATAGAGGTGCCCGACGACCGCGACATTCTCTTCCAATGGGTGAAAGGCAGCTACGACCACGAATGCTCCTACGCAGCCTACGACGTGGCCGGCAACCTCATCTTCTCCGGAAGCAAGAGGCCTGCGGCAGACTTTACATACCACGTCGATTGCAACGCTACCCTGATTACCATCGTCACCCTTGCCAATGGCGACGACAACACTGAGCAGATTGAAAGCCTCGACGGCACGACAGACTGCGAAGTCACCCTGCAAGGCCGCACTCTCTACAAGGACGGCTCATGGAACACCCTCTGCCTGCCCTTCGACATCACCATTGCCGACAGTCCCCTCGCAGGAGCCGACGTACGGACACTCAGCAGCGCAACGCTCGCAGGCGAGACCATCACGCTGAACTTCACAGACGAAGGCGCCGTCACGAGCCTTACCGCCGGCACACCCTGCATCATCCGCTGGGCAAGCGCTGCCGACCTCGAAGAGCCCGTCTTCACCGGCGTCACCATCGACAAGAGCACACACGACGTCGTCTGCGACCTCGGCGAAGGCAACTCCATCACATTCAGAGGCACCTACGGCCACACCGCCTTCGCAGCAGCAGACCGCAGCATCCTCTTCGTGGGAGCCGACAACAAGCTCAACTATCCCCTGCCCGGTGCCACCATCGGCGCACAGAGAGCCTACTTCCAGCTGGACGGCATCACGGTAAGCGAGACAAGCGCCATCAAACAGTTCGTCCTCAGCTTCGACGAAGACCCAACGGGCATTAAGGACCTTAAAGACCTTAAAGACCTTAAGGACGACTGGTACTCCGTCAGCGGCCACAAGCTGCCAGGCCAACCCAGACAGAAGGGCATCTACATCAAGGGCGGACAGACTGTTATCATCAAATAGAGGACATCCCAGACTGATGACAAGAGGGGACATAATTAACAACAACTACAACGGATAAAACGGATTTTACGGACATCGCTAAGGTATCATACAAACACGAAGGCACAAAGAAATAAACTCAGATAAAAGATACGAAGATTATGGCCTTGGCTTGTCTTTGTGTCTTCAATCCTGCGGCGTAGCACTTCGTGTCTTTTGTGTCTCCCAAGTTTGATTAAAAGTACTATTGATGTAAGTCTTTTGCGCGTTTCGCTTACTTTTTGCTATTTTGATTTTGGATTCAAAACTTGACAAAATAGACAAAATTGTGTCCCGAAAACCGACTCGACAAGAGGAGTTTCCTGACTTCTACAGAGAAGTTTGAGAAGTTCACACGAGAAGTTTGCCAACGCGACACGTCCTTCCGGGCATTTTGATGCGTCGGTTCGCCCCTCAAAATGGTTCAAAATTGCCAGTTTAATGTACAAAAACGGGTATCTCAACGGGCTTTTTCGGTTGAGGTTTTTTGCATGTCGCACAGCCTCAATGAGTTAGGTTTTTAACATTTATTCCTGTCGTCCCGTACCCAGGTACGAGGCGAGCATTTTCGTCGCATTCTCAGACAACCGGAAAAATTCAAAATGTAAGCAAATTCCATGGTTTACCTGACAGAATGACAAATATCGCTGTCCGGGAAATCATGCAGGCATTTAAAGCCTGGAAGGCTTCACTATTAGTAACCGGGGGCGAAGCCCTCGGACAAGGTGCAAGACCTTCCCAGCTCCTGCCTGGAAGGCAGTACCCACCGACACCTCATAGTACTGCCTTCCAGGCAGAGGAGGCGCAGGCCACAGTCTCATTCCGAGGGCGTTGCCCACGGTTACTCAAGGTAAAGCCTTCCAGGCTTTTTGCCCATCAAGCATTTTCAAGCCCCCTTCAATCAGAGCTGACTCGAAAAGGCCTCGCTTTCAAAGGGACAATGAATGTCTTAGATGTTTTACCGGACAGCAATAATTTGCAAGCTATTATCGCATATATATGCACAGTTTAACACAATATGCTACAAATTTTGATGTGTAAGCACAAAAAAGGTTATATTTACTGCATAAGTGTTTAAAAAAATCCTAACTTTGCACCAGATATTGCATACACACACATATATATATTCAAATTGAAGAAAGCTGAGGATTTGCAGGTCAGTATGGTCGAGTTGGCTTGTCATATTGCTTTAAGAATTTCTTTCCTGCTGGAATGAGGTTTTATTAAATGTGACAGGCATTATAATCTAATTGACTGAGCAAAGTTAGTAATTATTTCTGGATTAATGATTCTTCTTGGAAGATTTTTAATGTGCCGTAACTTTGCACCGTCGAAAGGACATAAAAAGCGCGAAAAGAAACAATATAATACATTTCTATATTAAATTAATGTTTAACCAAAAGTATTAGTATGATGAAAGGAAAAGATTTCCTGGCGAAAGCGCTATTGACGCTATTCGCAGTGCTGTTCTCCGTCACAGGAGCAAGGGCACAGCAAGCCTTACCTTACGAGTACGGCTTTGAGAACAATGACCTGGCCACTGAAGGCTGGACAATCGTGGACGGTAACGGAAACACCGGAATCAACACCAACTCAGCACAGAATGGCACTTATGGCTTCCAGTTCTACTACAACACCAACCCGCCACAGTACCTCATCTCTCCCGAGCTGACAGGAACAGACAAAGGCGTGGCCGTGGCATTCTCCTACAGAAACGGCGGCAACTATGTGGAGACATTCAAGGTGGGCTATTCCACAACCACACAGGAGACAGATGCCTTCACATGGGATGAAGAAATCACAGCCCCAACGACTTGGACTCTGTATGAAAACACCTTCCCCGTCGGCACAAAGTATGTAGCTGTTGCCTACACTGCCAACGGCCAGCACAGGCTGTATCTGGACGACTTCAGCTTCACAGCTCCCTCGTCCATCATCAAGCCCTCTGGCCTCAAGGTCAGCTACACGGGCGGCACCGAAGCTACAGTAAGTTGGATAAGCGACGAGGAAGCATTCGACCTCGAAGTGAACGGCGAAGTCATCGAGAACGTAGAGAATCCCTACACGCTGACAGGCCTCGCACTGGGTACAACCTACAGCGTACGCGTACGCGCCAAGAAGGGCAGCGAAGTCACCGCTTGGACAAACGCCGTCAGCTTCACCACCGACTACCCCGTGCAAACTCTTCCCTACGAAGAAGACTTCGAAAATGACATCGCTGCCTGGACGCTCGTGGACTGCGAAGCCGCTACAGGAGCTGTCTCCTTAAGTTCAGCACATGGAGGCAGCAAAGTATTTGCCTTCAAATACACCACTACACCTCCCGACTACCTCATCTCTCCCGAATTCGAAGGCACATCGGCCATGACCGTATCCTTCTGGTACAAGGTTCAGAGCGCAACCTATCCCGAGACCTTCCAGGTAGGCTATTCCACAACAACCAAAGACGTTGATGCCTTCACATGGGGCACCGAGGTGACAGCCACCAACGCAAGCGAATGGATTCAGTATGAAGTTGACTTCCCCGCAGGCACCAAGTTCGTTGCCGTAAGATACAACTCCAACGACATGTACTATCTGTTCCTCGACGACTTCAGCTTCACCGTAAGCACCGGCGTTGCCAGGCCCACAGGCCTTGCAGCATCTGAGATTGGCGCAAAGAGCGCAGTCCTCAGCTGGACCGAGAAGGGCGAGGCAACCGCTTGGGAAATCTCTCTGAACGGCGACGAAGAGAACCTCATCTCCGCCGACAGCAATCCCTTCACCCTGACAGACCTCACACCTGAAACCGAATACACAGCAAAGGTTCGTGCCGTCAACGGTGCCAAGAGCAACTGGAGCAACGAAATCACCTTCACCACCGACGTGGCCTTCCCCGCTCCCACTGCTTTGGCAGCCGATGGCATTACTGCCACATCTGCCAACATCACATGGACCGGCACAGCCGACAGCTATAACCTGCGCTACAGAGTTGCAGGAGAGGACATTGCTCTCTTTGAGGAAGGCTTCGAGGAAGGCCTTGACGCACAGGGCTGGACTATTGTCCGTAATGGCAACGGCAATGATAACACCGACTGGCGCACCATCGATGCAACAAACTTTGATAGTAGCACAAACCACGGCGGTGACTATGTGGTAATGTCAAGAAGCTGGAGCGGCAGTGCTTACAACGTTGACAACTGGCTCATCAGTCCAGCAGTAACTCTGGACGGCACACTGAAGTACTGGGTTATGGACGATGGCAACTATCATGAGCACTATGACATCTATGTCTCCACCACAGGCACTGAGATAGCTGACTTCACACTCTTCTATGAACCTGGCAATGCAACGAGCAGCTGGCAGCAAGTAACCGTTGACCTCAACAGCTTCGCAGGTCAGGAAGGATACATCGCTTTCCGTCACACCGACAATGACCAGGACTTCCTCTGGATTGACGACCTCGGCATCTACACTACAACAGAACCTGGTGCATGGGAAACTGTCAGCACGACTGCAAACAGCTTTGAACTGACAGGTCTCACTCCCGAAACCGGCTATGATGTTGCGGTGCAGGCAGTCTATGCAGGCGGCGAAAGCACATGGGCACAGACCAGCTTCACAACAGCTGAGGACGTTCCCACTCCCTCTGAGTTTGCTGTATCCGAAGTCGGTGCTAAGACTGCCGTACTCTCTTGGACTGAGAACGGCGAGGCTACCGCTTGGGAGATTTGTCTGAACGATGACGAAGCCAACCTCATCTCTGCCGACAGCAATCCCTTCACGCTGACCGGCCTCACTCCCATGACAGACTACACGGCCAAGGTTCGCGCCGTCAACGGCGAGAAGCAGAGCCATTGGAGCAAGGCCGTAAGCTTTACGACCGACATTGCCTTCCCCGCTCCAGAACTGGCAGCAAGCAACATCAGTTCCACTTCTGCAAGCATCAGCTGGACAGCCGATGCCACTGCAACAGGTGCAGAGCTGGAGTATGCCGAAGGTAATGTCTTTGGCTCAGAGCTCCGCTATGATAACGGAACATTTGCGACTAACATCGGCAGCTCTTCCGAAGGCACATGGACATGGGGCGCAATGTATCCCGGCAGCATGGTTTCTGCATCTCAACTGACCAAGATTTCTATTTATGAAACAACATACAATACGGGCGACATCACCATCAATGTCTATCAGGGTGGCGACACAGCTCCCGGCACACTGCTCTACACTGAGACTGTAACTACCGAACATGCCAATGCCTTCCAGGATGTGACGTTTGCATCTCCTGTTGCAATTACTCCCGGAGAGAACCTGTGGATTACCCTCACGGAGACTGGTACCTACGTGATGGCTGCTTGTCAGACATCTGACACCAACAGCCAGTGGGTACTGAACGATGGAACATGGGCATTACTTGGCGACCTTGCCTCTTCTTTGGCAGCCTATGGCTGGATGATTCGTGCCAGCATCAGCGACGACATTGATCCCTCTTCTGTTACGTGGACTGCCGTTGCAGACGCTACCTCTCCCTATGAGCTGACTGGCTTGAAGCCCGAAACAACCTATACCGTAAGGGTGAAGAGCATCTTCGGCGAAGAAGGCGAGAGCGAGTGGACGTCAACTGTCTTTACGACCACAGAGGACAATCCTGTTCCCTCCAACGTCGAGGCTGACCTTGCAGCCGATGGCGCTACGCTGACATGGAACGGCAACGGCGACAGCTACAACGTACGCTACCGCACTGCTTCCTCTAAGGAGACAGAATTCGAAGCAGACTTCAACGCTGGTCTCGACGAATGGACTATCGTCACCGCAGGCGAAGGTCCGGGTTGGGTTATCGGCACGGAACTCGGCATCAACGCTGCTACGGCTTACAGCTGGAATGACGGCACTTCCTACGATGCCGACAACTGGCTCATCAGTCCTGCTGTAGAGCTGGGCGGCACAGTGACCTTTTCAGTGACAACCGCCACCTCTTATCCCGACAGCTACGAAGTGCTGCTCTCTACGACAGGCACTGACATCAGCGACTTCACCACCACGCTGCAAGCAATGGCAGCAGCAACGCCAAGTGAGGTCACTATCGACCTGAGCGCATACAGCGGCACTGGCTACATCGCCATCCACCATGTCAGCTCCGACTGCTACCTGCTCGCCATCTATGACTTTGCTATATATGGCAAGGAAACTCCTGCAGGCGAATGGACCGAGATGGCTGTGAACGATGCAACTGCCACCATCAGCGGTCTTGCCACCAACAACGCATACGAATATCAGGTGCAGAGCGTGAAGGACGGATCGTCTACAGATTGGACTGAGGCAGCCCAGTTCGCACTGCTCACACTCGACAGCAACTCTGACAACACGGGCAACATCAAGAAGTTCCATAACATGGTGGCTCACGTCACCCTCGCCGACCGCACCATCTACACGGACGGCACCTGGAACACCATCACCCTGCCGTTCAACCTCACGCCCGAACAGTTGGCAGCCTCTCCGCTTGCCGGTGCCGACGTGCGCACTTTGACCAGCGCCCTCACCGTCTCCGAAGAATCTGTCACGCTGAACTTCACCGAAGAGGGTGCCATCGAGAGCGCATGGGGCCAGTACTATGGCGGCGTGCCCTACATCTTCAAGATTGACGGCACAGGCACCATCAGCAATCCTGAGTTTGCCGGCGTGACCATCGCGAAGACTCTGAACCCGATGACAGGCAGCGACGCGACCTCCGGCATCAGCATCACCTTCGAGCCCACTTACGCTCCCATCAACTTCACAGCGGACGACACAAGCATCCTCTACGTCGGCAGCGACAATAAGCTTGTCTACCCGCTGGCAGGTGCCAAGATCGGTGCTATGCGCGGCTACTTCGAACTCGAAGGCATCAGCGCTGGCGAAGAAAACGGCGTGAAGATCTTCACAAACCTCGACGACGACGATGCAACTGGCATTGCCGGCATAGAGAAGGCCGAGAGCACAGGCGACTGGTACGACATCAGCGGACGCAAGCTCGCAGGCAAGCCCCTGCAGAAGGGTATCTACGTGAATGGCGGACGCAAAGTCACCGTTAAGTGAAAGCCTCTCCCCACATCCCTCCCCTAAAGGGAAGGGAGATAATGAAACGAAAGTATAACCATTAAAACAAGTCCTCAAAACCCCGACACCCTCTCCCTGAGGAGAGGGCGGGGGGAGAGGCTGATACTAATATGAAAAAGATATATATGGCACCCACTTTGAACGTGGAACAGGCACAGCCTACGAACATCATCGCCGTAAGCATCAAGGGTGGCAGCGATACAGGTCTTGTGGATGGCGGCGGCAGCACAGAACCCGCTCACGTCAAGGAAGACATCTGGAATATCTGGGGCGAGGAATAGACACCCGCACCATACGACAACAGGGACGTGTCGCACCGGCTGATGCGACACGTCCCTAAGAAGAAAAGGACACGTCCCTACACCAACAGGGACGTGTCTTCTTTTTTTTTATTGCTGTCCGGGGAAAAGCACCGACGGTGCGAAAGGCCACAGACAGCAATAATTTCAAGAGCACTACCTCTTTGGCTCAAGAGCACTACCTCTTTAGCTCAAGAGCACTACCTCTTTGGCTCAAGAGGTATACCTCTTTGACTCAAAAGGTATTTAGCGGTATTGCTGTCCGCTAAAAACAGACTGTAAGGCTGACTGCTTCTTGCCCCTTTGGGGCGTTCTTCGGCTGTTGCCTCAGGCGCAGGCGGATGCCAAGCCCCCAATAAGGAAGGTTGGTTCCAAATGCCCATGTAATCAAAGAAGCAAAGGAATCATGATTCAAATTCCCCGGACAGCAATATTTTTTTTCGTTGCTGTTCCGGGAAACGACCTAAAGGGTTGTTATGCTGTTAGCCCAGAGCGATGCCCTTGGCACCACTCCCTTTACTCCGGATGTCCATGAAGAAGAGGTTGTCTAAGGAGTTTAGGAGTTTAGGAGTCGTTTTCGACAGCAGATAAGAAGGCAGCAGATACTCCCAGACTCCTCGACTCCTTAGACCATTTTTAAACAGGTAAGAGCAGGGTAACGCATCGCCGAAGTCTGGAGACCTATACCGCTTTGCACCGACATGGGAGCGCGGACGTCCCGTCAGCATTCTATATTTATTCTGCGGACGAGGACGTCCGCGTTCCCGGGAAGCCCTTCCAGACTTAAGCGCCGACCCCTTGGGTGGTACGGTTGTCTAAGGAGTTTAGGAGTATAGGAATCCTTTCGACAGCGGATAAGAAGGCAGCAGAAACTCCTTGACTCCTTAGACCATTCTTTAAACATGTAAGAGCAGAATGCCCTAGGCCAACAGCTTGTTGTCCCGTTGGGGCTTTCTCCTTTTTTACTGCATGGCGATGCATCAACGGACACGACAGGAGGTGTCCTGCGATGGGATGCGTCGGGGAAGGCTACAGACGATTGTCTTTGGGGAAGACTATCTGGGGCTTGAAGCTTCGGGCCTCGTCGAGGTCCATCAAGGCATAGGACATGATGATGACCGTATCGCCTGCGAGCACCTTGCGGGCCGCAGCTCCGTTGAGGCAGATACAGCCCGAGCCGCGCTCGCCACGAATGACGTACGTCTCGAAACGCTCGCCGTTGTTGTTGTCCACCACCTGCACCTTCTCGCCTGCAATGAGACCTGCAGCATCCATCAAATCCTCGTCAATGGTAATGCTGCCCATGTAGTTCAGGTTCGCCTCAGTCACCGTGACCATGTGAAGCTTTGACTTCAGTACTTCAATCATCATAGTTTACTTGTATCTTATATGGTCAATGAGTCTTATGGGTTTTGTGCCGCAGAAGACGGTGATGCAGCCCACGACGGATGGGGCATCGTCCCAGGAAGCGACGTCGGCCAGCGTGTCGCCGTCCACGATGCTGAAGTACTGCACCTCCAGCCCGTCAATCTTATTTATCTCCCCAACGACATAGTCGTGCGTCTGCTGCACCGAAAGACCCAATGAGCGACTCTCCTTCATAATGCGATTGATGTTGGCGGCCGTCTTACGCTCCTCGTCGGTGAGAAGACTGTTGCGGCTGCTCATGGCCAGACCGTCTTCCTGACGAATGACAGGACACGGCACTATCTCAAGCCGGAAGCCCAAGTCGGCCACCATGCGGCGTATGACGGCAATCTGCTGGTAGTCCTTCTCGCCGAAATAGGCACGGTCCGGCTCCACGTACATGAAGAGCTTGCTCACAATCTGGCACACCCCGTTGAAATGCCCCGGACGCATCGCGCCCTCCATCACACTGTCGGTGGGAGGATAGCTGAACCGACGCGTGTCGGGCTCAGGATAAATCTCCTTGACCGACGGAGCGAAAGCAATGTCCGCCCCACACTCTTCGAGCAAACGACAGTCTGCCTCGAGTGTACGCGGATAGCGTTCCAAGTCCTTCGGGTCGTTGAACTGCGTGGGATTAAGGAAGATGCTGACCACCGTCACGTCGTTCTCGCTGACGCTTCTGCGCACGAGCGAAGCGTGGCCCTCGTGCAAAGCACCCATCGTCGGCACAAGGCCGATGGTGCGTCCTTCCATGCGTTGTTCCGCCAAACATTCGCGGAGCGCTTTGATGTTGTTTATAACCTTCATGCCTTAGTCTTAAAAATCGTGCAAAGGTACTAATTAATTCATAATTCACTGCGCATAATCTTCAATTATTTTGTGTTTTTATGCCATTATGCAAGAAAAGACGCCATCTTTCATTGCTATTTGCGAAAATAATCGTATCTTTGCGTAGATATTATAGTCTATAAAGAGATGAGCAAAGCCAAGAAGATACTCTTCGTCACACAAGAGATGGTGCCATTCGTCCCCGAGACGGACATGGCTCAGATGGGCAGATACCTGCCTCAGGCTGTTCAGGAAAAGAGCAGGGAGATACGCTCCTTCATGCCCAAATGGGGCATCATCAACGAGCGCCGCAACCAGCTGCACGAAGTCATCAGACTGAGCGGCATCAACATCGTCGTGGACGACACCGACCACCCCCTCGTCATCAAGGTGGCAAGCATTCCTGCCGCCCGCATGCAGATATACTTCATCGACAACGATGACTACTTCATGCGCCGCACCATGGCACACGACGCAGAAGGCAAGGAATACGAGGACAATGCCGAGCGTGCCGCCTTCTATGCCCGCGGCGTACTGGAGACCATCAAGAAGCTGAAGTGGTCGCCCGACATCATACACTGCCTCGGCTGGATGGGCAGCATCCTGCCCCTCTACATCAAGACAGCCTATGCCGAAGAACCCTCATTCCGCGACTGCAAGGTCATCTTCACGCCCGAGTCTCAGACCTTCACATCTCCCGTCCCTGCCAACATGGACGGCATCATCGCCTTCCGCAATGCCACCATCTCTGCCACCAGAGGACTGGGCGAGAAGAAACTCGTGCCAATGCTCAACAAACTGGGCATCAAGTATGCCGACGGCGTCGGATTCCTCACGGAAAACGAAGAACTGATAAAGTATGCCGAAGGACTTGGCAAACCCTGCCTGCAACCAGTCGACACGGAAGACTACGGAGTGTACTACCCCACCTTCTACGACACCATATGGAACATAGGCAGAGTGGAAGAGGAGAGTTGAAAGTTGAAAGTTGAGAGTTGAAAATTGAAAGTTGAAAGTTAAGACATTGAAAGCAGTAAGCATATCCAGGGCATGGTTTTTCCTCATGCTGGCCATCGCCCTCATCTTCACGAGTTGCAGCGAAGAGACAGGTTCGCTCGGCATCTATCCCGAACAGGATGCCATCAGCACCTCGACTGCAAGTTTCGGCATCCTGTCCAACGACCTGCTCAACAGCGTCGTGCCTGCCAATAGCACAGCCTGCTACCTGGGCAAAGTCATCGACCCCGAGACAGACGAAGCCATCACTGCAACCTTCGCCGCTCAGTTCCATACGTTTGAGGACTACACCTTCCCCGAGAAGACGTACATCATCCCCGACGCAAACGGCCATCTGTGCGAATCCGTAGAACTGCGCCTCTTCATCAAGAGTACCTTCGGCGACAAGAACAACCCCATGAAGCTCGAAGTGTGGCCACTCAGCAGGGACGACGACAAACTGCTCAAGGAGTCGGCAAGCCTCTTCACCGACACCGACCTCATGCAATACGTCGACGAAAGCAAGGGACCCATCGCAACCAAGGTCTTCACCGCAACCGACTACATCGTAAGCGACAGCGAGCGAGGCAGCAGCACCTATTCGGACAACGTACGCATCGTGCTGCCCCAAGAGATAGGAGACAACATCATGGAGACCTTCTATAGCAACCCGAGCGCCTTCCGCGACTCCTACTCCTTCATCCGGGAAGTCTGCGCAGGCTTCTTGTTCCGCATCGTCAGCGGCACAGGCACTATGCTCAACCTCGAGGTCAGCACCATGAACATCAACTTCAGCTATAAAGACCCGGACGACTCCGAGACCTCCATCGAAGCACTCTGCCGCTTCGCTGCCACGCCTGAAGTCATTCAAAGCACACAATTCGAGAGCAGCAACCTCGCAGGGCTCATCGGCAATGAAGAATACACAATGCTCAAGACGCCGGCCGGCATCTGCACAGAGCTCACACTGCCCGTCGACGACATCTTCGAAGGCCACGAAAACGATAGCATCACTCGCGCCTCACTCACCCTCAACCGCATCAACAACAAAGATATCATTGCACAAGACGACGACTACGCACTGGGCATCCCGAAGAACCTGCTGCTCGTCCGCAAGCAAAACCTCAGCAGCTTCTTCGAGAAACATCAGGTAAGTGACTCGCAACATTCTTATACCACATCATTCTCCAGCACCTTCAACTGCTACACCTTCGACAACATCAGCCGCCTCATCTCCTACTGCCACAATGAAAAGCAGGCAGGCATGAAGGCATCTGGCATGTCCGAGGATGAATGGGAAGACGCCCATCCCGAGTGGAACCATGTGGTGCTTGTACCTGTCACGATAGCAACAGCATCGGACGCCTATGGCACCACTACCCAAGTCTCCGTCAACCATGACCTCAGCCTGTGCAGCACAAAGCTTGTTCGCGGCACCGAAGCTAACCCCATACAGCTGCAGGTCATCTACAGCCGATTCGCAGGCAAATAACCTTACATAACATTTTTACTTTTAACCGCTATGAAACATTTCATGCTCCTTGCGGCCATATCTTTCTGTCTGGCCGTCATGATTCCCACCTCTGCCCAAGCTGGCAAGAAGAGAGATGCCCGTGTGGCCTATGTCCTGAAGAACCTCAGGCTCAAAGCCGACGTACAAGCTAAGTTCAAGCCCGTGCTCGAGGCTTACCTCAAAGAGCTCTCTGACCTGAAAGACCCATACAAGGAACTTAAGGACAAAATGCAAGATGCCATCGACGCAAACAAGCTCACCGCTGCACAGTGCGACCAGCTCTTCGAGGCAAAGCAGAAGCAAGAAGAGAAAGAGCCTGCTTTGAACCGTAAATACTACGCCAAGTTTAAGACTGTCATCACTGCTCAGCAGGCTTACAAGGCAATGAAACTCAGCGACGACAAACTGGAATAACCAAATGGCAACGACAGACGACAAGAAAATCATCTTCTCGATGGTCGGCGTAAGCAAGGTCATCCAGCAGAACCAGAAGCAAGTTCTCAAGAACATATATCTCTCCTTCTTCTACGGTGCCAAGATTGGCATCGTGGGCATGAACGGCGCGGGCAAGTCCACACTTCTGAAGATTATTGCCGGCATCGAACAGCAATACCAGGGCAACGTCGTGTGGAGCCCTGGCTACAGCGTCGGCTATCTGGAGCAGGAACCACGACTCGACGACGACAAGACCGTTATCGAGGTGGTGAAGGAAGGCGTGCAGCACATCGTGGATGCACTGAAGGAATACGAGGACATCAACCAGAAGTTCGGCCTTCCCGAGTATTACGAGGACGAGGACAAGATGAACCAGCTCTTCGCACGTCAAGGCGAGTTGCAGGACATCATCGACAGCACCGACGCATGGAACCTGGACAGCAAGCTGGAGCGTGCAATGGATGCACTCCGCTGTCCGCCCGCCGACCAGCCAATTCGCGAGCTGAGCGGTGGCGAGCGACGTCGTGTGGCACTCTGCCGCCTGCTCTTGCAGAAGCCCGATGTCCTGCTGCTCGACGAGCCGACCAACCATCTGGATGCCGAAAGCATCGACTGGTTGGAGCAGCACCTCACGCAGTACGAGGGCACGGTCATTGCCGTGACGCACGACCGCTACTTCCTCGATGACGTGGCGGGATGGATTCTCGAGCTCGACCGAGGCGAGGGCATTCCCTGGCAAGGCAACTACTCCTCGTGGCTCGAACAGAAGACGAAGCGCATGGAGCAGGAAGAGAAGGTGGCAAGCAAGCGTCGCAAGACGTTGGAGCGCGAGCTGGAATGGGTTCGCATGTCGCCCAAAGCACGTCAGGCAAAGGGCAAGGCACGCCTCAATAGTTACGACAAACTGCTCAACGAGGAGCAGAAGGAACGCGAAGAGAAACTGGAAATCTTCATCCCCAACGGGCCGCGACTGGGCAACAAAGTCATCGAGGCACACGGCGTCTGCAAGGCTTTCGGCGAGAAGACACTCATCAAGGACCTCGACTTCATGCTTCCGCCGGGCGGCATCGTGGGCGTCATCGGTCCCAACGGCGCTGGCAAGACAACCCTCTTCCGCATGATTATGGGACTGGAAAAGCCCGATGCCGGCACCTTCGAAGTGGGCGAGACGGTCAAGATCTCCTATGTTGACCAAAGCCACAAGGACATCAAGCCCGAACTTTCCGTATATCAGGTCATCAGCCAGGGCAATGAGCTGATGCGCATGGGCGGCCGCGACATCAACTGCCGTGCTTATTTGAGCCGCTTCAACTTCAGTGGAGCGGACCAGGAGAAGAAGTGCGGCGTGCTCTCCGGCGGTGAACGCAACCGCCTGCATCTGGCCATGGCGCTCAAGCAGGAAGGCAACGTGCTCTTGCTCGACGAGCCGACTAACGACATCGACGTCAACACGTTGCGTGCCCTCGAAGAAGGCTTGGAGAACTTCGCCGGCTGTGCCGTGGTCATCAGCCACGACCGTTGGTTCCTCGACCGCATTTGCACGCACATCCTTGCCTACGAGGGTGACGGCCAGGTATTCTACTTCGAAGGCAGCTACACCGATTACGAGGCAAACAAGCTCAAGCGCCTCGGACTGGAAGAACCAAAGCGCATAAGATACAGGAAACTGATGGAGGACTAAAAGCCCCCTCCTAACCTCCCCAAAGGGGAGGAACAATAGACACACATGACAATAATAAAAGATAAGGAATACGGCGGAGAGAGGCCGCTTTACACATTGCACGATGCACGGCTGGAAAGGGTGACGATACACCTGGGCGAGTCGAGCATCAAGGAGAGTGGCAACATCGAGGCCGAGGACTGCACGTTCCAGGGCAAATACGTCTTTTGGGAGTGCCGCGGCTTCAAGGTGAAGAACTGTCGCTTCGAGGCATCGGCACGCTCGTCGCTCTGGTATAGCGAGGACGGCAAGCTTAAGGATTGCCATGTCGACGCACCGAAGATGTTCCGCCGCATGAAGGGCATCGACCTGCAGAACTGCCTCTTCACCGACGCACAGGAGACACTGTGGGACTGCGACCGCGTCAGCATCAAGGACTGCGAATTTCACAACGCCGACTACTTCGGCATGCATACCGACAACGTCCACATCGCGGGTCTTCACCTCGAAGGCAACTACGGCTTCCAGTACAGCAAGAATGTGGAGATACGGAACTCTTTGCTGAACAGCAAGGATGCTTTCTGGGAGACAGAGAACGTGACGATTGTGGACAGCGAAGTCAACGGCGAATACCTCGGCTGGTACAGCAAGGGACTGACGCTCATCCGTTGCCACATCACCGGCGAGCAGCCTCTTTGCTACTGCGAAGACTTGACCCTGGTGGACTGCACCTTTGGCTCCGACGCCAACCTCATGCTCGAGTACAGCACCGTCCAGGCAAGTATCAAGGGCGATGTCCATAGCATCAAGAACCCGACCAGTGGCAGCATCACCGTAGAGGGCCGCATCGGGGAACTCATTATCGATGAGAACCAGAAGGCACCAGCAGACTGCACTATCAAAGAAATATGAGGGAGTTAAAGAAGTTAAAGAAGTTAAGGAAGTTAAAGGACAATAGAATTGGAAGCTGCCAAAGTGTCGTCTTTAACTTCCTCAGCGAGCGATAACTCCTTTAACTTCTTTAACTCCCCCATAAATCCCGACCGATGACCTACACGCAGAGTAAAGACCACCTGCTCTCGCTCATACGCGAAGGCGGCAAGCTTGACTGGAAGTCACAAGTCAGGCTTGCCGCCTTGTTGAGTTTCCCCAGTATGCTGGCACAGATGGTGCACATCATGATGCAGTACATCGACGCCAGTATGGTGGGCAGCCTCGGTGCGCGTGCCAGTGCCAGCATCGGCCTGGTGAGTACCACGATATGGCTCTTCGGCAGTCTGTGCTCGGCAGCCAGTGTGGGCTTCTACGTCCAGGTGGCACACAGGATAGGTGCATGCGACTTTGCCGGAGCCAGACAAGTACTGAGGCAGAGCTTCATGGCATGCATCCTGTTTGCACTCGTGCTAAGTTGTATTGGCGTCGGCATCAGCAGTCAGCTGCCGCATTGGCTGGGCGGAGGCGAGGACATCTGCCACGATGCGAGCCTCTACTTCATGTTCTTCTCCCTGTGCCTACCCTTCTCGATGCTCAACTCCCTCTGCTCCGGGATGCTCCGCTGCAGTGGCAACATGCACATACCAAGCCTGTTGAACATGGGCATGTGTCTGCTCGACGTGCTTTTCAACTGGCTGCTCATCTTCCCCACCCGCACCTTTCACCTTTCGACTTCCAACTTTCAACTTTCACTTAGCATTCCAGGCGCCGGTCTTGGCGTGGTGGGTGCCGTGCTGGGCACAGCCTTTGCCTTCATCATCTGCTCAGGTTTGATGTGCTACTTCACTGTCGTCAGGAGCAAAGAGCTCTCGCTCCGTCAGGACTCAGGCACCTTTATTCCGCAGCTCTCCACACTTCGCGAGAGTTTCCGCATCGCTGCACCCATTGCCGTTGAGCACGTCATCCTGTGCGGAGCACAAATAGTGAGCACGCTTATCGTGGCACCCTTGGGCACGGTGGCGATAGCTGCCAACAGCTTCGGCATCACGGTGGAGGCGCTTTGCTACATGCCGGGGTATGGCATCTCGGATGCTGCCACGACGCTCGTCGGGCAGAGCCTGGGAGCCGGACGCCGCTTCCTGGCTCGCAGCTTCGGACGCATCACGCTCTCACTCGGCATCGGCATGATGACGCTCATGGCCGTCGTGATGTACACCACCTCGCCTGCCCTTATGACACTCATGACGCCCGATGTGGACGTGCAACGGCTTACGGTAGAGATACTTCGCATCGAAGCCTTCGCCGAGCCCATGTTTGCCGCCAGCATTGTCTGCTACGGCATCTTCGTGGGCGCACGCGACACGCTCATCCCCTGCACGATGAACCTGACGAGCATCTGGTTCGTGCGCATCACCATGGCATACATCCTGGCTTCCACGATGGGACTTCGCGGCGTTTGGATTGCCATGGCAGTGGAACTCACCTTCCGAGGCATCATCTTCCTCATCAGGTTCCGAGGCGACGGATGGCTCAGAAAATTCTCGACGACAGGCAAATAACCGTTTCCCCACAAGTCAACTGGCGTAACTTCTACTTTGTCTCAACATAATTTAACGTTTGTTTCCGATTTGTTTCTCGTGAAGAAACAATTTGTTTCTCGTGTGGAAACGGTTTGTTTCTCCAGAGGAAACAGTTTGTTTCTCACGTGGAAACAACAGTCGTGACACGTCTGCTGAAAAACATTTTTACATTTCTGGCGCCATGCTGAAAATTCACATTCCACGCTCCATGAGTTGCCTTTCTCAACTTTTTTTCGTAACTTTGCACCCGGAAATGAGACAACCGCTGCACATCCTACGCACGCTGGCGGCGCTGAGCGTCGTCTGTCTGGCCGTTCTGCTGAACCTTCGGACGGGCAGGTCTGTGTCCACCGAGGAAAGCCTCGGCCAGTGGAAATCCGCGTTGACGGCTCAGACGCTCCATGTGCCGGAAGCCACACTGAGCGAGGCCGCACAGCTCTACCGCATTTGCAGTTCGCGTCCGCAGCGCATCGTCTCGACGCACGGCTCGGGCAGCGAACGGACTCCTGGCTCATTGGGAAGTCTCGCCCGCCGGCATCATGTTCCACATCTCCAATCCCACTACGACGGCAGGTGCAGGTCGGAGACTGCACCCTTCTGCACGTCGGCCTCAAGGCACTACTACGTAATTGCCCTGAGGCACATCCTTTGTTAGCACATAGTTTGCTGTGTTTAGTCCTTCGGGGACTAAAGTCCACCCTCGCAAACCCTTATTTGTCAACATAAAAAACACACAACAACTATGTCAAGTTTTAAAAGCTTGGAGATGGCCTATGCTGTCTCCACACATCCGCATATCACAGTCAGGAAGTCATTCTTCCAGACAAAAGTCATCTACACTCCCACCCAGAGCCCCGTGCGGGTCGTCATTCATGAGTACACGCCTACCGAAGGCAGCCGCCTCCTGAGCCTGCTCGACATGCCGAAAGACAAGCTTCTGGCGGAACTCCAACAGAAGGGAGCACCCGCCTCGGGCAGCAACGGACACTATCACCTCGAGGCCTGTCTGAGCGAAGACTGTCAGTTCTGCGCCCTGCAGGTGTTCCGCTACGGCGACTTCCGCTACAATGCCATCGGCGAGCCGCACTTCTATGAAGGCGACGATGCCAAAGTCATCGCACAAATCCTGTAGCCATGACTGCATTGACAATGACCATCGTTATCGTCTTCTGCGTCGGCTATTTCCTCATAGCCATCGAAGGCATAACCCGAATCAACAAGGCCGCCATAGCCCTGCTCATGATGGCCTTCACCTGGACGCTCTTCATGCTCGACCCCACAGGCTATCTGTCCGTCGCCGACGGGCAGGCAGCCGCGGCCGGAGCAAGCGTCATCGAGGGACACTTGGGCAGTACTTCCACCACGCTCTTCTTCCTGATGGGAGCCATGACCATCGTGGAGCTCATCGACCAGAACGGCGGCTTCAATTTCGTCCGCACATTGATGCAGACGCACAGCAAGCGGGCGCTGCTCTGGCGCATGGCGTTCATGACCTTCTTCATCTCGGCCATCCTGGACAATCTCACTACGTCCATCGTGATGATTATGGTGCTGAGAAAACTGGTGCCCGAGCAGCAGGACCGCATCGTCTACGCCTCGCTGGTCGTTATCGCCGCCAATTCGGGCGGCGCCTTCTCGCCAATCGGCGACGTGACGACCATCATGCTCTGGAACAAAGGCGTCATCACCGCCATCGGCAGCAGGAGTGGTCGTCATGGGGCTGGAGAAGATCACCTTCGGATGGTACATAAAGCACATCTCATGGCTTGCCTTGGCCGGATACCTCGCGGGAATGTTCTGCTACTGGGTAGAAGAAAGCCTCATCTTCTAATCTCGCGAACATGACTTTCACTACAGAAAACTTCCTCTTCCTCGATGCTGTGCTCATCCTGGCCAGCATCTTCATCAGCAAGGTGGGGCTACCGTTTCGGCATCCCCACCTTGCTTCTTTTCCTCTTCACCGGTATGCTCTTCGGCACCGACGGGCTTGGACTGGAGTTCAACAGCCACGAGGATGCGCAGCTCATAGGTATGCTGTCGCTCTCCGTCATACTCTTCTCCGGCGGCATGGACACGAAAAGGCGCGACATAGAGCCTGTAGTGGCACAAGGACTGACGCTCTCCACGGTGGGAGTGCTCATCACGACAGCCGTCACCGGCCTGCTCATCTATTACTTCTCCATGTGGACAGACCTCGACATCGGGCTGTCCCTGCCCCTGTCGATGCTGCTGGCGGCCACCATGTCGTCCACAGACTCGGCCTCCGTCTTCAACCTGCTTCGGTCCAGACGTACAGGCCTCAAGCACAACCTCCGCCCAATGCTCCGGGCAAAAGTGTTCCTCTCGTGGGTAGGTCTTCGAGGCGCTGTGCCCATCATCTTCGCCACATATCCGGTCATCGCAGGCATCGAGGACGCTGGCTTCCTCTTCAACGTCGTGTTCGTCATCACGCTCCTCTCGCTCGCCCTGCAAGGCACAACCATCACGATGGCTGCCCGATGGCTCGGTCTGGCTACTGAAGAAGAGAAGGAGACGGGCGACTTCGGCATCGAATTGCCCGACGAACTGGAGTCGAAACTGACGGAACTGACGCTCACAAAAGAGCAACTGGCGGGCGGATCACGCCTGCAGGACCTGCAGTTCCCAACGGGAACGCTGGTGATGATGGTGAAGCGCGAAGGAAGTTTCATAGTGCCCAATGGACAGATGGAAATGCGAGCCGGCGACATCCTGCTCACCATCCGCCGCCAAAGCGAACAAGACGACCTGCCCTGAACCATACGTCCAAGCCATCCATACTTGCCCTCTGACACATAAAAACAACAAATTACACAGATTTGACAGACACTTCACCATATCATTCAGTTGAAGACAATCCGTCAAATCCGTGTAATCCGTTGTCGTTAATTATGGTTTCCTAATATATATTATTTATATATAATGTATAATAACCTTTTAACTTTTTAACTTTTCAACTTTTTCTCAGATGCCAAGCTTCTGGCGGATGTCCTGCGGGATGGCGTTCTTGTTGATGACGATGTTCATGGTCTTGTAGGCTGCGTATGCCTGGCTGACGTACCAAAAGCCCTTGAACGGACCGCTCTCGCCCCAAGAGTTTTTCATCATGAAGTACTCCTTGCCGTACTGATCCTTGGCAATACCATAGATTTGCATGCCGTGGTCGTCAGTCGTCTCCCAGTTGTCGTAAGCCTCTTGACGCATCTCGGGAGTAATCTCCTTCTCGGCATTAGCACTGACAATCTCCACCTTTTCCGAGGCTTTCTCGCCAGTCCAACGTGCCTGGTCGCTGCCTACGCCTGCCTTGAACTTGGTGTCGGGCACCATAGCCACGCTCTTGTTCTTGCCGCTGCGACGGCTGAAACCATCTTCGCTGACGTCGGCACCCCAGGCAAATGTCCAGCCGTTCTTGACCGATTCGTACATGACGCGCATCAAGTCGTCGAGGGGCAGATTGTAGCTGCTTGCCCAGCGCCAGTTGTCCTCTATCTCGAGGATGAAGGTGCTCCAGTAGGGATGGTGCGTGTAGCTGGTCAGGCTGACGTAGTCGTTGGGGTCGAGCTGAAGATAATCCTTGACGAAGCTCTGCGGAGTGTAGCGCACGCCCTTGTACTCGAACTCCTCGGGGCACTTGCCGAAGTAGCCGTCGAGCATGGATTGCAAGGCCGACTTCCATGCCTTCGGATAAATCTTCTTTGCGCTGCTCTTCGAGATACTCTCCAGATAAGCAGCCATCGGGGGGAAGAACTGGCCGAAGTTGAAAAGGCTGTCGCCGTACTCGGTGATGGGATAAGGCATCAAGCCCTCGGGAACAAGGCCGTAATGCTCCATGCAATAGATGGCATCCTCGAAGCTGCCGCCTTGGCTGAAGCTTGCGTCGCCGTGGGTGCGGACATGCTTGTCGGCACGGTCAACATAGGTTTTGCTGACGAGGAACGACTCGCAGAGGTCGAGGTCGTCTTTCAGCGCAGGGTTCTTCTTGATAGCCTCGCTCTCCAGGAACGCCAGAGAGGAATAGGCCCAGCAAGTGCCCGAGCTGTTCTGGTTCTTGATGCTTGTCACGGGATTCTCGATGATGGTAGTGAAGATGAGCGAGTCCTTGTCGACCTTCTTCTCCTTGTCCTTTGCAGCTGCAGGCACAACGAGCAATGCGGCTGCAGCCAGTGCGATGAGTTTTTTCATTATTTTGAATTTTGAATTTAATTATTTTGAATTAATAAGGTATCCTGTCCTTGCCGAGGAATCTGCAACCGTCCTTCGTGATGAGGATGTCATCTTCGATGCGGATGCCGCCAAAGTCCTTGTACGTCTCAAGCTTGTCGAAGTTGAGGAACTCCGCACAATGCTTCTTGCTTCGCCAGTCGTCGATGAGAGCAGGAATGAAGTAGATGCCAGGCTCGTCCGTTACGACAAAGCCTTCCTGCAGGCGTCGGCCCATTCGAAGACTACAGGTTCCGAACTGCTCCAGGTTAGGTCGCACCTCATCGTCGAAGCCGACATAGGTCTGTCCAAGGCCCTCCATGTCGTGCACGTCCAAACCCATCATGTGGCCCAAGCCGTGTGGCATGAACATGGCATGTGCCCCTGCACGCACGGCCTCCTCGGTGTCGCCCTTCATCAAGCCAAGTTCCTTGAGTCGGTCGGTCATAAGTCGGCACACGGCAAAGTGTACGTCCCACCACTTCACACCAGGCGCGGCGAGCGTCAAGGCATAGTCGTGGCAGTCCTTTACGATGTCGTAAATCTCCTTCTGGCGTTGCGTGAAGGTGCCGCTGATGGGAGTCGTGCGCGTATTATCGCTGCAATAGTTCTCGTTGGTCTCAGCTCCTGCATCTACCAAAAGCAGTCGTCCTGCCTCGAGCGGCCTGGGGCTTGGATTGCCGTGCATAATCTCGCCGTGCATCGTGACGATATTGCCAAAGCTGACCATGCAGCCGCGACTGCTGGCAATGCCGCTGATTACGCCTGATATTTCCTGCTCCGTCACACCTTCTCGGCACATCCGTATAGCCGTCGTATGCATCTCGTAACCGATGGCACAGGCACGTTCTATCTCTTCTATCTCGCCCTGACTCTTCACGGCACGCTGGTCGATGACAGCCTTGATGAGTTCCACGCTGGCTGCCTCCCTTTGCTGGGAGGGATGAATGCCCAGCATGTCCATGAGCTGAATCATGTGGTCATGCCGATAAGGCGGCAGGAAATGGATGCGCTGACCGCTGGCCTTTGCCTTCCTGACAAAATCAGGAAGCACACTCATGGGCATTGTCTTTGCCACGCCACACTCGGCCGCCATGTCAGCAACGCTGCTGACTTTGCCAAGCCAGACGATATCGTCAATGTCAACATCGTCGCCAACAAGGTATTCTGTGTTGTCGTCTATGTCGATGATGCCAGCCAAGCCTTCACGATGCTGTCCATAAAAATAGAGGAACGAACTGTCCTGACGGAAAGGATACGCATCACTGTTTGGATAATTCACAGGAGACATGTTGTTGCCCATCAGCAGTATGATGCCCGAGCCGATGCGTTCTTTGAGCAGCCTGCGCCGCTCGACGTATGTATTCTTGTCAAATAACATCTTATTATTTACAATTTAGTCATTTATCATTTATCATTTGACACCTCACTTGCTGAGCTTTTCTGCAGCCTGACGAATGACTTCGAGGGTCGTCGTGTCACTTGCAAAGACTGCATTCAAGCCTTGTTCCTCTTGCGCAGGATCGCCTACATAGTCGTCCCAACGCTGCCAACGGACATGCTTCGGCTGGGCATATCCGCCCCAAGCCCAGAAGCAACATCCCTGCAGCTTACCTTCGTCCATCAGGCTGAATGCATATTCATAATAGATGTCACGACCTTGTGTGGACGAACTAAGCTCGATGCGATAGCCGTCGCGAGGATAGCCGAACTCCTCCAAAACCATTGGCTTGTTCAAGTCCTTGACAACATTCCAGCAACGGTCCATGTAGGCACGCGTCATGCGGGCTGCATAGGGAACGCTGTCCACGACAGAGGTCTCGCCATTCTTTGCCAGACCATTCACGAGCGGACCGCTTGCCGGACCGAGCCAGTGCCAGTTGTAGGGCCAGATGTGGATGCAGACGTAGTCGATCTCGGGATAGGCGTGAACCTGACGGAAGAGGTCGGGGTCGTACTCACAACCTTCGAGGCCTTCGCTTCCAGTAGTGACAAGGTGGTTGGGGTCAAGGCTCTTGATGAGCTTAGCCTGTGCCTCGACCCATTCTGCAAAGCAGGCCTTCGTCACAGAGTCGCGTGCAAAGGCACGAGGTTCATTGGCAAGTTCCCATGCCATGATGGCAGGCGATTCGCTGTAAGGCTTGCCGGTAACGGTATTGGTGCGAGAGACGATATGGCGAACATGACGTTCTGCCATAGCCTTTGCGCTGTCGTTCTTGACAAATTGACAATGATAGTTCTGTGCGATGGTCCAGTCCGACCAGTCGGGCACAGGGCCGCATCCTGCCCATTCGAGGTAGGCGCCGTATCCCCCACTCCATTCCCATGCATTGTTCAGGAAGAGGACTGCCGTCATCTCACGCTTCTCGAGTTCTGCCAAGAGGTAGTCCAAGCCCTGGAGGATAGTGTCGTTATAGACGCCTGGCTCTGGCTGAAGGACTGGCACGACGTGCGATGCCACCGTGTCAGGGCCTTCGCCGGAGGCAAGGACACGCACATTGGTGATGCCCACCTCCTGCATCAGGTCGAGTTCCTTCTGCAGACGTTCACGGTCGCCGCCCTGGCCTTCGCTTGCCAAGACTGCACCGTACCAGAAGTTAGCGCCGATGAACTTATACTCGTTGTCGCCTCGATAGAACTTGCCATCGCGAGTTGTCACGAAGTCTGGTCCGTTGCCTGACAGAGTGTCCTGGCATGCATAGAGTCCAGCCAACGCAAGAATGATGTAAAGACAAGCAATACGTCTCATAACGATATGGTATAAATTATATGATGATTTTGCTCTTGTGGTAGTTATCGCGGAAGGCTGTGGGCGAGCAACCTTTTTTCTTCTTGAAGATGCGGTTGAAGTTGCTGATGTTGTTGAAGCCGCAGCTGTAGCAAATCTCTGCAACGCTGGTGTGGGTATCCACCAGCTGACGGGCAGCATAGCCGAGGCGGATGTCAATGATATAGTCGCTGACCGTCTTGCCTGTGCGAGTGCGGAAGAAACGGGAGAAGGCAGCCGGTGTCATTCCTGCTATGTCGGCAAGGGTCTTCAGGCGTATCTCGCCCTTGAAGTTCTGGTCGATGTGTTCCTCGACAGCACGCACGCGACGGCTCTCGGGCGTATTCTTCACGTTGGCAAACGACTTGCTGGCCAGCAGGTGATAATTGTCCTGAAGGGAGAGCTCGTAGAGTATCTCGAGCAGGGAGAGCATGCGGTAGAAGCCGGGCTGAGCCGAGGTGATGTTCGTAATCTTGCCGTATAGCTCCATGATGGCAGGCAGTTCGAAGGCTACGCCTCGCTTGGCGTTCTCGAAGAGGGCGCGCAGGCTCGAGAGCTGGTTCTTCTGAAGGAATTGCTCGCCGAGCAGGTCGGGAGGAAACTGAATGGTAATCTCATGGATGGAATGGCTTTGGCAGTCGTACTGGTCCCACATGTGTTCCAGTCCGCTTCCGACGAGCACCAGGTCATACTTACCCAGGACTTCGATGCTGTCGCCGACAATGCGGCGGGCACCATCGCAATGCTCCACGAAGTTCAGTTCCATCTCCTCGTGTTTGTGGAGCGGATAAGTGAACGAATCCTTGTCGCGGTCGAGCATCAGGAAGCAGTCCTTCTCGCTCAATGGTGTGACCTCTGTTATAACTTTGTCTGTCATAGAATTTAATTGTAGGCTTTAAGGTTAATTGTTAGTTATTAGTTTCGGCGGCACAAAATTACACTTTTTTGTCAAATTTTACAAGTTTTGAACAATAAAATAACCTCACCAATGGAAATACGCAAGAATATCAGGGATGATTTAAGTTTCGGGAATCATAGAGAGGAGTAAATAGGTAATCTTGCGAAAATAGCAAAGAAAAGCCCCCGTCCGGCACTCAGAACGGTCCGATTCTTCACCTTTTTTTGCCCGAAATCCTAAGTTGTTCAGACAGAGATACTACACCAAGGAGTTTGCACAGACGCGATGCTGCAATTGCACAGACGCGACGCTGCAATTGCAGCATCGCGTCTGTGCAAACAACCCAGCACGCCAGGTTGGGCTGGCGAGGCAAGAAATATAGGGGCAAGAGGCAGGAGGATTGCAGCACAAAAAACTAAAAACAGCCCCATTCTTTTGGCCGAAATCAACATTTTTTGTAATTTTGCATGAATTTATGTGTAATCCGACACAATAAACTCACATTATATATCGTTATTTAAAACAGGATGAAAAAACTGCTCTGGATAGGTATGCTCATTGTGTCCCTCAGTGTGAGGGCTCAATTCGACGCGGCGTTTACCAACACCTGGGCGTTGCAGTCCTACTACAACCCTGCAGCGGCAGGGCTCGACAGCAAATTGAACGTTGTGGGAATGTACAGCCTGCAGATGGTGGGCTACGAGGGAGCTCCCAAGACAATGGTCATCAACGCCGACATGCCACTGTTCTTCGTCGGACCGAAGCACGGTGTGGGAGCTGCTTTCCTCAACGACGCCATCGGCGCCTTCTCGAACAAGAAGATACAGCTCCAGTACGCCTTCCACCAGAAGTTCCTCGGCGGCAGAGCCAGCATCGGCATCCGTCCGGCACTCCTCATGGTGGGCTTCAACGGCTCCGAAATGGACCTTATCGATTCGGGCGACCCAGCATTCGCCTCGAACGACGTGAAAGGCAATGCCTTCGACCTCGACGTCGGACTCCGATACACCTACAAGAACATCTGGTACGCCGGCGTAAGCGCCATCCATCTAATGGGACCTACCGTCAAACTGGGCGATGACAAGACACACGAAGTCACGGTGGACCCCACCTTCATGGTGCAGGGAGGATACACACTCACCTTCCGGCAGCCACGATACAAACTGGCAATGGACGCACTGGTACGCTCCGACCTCAAGAACTGGCGAGGCGACATCAATGCACGACTCCTATACGAAGGCAACAAACATAAGCTCTACGGAGGACTCATGTACAGCCCCACCATCAGCGTAGGCCTCCTGCTCGGATTCGACTTCCACGGCATCAACATCGGATACTCCTACGAAGTCTATACAGGCGGCGTGGGAGCACTCAACGGAACACACGAGATACTCATCGGATACCAGCACGACCTCGACGTATTCAAGAAAGGAAAGAACCTCCACAAATCCGTCCGAATACTCTAAGAAACTAAATATGATACTATATAATAATAAGATGAAGACAAAAAGTCTGCTTTTAGTAGGTGCAGCTATCGGCTGCATGGTCTTGGCCTCCTGCTTCGGCTCCAACTCGTCGGCAAACGCCGTCGGAGGCGAACTGACAGGCGTCAAAGGCTCTTCCTTCTCGGAACCGACTCCCTTCGGAATGGTTCCCATACACAAAGGCTCACTCAAAATCGGCCTCGAGAAGAACGACACACTGTGGGGCACAGAGTACCCTCTGCGCGACATCAGCGTGGACGGATTCTGGATGGACCAGCATGAGATAAGCAATGCAAAGTACCGCCAGTTCGTCAACTGGGTGCGCGACAGCATCATCCGCGAGCGTCTTGCCGACCCAGCATACGGCGGCGACGAGACATACAAGATTGAGGAAGACAAGGAAGGCAACCCCATCACGCCTCATCTCGACTGGAGCAAGAGCATCCCCTGGCGCAAAGCCAACGAGGACGAAGACCGCGCCATACAGAGCGTCTACGTCATCCATCCCATCGACGGCACAAAGATGCTCGACGCCAGCCAGATGAACTATCGCTACGAGATATACGACTACGTGCAAGCCGCACAGCGTAAGTACCGCCTCAACCCTGAAGAGCGCGACCTCAACACTGACCACGCAATCAGCAACGAGCAGGTCATCATCAGCAAGGACACTGCATGGATTGACGACGACGGACGCATCCAGCGACAGACCATCACACGTCCCCTCTCCGGGCCCTGGGACTTCCTGAACACATACATTGTTAATATATATCCCGACACAACTTGCTGGGTGAACGACTTCCGCAATGCCGACAACGAACGCTACATGAAGCTCTACTTCTCGAATCCGCTCTTCGACGACTACCCGGTAGTAGGCGTCACCTGGGAACAGGCAAATGCCTTCTGCGCCTGGCGCACGAACTTCCTCCTGAAAGGCTTGGGCGGCTATGCAAAGCAGATACAACGCTACCGACTGCCGACTGAAGTGGAATGGGAATACGCTGCCCGTGGTAAGGAAGGCAACCCGTTCCCCTGGGAAAGCAAAGAAGTCAAGAGCGACAAAGGCTGCTTCTATGCCAACTTCAAGCCCGACCGTGGCAACTACACACAGGACGGCTCACTCATCACCTCGAAGTGCGGCATCTTCTCGGCCAACAGCAACGGCCTCTACGACATGGCAGGCAACGTGGCCGAATGGACAAGCACCGTCTACACGGAAGCCGGCGTGGAGAGCATGGCAGACATGAACCCTGAACTCTCCTACAACGCAGCCAAGGAAGACCCCTACCGACTGAAAAAGAAATCTGTCCGTGGCGGTTCATGGAAAGACCCCGAAAGCATGATCAGAAGCGCTTGGCGTTCCTATGAATATCAGAACCAGCCCCGATGCTTCGTAGGCTTCCGCTGCGTCCGCACCATGGTGAACGATAAGGCTGGCACCAACAAGGTAAGCGGCGGCTCATCCAAAGGCAGTGGCAAGAGCCCCAAGTCATCCTCAACAGGACAAACACTCAGCACACGCAAGACACGTCGATAACACGACTCACCAACAGCAAAACAACAACAGAAAAGATACAAAGATATGAATCCTATAGCTAAATTGCAGAAATGGATGGACTCGCCATCCGGTCAAGTATTCATGAATTACGCCTACAGCTGGGGTGCTGCAGTCGTGGTATTAGGTGCATTGTTCAAACTGACACATATTCCCGGAGCTAACGAGATATTGTTCATCAGTATGATAACCGAGGTTTTGGTCTTCTTCATCTCTGGTTTCGAAAAGACATACGAGAAAGTTCCTCGCACCGAAGGCGAAGCAGCAGTTGCTGGCGGACAGGCTATCGTAGTGGCAGGCGGCACTCCCCTTCCCGAAGGAGCTGAAGTGCCGGAAGGTCCCATCGTTATCGGCGGAGGAGGTCCTGCAGTGATTGGTGGCGGCGCAATTGCCGCAGCAAGCGGCCCCATCGACCCCGATGCATTGGCAGCAGGCACTGGCCTCAGCGCTGCAGCAGCCAACCTCGCTGCAGCAGGTCAGGCAGCAGCACAAGCTCAGCTCGCACTCGAGCAGATACAGAACGGCGGCCCAACCGTGGACGGCAACCAAATCAAGGCAACCGATCCAGCCACTGTCGAAGAGGCTATCACCAACTATGCCGAGGTCCTTCAAGAGCTCACCGAAGTGTTCGGGCGCGTCAAGAAGCAGGCAGAACGCATGTCAACCGACAGCGAAGAAATGGAGAACCTCAACCGCTCCATCACTGGTATTGCCACGGTTTACGAGCTTCAGCTGCGCAACATCAGCAAGCAAGTCAGCACCATCGAGCAGATTGACGAGCAGACACGCCGCATGGCTCAGCAGATTGAGGAACTCAACAATGTCTATGCCCGCATGATAAAGGCACTGACCGTCAACATGAAGGTCGTGCCAGGCACAGAAGATAGCGAGAAGTAAACAGTCTCGGATTAATCAGAAAACTCAGATTACTCTGAATACTCAGAAAGCAATAAAGCAATGCCTCTAAAGAAGAAAAGGACATCCCCACGTCAGAAGATGATCAACCTGATGTACCTGGTCCTCCTGGCCATGTTGGCACTTAATGTGTCAAGCGACGTACTGAACGGTTTCTCCCTTGTGGCAGACGGATTAAAGAAAAGTACCGAGAATGCCTCCAAATCCAACATGGGCATCTACAGCACCTTCGAGCAGCAGATGAAGAACAATCCGGCAAAGGTGAAGGAATGGTACGAGAAGGCACAATATGTGCGTGGCATGAGCGACTCTCTCTACAATCTGGCAGAGGAACTCAAGGAGGCCATCGTCCGCAAGAGCGATGGCAAGGATGCCAACGTGGACAGCATACAGAACCGCGAAGACCTGGAAGCCAGCACACAAGTGATGCTTGCCCCTGGCACAGGACGCGGCAAAGAACTCTACAACGCCATCAACAATTATCGCGAACGCATCGTGAAGATGGTGACGGACAAGGAGAAAAAGGACATCATCGCCAGCAATCTCGCCACCGAGGTGCCCACCAAGGCTAAGATTCTTGGCAAGAACTGGCAGGAGTATTCCTTCGAGAACATGCCGACAGCTGCTGCCGTGACGCTGCTCACAAAGTTGCAAAACGATGTCCGCTATGCCGAAGGCGAGGTGCTTCACAATCTTGTAAGCAACATTGATGTCAAGGACATTCGTGTGAACCAACTGAATGCCTATGTCATCCCCAATGCTCAGACAGTTGTTCAAGGCGGACGTTTCAGCGCACAAATCATCATGGCAGCTGTCGACACGACCCGCCGTCCGACCATCTACATTGGCGGCAAACAGATACAGAGCGACAAGGGCTACTATGAGACGGTGTGCTCGAAGACTGGCGACTTTACCTTTAGCGGTTACATTGAGATGCTCAACGGCTCCGGAGAGAAGGTACGACGCGACTTCACACAGAAGTACAGCGTAGTTGCTCCCAGTGCAACCGTCAGCGCAGACATCATGAATGTGCTCTACGCAGGTTACGACAACCCAATGAGCGTCTCTGTTCCGGGCATTCCAAGCAGCAAGTTGCGCGTCAGCATGACTGGCGGAAGCTTCGAACAGAAAGGCGAAGGCAAGTATATTGCCCGTCCTTCAACGCCTGGCACAGAAGCCGTCATCACTGTGGCTGCCGAGAGTGAAGGCCGCATGCAGGAGATGGGTAAGTTCACGTTCCGTGTCCGCAAGTTGCCCGACCCTACTGCATACATTGCATACGCTGCTGAAGGCGGTGGCGACAACCACTTCACAGGCGGTGGTCTATCGAAGCAAATCCTTATGGGCACCGATGGCATCGGTGCAGCTATCGACGATGGTCTGCTCAACATTGCCTTCCGCGTGAACAACTTCGAGATAGTCTTCTTTGACGCAATGGGCAATGCAGTGCCTTACCAAAGCAACGGTGCGAAGTTCTCCGACCAGCAGAAAGCACAGATGCGTGGCTTGGCTCGCAACAAACGATTCTACATCAGAGAAATACATGCCACAGGTCCCGACGGCATAGAGCGTACGCTCAATGGCGTCATGGAGGTCATTATAAAATAAGATACCTGACGCATATCACGTCATAACGAAATAACGTCATAACGAAACATAGAAACAAAAAAGATATGAAGCGCATACTCTTTCTCATCACGGTCACACTCCTCGTGGCAAGCGCCGCACAGGCTCAGCCAACAAAGCGTCGTGTTGCTGCCCCAGCAACTGCCGAGCAAGCAGCGAAAGCCACTGCCACCGACCGTGCATCGCTTATGTTCCCTACTACGGCAGCAATGCCTGAAGATGTGGTTTGGAAACGTGACATCTATCGCCAGCTTGACCTGACGAAGGACAAGAACGCTCCGATGTACTATCCTGTAGAGCCTATGGGCAGACAGGTGAACCTCTTCACCTATCTCTTCCGTCTCATCCTCACGGGCCGTATCAATGCCTATACTTATAAGTTGGACGGCAACGAGTCGTTCGACGAAAAGGATAAGCTTCCTGTGAAGGACATGTTGGAACGCTATGGTATCTATTACGAAGAGAATGGCGGCAAGATGACCGTTGCCGACAGCGACGTGCCAAGTGCAGAAGCTACTCGCTACTACATCAAGGAGAGCATATATATGGACCAGCGCACAGGCACCTTCAAGACCAAGGTGACTGCCCTTTGCCCCGTCCTCATGCGTGGCGCTGACGAGTTCAGCAGCGATGCAACACCTTATCCTCTCTTCTGGGTCAACTACGACGACGTAGCTCCTTGGCTCGCCAAACTGCCCATGATGCCCAGCGACCTTAACAATGTCACCAACATGACTGCAGACGATTTCTTCACGATGAACCGCTACGAAGGTCAGATATACAAGACCAACAACATGCAGGGCAAGATGCTTCACAACTACTGCCCCACCGACAGCGACATGGTGGCCGAGCAAAAGCGCATCGAGAAGCAGCTGGGCGACTTCGAGAAGAACGTTTGGGGAAGTGGTTTCCTGCCCGATACGACGAAGAAGGACAGCCTTGACGCTGAGATGGCGGCAAAGGAAGGGAAAGCTGCAAAGAAGCCTATCTTTGGTGGTGGCCGTTCTTCCAATGCCAAGAGTGGTGGCACGACTGCCAAGAAGGAGAAGAGCGAAGGCACTGCCAGTGCAGCTCCCCGTGTCAGTGCACGTCGTCAAAGAAGATAGGTTACACATTATATATATAAAGAGAGCCCCCTGCAGGTAGTCTGCAGGGGGCTCTTATTGTTGTGATTGGCGTGATGATGTTTTACATCATGCCGCCCATGCCCGGAGCACCGCCCATAGGCATCTCGGGCTTGTCTTCCTTAGCTTCGCAGATGACGCACTCCGTGGTGAGGAACATGCCTGCGATGCTGGCTGCATTCTCCAGGGCAACACGTGTCACCTTGGCAGGGTCGATGATGCCTGATGCCTTCAGGTTCTCGTACTTATCTATGCGAGCATTGTAACCATAGTCGCCCTTTCCGTTACGTACTTCGTTGACTACGACGCTGCCCTCCAGGCCTGCATTCTCGACAATCTGTCGGAGAGGCTCTTCGATGGCACGGCGAATAATCTGGATACCTGTTTCTTCATCGGCATTGTCGCCCTTCAGACCTTCCAACGCTTCCTGTGCACGGATGTAAGCCACGCCGCCGCCGGGGATGATACCCTCTTCGATGGCAGCACGGGTGGCACAGAGAGCATCGTCCACACGGTCTTTCTTCTCCTTCATCTCGACCTCGCTGGGAGCACCGACATACAGCACAGCCACGCCGCCGCTCAGTTTTGCGAGACGCTCCTGAAGCTTTTCCTTGTCGTAATCGCTTGTGGAGTTGCTGATCTCGTTCTTAATCTGGTTGATGCGATCCTGAATGAGTTCCTTCTGACCATGGCCGTTAACGATGGTCGTGTTGTCCTTCGAAACTGTCACCTTATCGCAAGTGCCGAGCATTTCGATAGTGGCCTGTTCGAGCTTGAGACCTGTGTCTTCGCTAATCACAACGCCGCCAGTCAGGATGGCAATATCTTGAAGCATGGCCTTGCGACGGTCTCCAAAGCCTGGAGCCTTGACTGCACATATCTTGAGCTGCGTGCGAAGGCGGTTCACGACAAGTGTTGTGAGAGCTTCACTATCAACATCTTCTGCAATGACGAGCAGGGGACGACCGCTCTGGACGGCGGGCTCGAGGATGGGCAGGAAGTCCTTCAGGTTCGAAATCTTCTTGTCGTAGATGAGGATGTAGGGGTTCTCCATAACGCACTCCATCTTCTCCGTATCGGTTACAAAGTAGGAGCTGAGGTAACCGCGGTCAAACTGCATGCCTTCCACGACACCGATTGTTGTATCACGACCCTTGGCTTCTTCGATGGTGATGACGCCGTCCTTGCTTACCTTTTGCATGGCGTCGGCCAGGAGCTTGCCTATCTCAGGGTCGTTGTTGGCGCTGACGGTAGCCACTTGTTCTATCTTCTGATAGTCGGAAGCCACGGGTTCCGACTGCTTCTTGATGCTCTCGACGACAGCAGTGACTGCCTTGTCGATGCCGCGCTTCAGGTCCATTGGGTTGGCGCCTGCGGCCACGTTCTTCAAGCCTTCGCGTACGATGGCCTGAGCCAGCACGGTTGCTGTGGTTGTGCCGTCGCCTGCATCGTCGCCAGTCTTGCTTGCCACGCTCTTGACGAGCTGTGCTCCGGCGTTCTGGAAAGCGTCTGCGAGCTCCACTTCCTTAGCCACTGTGACGCCGTCCTTCGTGATTTGAGGTGCGCCGAACTTCTTTTCGATGATTACGTTGCGACCCTTCGGACCGAGGGTCACCTTGACTGCATTTGCCAACTGGTCAACGCCCTGCTTCATTACGTCGCGGGCCTCGAGATTGAATTTAATATCTTTTGCCATAACTTTATTTACTTTTAAATCATTAACAATTTACCATTTATTACGAAAGTATAGCCACCACGTCGCTCTGACGCATGATGAGATACTTCGTTCCTTCTATCTCGACTTCCGTTCCGGCGTACTTGCCGTAGAGGACCTGGTCGCCTGTCTTGAGGACCATTTCTTCATCTTTCGTGCCATTACCTACGGCAACGATGGTGCCCTTCAGGGGCTTTTCCTTAGCGGTGTCGGGGATGATGATGCCGCCTACTGTCTTTGTCTCTGCAGGAGCGGGCTCGATGAGCACGCGGTCTGCCAATGGTTTTACGTTCATTGTCTTATTTAGTTAATTGGTTAAACATTCCACCCTCCTATATACAAAGTGCGTGCCAAACCATATTGACACGCACTTTTGTCTGTCACGACTGACAGAATTACTGACAGAGGCAGGCTTCGTCGGTTCGAGGGGTTTATTTCTGCTGTCTCTTCCTATAGATGCTGATGCCGAGGAGGGCAAGGAGCATTATTGCCAGGGCAGCCAGAGCGCTGTAAGCAATCGCTTCGGTGATGTGAACAGTCTGCGGGTCGAAGGTCATGACGACCTCGTGCTCGCCTGCAGGAACCTTGATGGCACGCAAGACATAGTTGGCCCGGGCAATCTCCGTAGGCTGTCCGTCGATGGTGCAAGTCCAGCCGGGATAATAGATTTCGCTGAAGATGACGACGCCTCCCTGCTTGCTCTTCACCTTATAGGCAAGGCGGTTGGCCTCGTAGCCGGTCAGTTCGACGGTCCCAACTTCTTGTTCTGAGTCCTCTCCCTTTAAGGGAGAGTTAGAGAGGGTCTGCTCTCCGAGAACCTTTTCGAACTGCTTGTCCACCACGGCCACCTTTCTGAGGTCGGTATTGTGGAGTGCCGCAATCTCTGCATCGGCATCGGGAACATACTCAATCTGCTCTACAAACCAGCCGTTGCCCTGTGCCCAGGGATTCTGGACAGGCAGTTTGTCGCCGTTCTTCAGCCCGAGGATGACATACTTCGTATTGAGCATGTTGAGCACAGCGAAGAGGCTGTCGCCGTTGCACGCCTCGAGGTGTCCGCCTGTTTCCACGACTGCCTGATTGATTCTGCCCATCTCTGCCTGCAAGTGCTCCTCGATGAGTTCCTGATAGCGACGCAGCTTGGCGGGATGGTAGCCACCGATGCTCTTGTGATAGAACGAGGTGGTGTTGTCGTTGAAGGTGCTCACGCTGAGGTTCAAGACACGATAATAGGTGTCGGTGTCCTGCAGGATTGCCTTGTCGGCATCCGTCTCAGGGAACGCCTGGGTGTTGGTCTGCGGGCGGGAGAACATGCCGTCGTTGAGGTAGCGCTTGTTTACGCCCCACATATCGACGAGGCACAGCAGGATGATACCTGCTATCATCGGGGTCGCTTTCAGTTTCTCGAAACGATAGGCAAGCAGCAGCGCTGTGCCGATTGCCACGACGATGAAGCTGCGGAAGGCATCTGCCGTGAACATCGCCCTGCGCATCTCGCTCATGTTCGCCATGATTTGTCCGGCCATCTCCTGCGGGATATAACCTGCCGAGACGTATTGCTGCATGTACATTTGGTCGCTGCTGGAGATGTAGTTGCCGAAGAAAACGTCCGGCATAAGCCAGAAGAGCAGCGCCATACCTCCGGTGAGGCAGAAGCTTATAGTAATATAATGTACGCGCGAGATGTGGTCCTCGCGTCCGCGCAGGCAGTCGGGATTGGTCACAATCTCTTTCAGGGCGAGCATCGCAAGCAGGGGAATCGTGAACTCCGCTATGACGAGGATGCTGGCGACGGTACGGAACTTGTCGTACATCGGCACGTAATCGAGGAAGAAGTCCGTCATTCCCATGAAGTTCTTGCCCCATGAAAGCAGGATGCTCAAGGCGGTGGCGGCGACGAGGCACCACTTCATGGGCCCTTTCACAATGAAGAACCCGAGCCAAAAGAGCATGAGGACGAAGGCACCAACGTACACCGGTCCGCTCGTCCCGGGCTGTTCACCCCAGTATTGCGTAAAGGCGCGATAGACGGGGGCAAACTCTTGTTTTGCATGTTTCATAGCCGTCTCATTGTCGGCCAGCAGTTGGCTTGCGCCGCCCTTCACGTTGGGGACGAGCAACGTCCAAGTCTCTCCCTTGCCATACGACCACATGGTGATGTAGCTTCGCTCCAGTCCGCTCGATGTTTGGTCAGCGGGGTCTTTGGTCTTCTGCGTGAGTTCGCTCTTGCCGCGCATGCTTTCCTTGCTGTACTCCCAGGTATGGTAGAGGTTGCTCAGGTTGATGAGGACGCCCAGGATACCGCCTATGGCGAAGCAGCAGGTTGCCTTCAGCCAACGTGCAAACGCTCCGTTGCGGATGGCGTCGATGAGGAAAGCGAGCGACATGAAAGCGATGACGAACAGGAAATAGTAGCTCATCTGGACGTGGTTGCTGAGGACCTGCATCGCCGTGAAGAAGCCCGTCACCACGATGCCCAGCATGTATCGGCCTCTGTAGCACAGCACCATGCCTCCGATGGTTGGTGGGATGAAGCTGAGCGTCAGCAGTTTCCAGATGTGACCGGCTTGGATGATGATGAAATAGTAGCTGCTGAAGGCCCAGAGCACAGCACCGAGGGCTGCCATCCAGACGCGGAAGTCGAACGCGCGAAGCATGATGTAGAAGCCCAGAAGCATCATAAAGACGTAGGCGGCATAGGCCGAGAGACCTGGCAAGCCGAGCTGATAGACGCGCTCCAGCATGCTGAGCGTCTCCGTGCTGCGGTAGCTGGGACTCATCTGGTAAGTGGGCATGCCGCAGAAGAGCGTGTTGGTCCAACGCGTCCGCTCGCCATTATGAGTGGCTCTGTACTGGTCCATCTCCACGCCACTGCCGACGCCTCCGGTGTGGTCGTGTCCCGTCAGGACCAACCCATCGCGGATGGGTACAATGAAATACACTACGCTGACGGCCACGAAGAACAGGACGGCCAGCACATCAGAGACCCACCCCCTGCCCTCCCTTGTAGGGAGGGAGCGGTTACTGCTAAACGATTTTGTTTCGCTCATCTTATATAATTACTTGTTATCACAGGAAAAAAATAAGTGAGGAGTGCTCGCACTTCTCACTTTGTCCAGTCTTAACTGAAAGGTAACCTCTCCCTCCCTACAAGGGAGGGCAGGGGTGGGTCTGCTTACTTACGCAGGCCGAGAGCCTTGACGATGGCACGATAGCGAGTGATGTCGCGGCTCTTCAGGTAGTTGAGCAGGGCGCGACGCTTGCCGACCAGACCTGTCAGGGCACGCTCCGTGCTGTGGTCCTTGCGGTTCTGCTTCATGTGCTCGGTCAGGTGCTTGATGCGATAGGTGAAAAGAGCAATCTGGCTCTCTGCACTACCTGTGTCTGCCTTACCTTGGCCGTACTGTTCAAAGATCTCTTCTTTCTTAGCTGAATCTAAGTACATAATGTTGTGTGTTATGTGTTGAACTTGTTTGTCGAACAGCACCTCTCGTCGGCACTGTTTCGCAAATGCGGGTGCAAAGGTACAACAAAAAGTGAAAAGTGAAAAGTGAAAAGTGAAAAATTATCGGTTTCTAACGTATTTTTACTTTTTCGGAAGGATTCTGGCGTCATTCCGACAGGCATTCAAGGCTTTCCACAGCGTAAAAGCATTGTCCTTACACCTCGGGGACAGCGTCAGCCTTCTTAATGCTGCTGCTCACCACCTCGCGTCCGAAGGGCGTCAGAATGATGGAAGCCAGTTTGAAGTGCTGCTTACCGAAGGGTATGCCGACGATGGTGATGCAGAAGATGACACCGATGATGGCATGCGTCAATGCAAGCCAGATGCCGCCTATCAGTATCCAAATCAGGTTCATACCCGTGTTGAGACAGCCCGTGCTCTGTTCCTTGTTCCTGACTTCCTTACCGAAAGGCCAAAGCGCAAGGCCTGACAACTTCAGGATTTGCAAGCCGAACGGGATGCCAATGATAGTGATGCAAAGCAGAAGACCACTGAAGAGATAGCCCATGGCAAGGAACAACCCGCCAAAAAGCAACCAGATAATGTTTCCAAGAAGTTTCATAATAATGATGTTAAATTAGTAAACAAATAAAGAGAGAACACTATTGTTATTCTGATTAAATCGAGAGCAAATATACGATAAAATGTATAATGCACAAAGAAAATCGCAAAGAAAATACTCCTTCTTGCAACTTTTCCTACTTTTCCGACTGAAAATAAGAGGCTTCCCATCACTTTTCCACGCGTCACATAGCAGGATGGCATGCCGCAGGTATCACAGGGGGTAGCTTGCTGCATCATGTACCAGCAATTGCAGCATCGCGACCCTGCAATTGCTGCATCATGTAGAAGCAAACGATGCCGCACGCCACGTCGGCCGGCGAAGTGCGTCGGAATGGGCAAAACGGCAGGAAGGAGCGGTCAAAGTTCTGTGGAGGGCAGGATTTCGCGCAAGGGAATCATGACAAAGTCGCGCTCCTGCATGTGTGGATGAGGCAGGGTGAGTCGAGGCGTGGAGAGGTGGAGGTCGCCGTACATAAGCAAGTCGATGTCGATGGGCCGGTCGTGATAGATGCCGCCTTTCGACTTCTTCTTGCGTCCCAGTTCACGCTCTATCTGCTGGGTCCGGTCGAGGCATTCGATGGGGGAAAGCGTCGTCCTGACCATCACGGCAGCGTTCAGGAAGGGATGCTTGCTTTCGAAGCCCCACGGTTCGGTCTCGATGAACGTAGAAACACGCTGCACCATGCCGACACGCTCCTCGATGAGCGCGATGGCACGGTGCAGCATTTCTTCTCTGTCGCCGAGGTTGCTCCCCAACGATAGGTAAAGTTCATAGTTCATAATTCATAGTTCATAGTTATTTCCCACTCATTGACTTTACTATCGAGGTTAACATTTTTATTAACTCCCGACAGTCTTCCAATAAAGACTGGGCAGACTCCTGAGGTAAGTAATCTGTGTTTGTCAGCAGTTCTATCCAGTATTCACACTCGCTGGCTTCTTTTAATGAGATATTCATCTTGGCTGTGAAATCAGGACGACTCTGCCCTCTCAACGCTTCCTTTATGTTTGCTCCGACACTTGTTCCACTGCGAAGCATCTGTTTGGAAAGGATAAATTCATGTTTTTCCTCAACCAAATACTTGTAGCAACGCACTATCCTAATGGCAAAGGACATGCTTTTATCCCTGACGATACTCTCTTTCACAGCACAATCTCCTCAACTATGAACTATGAACTATGAACTACGAACTACGATTAGTCATTCAGTATCAGCATGGCATCGCCGTAGGGACCGAAGCGGTAGCGTTTGTCCTCGTCGTTCTCATTGTAGCGAAGTGCCTCCTTATACGCTTTCATGATGAGGTCGTAGCCGCCAAAGGCAGCTGTCAACATGAGCAGCGTGCTGTAAGGCATGTAGAAGTTCGCTATCATGGCGTCTGCCATGTGGAAGTCGTAGGGCGGGAAGATGAAGCGGTTCGTCCAGCCGTGGAACTCCTTGAGCTGTCCGTCGGTGGAGACAGACGTCTCGAGGACGCGCTGTACAGTAGTGCCGACCGCCACGACCTTGTGTCCGTCGAGGTGTGCCTTGTTGATGATGTCGCACGCCTGCTGTTCGATGTGCATCTCCTCGCTGTCCATTTTGTGCTTCGTCAAATCCTCGACATCTATCTCGCGGAAGTTGCTGAGTCCGCAATGCAGGGTGACGAAAGCGAAGTCCACACCCTTGATTTCCATCATCTTCATCAGTTGTGGCGAGAAGTGGAGGCCAGCCGTCGGAGCCGTCACGGCACCTTCCTTCTCGGCGAAAATCGTTTGGAAGTTCTCGACATCCTCGGGCATGACGTCGCGCTTGATGATTTGCTTGGGGATGGGCGTCTCGCCGAGGGCGAAGAGGGCACGCTTGAACTCGTCGTGCGTACCGTCGAAGAGGAAGCGGAGCGTGCGGCCGCGACTCGTCGTGTTGTCTATCACTTCAGCCACCAACGACTCGTCCTCGCCGAAGTAGAGCTTGTTGCCGATGCGAATCTTGCGTGCAGGATCGACCAGCACGTCCCAGAGGCGCATGTCCTTATTCAGCTCGCGGAGCAGGAAGACCTCTATCTTGGCGCCCGTCTTCTCCTTGTTGCCGTAGAGACGCGCTGGGAAGACTTTGGTGTCGTTGAATACAAAGACGTCCTTCTCATCGAAGTAGTTGAGCACGTCGCGGAACGATTCGTGATGCTCGATGACACCCTTCTTGGCATGTATCACCATGAGTCGGCAGTCGTCGCGGAAAGGAGTGGGTTCCTTTGCAATGCGGTCCTCGGGAAGCTTGTACTTGAATTGTTGTAGTTTCATATTGTATTTGGTCGTTTAGAGAATTAGTCGTTTGGTCGTTTGGGGAATATAGTTTGGCCTTCAAGGAAATAATTATGAATTGTGAATTATGAATTATGAATTGCCTTCAAGCCAGTCTGGGAAGTCCTCCACCTGTATGCAGTCCTCCACTTTGACGTCTCCCACGCGGGTTCTTCGCAAGGCGATGAGATGGGCGCCGCTGTTGAGAGCCTCTCCGATGTCGCGGGCCAGAGCCCGGATATACGTGCCTTTGCTGCAGACGACGCGTATCGTGGCCTGCATCTTCTCGGGGCTGAAGTCCTGAAGCTCTATCTCATCGATGACGAGCACCTTGGGCTTGAGCTCCACTTCCCTACCCTTCCGGGCAAGGTCATACGCGCGCTTCCCGTCGATCTTGCAGGCCGAGAAGGCTGGCGGCACCTGTTCGATGCGGCCGATGAACTTGCTGAGCACCTCGCGCACCAACGTCTCGGTGATATGGTCGGTGGGATAAGTCTTGTCGATAGGCTTCTCGAGGTCGAAACAGGGAGTCGTGGCGCCGAGCTGGAGGGTTGCTACATATTCCTTGACATGCGCCTGAAGTTCGTCGATGCGCTTCGTCGCCTTGCCTGTGCAGACTACCATCACGCCCGTCGCCAATGGGTCGAGCGTGCCGGCATGACCTACCTTGAGCTTCCTGACGCCGAGTCGATGACACAGCTGACTCCGTATCTTAGCGACAAGATTGAAGCTCGTCCAGTGCAACGGCTTGTCGAAACAAAGTATCTCTCCCTCAATGAAATCCATCAGTCAACCATTTGAAGTGAATGCCCCGACCAGAGAAGGGCAAGGATGATGATGCCCACGATGATGCGATAGACGCCGAATGCCTTGAAACCATACTTGGCGAGGAAGTTGACGAACCACTTCATGGCGAGCAACGCCACAAGGAAAGCCACCACGCATCCCAGCCCGAGCATCATCAGGTTGTCGCGTGTAGCCCAGCTGGCATCAGCCTCATCGCCGAAGAACAGTTGCAAGAAGTCCAGTGCGGTGGCTGCTGCCATTGTGGGAACGGCCAGGAAGAACGAGAACTCCGCTGCGGCGCGACGCGTCAGCTTCTGTGCCATGCCGCCCACGATGGTTGCCATCGAGCGCGACACACCAGGTATCATGGCGATGCATTGGAACAGACCGATGCGGAAGGCTCTGCCCTCTGTCAACTCGGTTCGTTCACTGCCTTTGCCCCAGAGACGGTCGCAGAAAAGCATGAAAATGCCGCCAAGCACGAGCATGACTGCCACGACCTCGACGCTTTCGAGGAAACGGTCTATCAGACCCGACATCTTGCCGATGAAGCCTATTACTATGGCAGGCACGAACGCCACGAGTAGCTTCCAGTAGAAGTCCCATTTGTGGAGGAAGGCTTGCAGCGGTGAACTGCCTGCAGGAGCTGGTGTCTGGTTCAGACGGAAGAAGCGGTTCCAGTAGAGACATACCACCGAAAGGATGGCGCCGAACTGGATGATGATGGTGAACGCCTTGACGAAAGGAGTGCTCTCCACGCCCAGAAGGTTCTGCGTGATAATCATGTGGCCGGTGGACGACACGGGAAGGAACTCCGTCAGCCCTTCCACGATGGCAATGATGATAGTCTCGATAGCTGTCATTCACGTGCCTCCTTCTTCATTTCTTTCTTTGTCCCGGGCTTGTACATGATGGCGAACATGATGAAGACAAAGCCCAGAAGGCTTACCAGAGGTGCAACCTTGATGCGGCGGGCGCTGAATATGTCGGGATTGAAGAAGCCTTCGCCGCTTCCCGGACCTGCCATGAGGACCAGACCGACAATGACTATGGCCATGCCGATGGCCAGCAGGATGTAGTTCTTTTTACTGAATGCCATATCATTTACTATTTAACAACTTACAATTTACTATTATATTCACCCCACCTTTGGAGGGGTCGGGGGAGGCTTTTAGTACAGTTCCGAGTCCCTCATCTTGAGGCAATGTGTCACGGAGAAATATGTGCAGACGAGGGTGAGCAGCAGTCCGATGACGAGCACCGAGGCGGCTGTGATGATGATGTTCTGCTCAGTGACGTAGTGAAGCACGCTGCTGTCATAGCGCGATGCCCAGTAGATGCCGCCGAGGATGGTTGCATCTGCTATGATAGCCGAGATGAATCCTATCCAGAAGCCTCTGATGAGGAACGGACGGCGTATGAAACTCCACTTCGCACCTACCAGCTTCATGGTGTGAAGCACAAAGCGGTGGCTGAAGACGCTCAGCCGGACGGTGTTGTTGATGAGGCTCAGGGAGATGATGACGAGCAATAGGGCCACGGCAAGCAGGAAGAAAGAAGCGCGATGGAGGTTCCAGTTGAGGCTCTCTACCAAGTCCTTCTGATACATGACGTCTGCCACGAGGTCGGACCTTCGCAACTCTTGACTGATGCGAAACAGACTGTCGGCAGAGGAATACTCTGGCTTCACCCGCATCTCCATGGAGATAGAGAACGGATTGGCGCCGAGGAATTCCGTTGGGTCGAGACCCATGTTCTCCACCTGCTCCTGCAGAGCCTGCTCGCGACTGATGTAGTCGATGCCGCTGACGTAGTGCATCCCCTTCAGCGAGTCGAGCAGATGTACGGCTTGCTGTGTCTGGACATCATCGCCCAGGACGAGCGTGACGGCGAGGTTCTCCTTGACACTGTCGGCCACCACTCTTGCCGTGAGCGAGAGCAGCACTACGAGGCCGATGAGGACGAGCAGCAGACTGACGCTGATGGTGCTGATGACGGCCTGCATCCGCCATGCTATCTTGCTTTTCCTTCTTCTGTTTTTTGACATTATGCTTCCTTAATCTATTACTTTTCCTTTTAGCGTGGCGCTGCTGCTCTCCGTGACTGTGACGCGGACGGTCTGCCCGACATGCAGTCCTTCACGAGGCACGATGACCACTTTGTTCTGTCCTGTGCGGCCGTAGAGTTCGTCGCGGCTGCGCTTGCTGACACCTTCGATGAGGACGTCGTACTGCTGTCCGATGCACTTCCTGTTGGCTTCGGCGGAGAGTTCGTTCTGCAAGGCGATGATTTCGTTCAGTCGGTGTATCTTCACCTCTTCTGGCACATCGTCGGGCAGATGTCGGCTGGCGTAGGTGCCTGGCCTTTCACTGTACTTGAACATGAAGGCGCTGTCGTAGCCCACCTCGCGCATGAGTGAGAGGCTCTGCTGGTGGTCTTCCTCCGTCTCGCTGCTATAGCCCACGAAGATGTCTGTCGTGATGGCGCAGTCGGGGATAATAGTGCGGATGGCTTCGACGCGGTCGAGGTACCACTCCCGTGTATATTTGCGGTTCATGAGCTTCAGTATGCGGTTGCTTCCGCTCTGCACGGGCAGGTGGATATGATGGCAGATGTTGGGCTCCTGAGCAATGACGCGGAGGGTCTCGTCGCTCATGTCCTTGGGGTGCGAAGTCGTGAAACGCACCCGCATCTGCGGCACCTCGCGAGCCACCATGCGCAAGAGGTCGGGGAAAGAAGCCGGTCCGGTGGCTTTGTATGAGTTCACATTCTGCCCGAGGAGTGTCACCTCCTTGTATCCTTTCTCCTGCAGGTCTCGGCATTCGCGCAGGATGCTCTCCACGTCGCGGCTGCGCTCGCGGCCTCGGGTGTAGGGCACGATGCAGTAGTGGCAGAAGTTGTTGCAGCCGCGCATAATGCTGACGAAGCCCGAGATGTGCGGTCCGCAGATGCGCTGGGGCACGATGTCGCGGTAGGTCTCTGTCGTGGAAAGCTCCACGTTGATGGCTTTCTGTCCGAGCTCGGCCTGTGCGATGAGGTCGGGAAGCGAGAGATAAGCGTCGGGACCTGCCACGAGGTCGGCATGGTGCTCATTGATGAGTCCGTCGCGCACCCTCTCTGCCATGCAGCCCAGCACGCCGACGATGATGCGGCGGCCTTGCTTCTTCTGCAAGCTGTGGTAGTAATCGAGGCGAGAGAGTATCTTCTGCTCGGCATTGTCGCGTACGGAACAAGTGTTCAGGAACACGGCATCGGCCTCGTCCTGACTCTCCGTAACCTCGTATCCGGCCATGCCCATCACGCTGGCCACCACCTCGCTGTCGGCCACGTTCATCTGGCATCCGTATGTCTCAATGAGTAATTTCTTCATCCTTGTAAAACATGAGCTTTCGCTCTGCAAACGGGGCATACTCCCCCATTTTCGCGGCAAAGATACTACTTTTTTGCGAGAAACACGATTTTTTAGCGAACAAAATGTGGCTTTCCGACTGCCTTTATATTTAAATAATGTGAAAAGTCGTCACATACTCCCCCGCCTTCGCCCGGAAAACCGCACTCGGATAAGCCACATAGCAGACTGGCGTCGACCTACCGGTTCTCCAGAGAAGTTCGCAAAGTTCTGCAGAGAAGTTGGCTAACTTCTGCAGAGAAGTTCGCAAAGTTCTCTGCAGTAATTTCTATATTGCTGTCCAGTAAAGTCAGGCAAGCATCCCAAGCCTGGAAGGCTTCACTTTGAGTAACCGGGGGCAACACCCTCGGACAAGGTGCAAGACCTTCCCAGCTCCTGCCTGGAAGGCAGTACCATCGGCACCACATAGTACTGTCTTCCAGGCAGCGGAGAGCATATCATGCGCTGATTCCGAGGGCTTCGCCCCCGGTTACTCAAAGTATAGCCTTCCAGAGTTTTTGCCTATCAAGCATTATCAAGCCCCATTCAATCAGAGTTGACTCGGAAGGACATCGCTCTTAAAGGAACAATGAATGACGAACGCGACACATCCCTCATATGAAATCCTCACGTCGATTTTAGGGACGAGTCCCTCTTGCCTTAGGGACGTGTCCCTTTCCTCATAGGGACGTGTCCTTATTGCCATAGGGACGCGTCCCTATTTGAACAACGAATTGAACAGATTAAACGGATTTGTCTTTAACCTTTAACCTTTACCCTTTAACCGTTACAAATTCGTGATTTCGATGTTCTATCATTATTTTTGAATTTAATAATTTAGAATTTTGAATTAAAACTCCTATCTTCGTCCGCAGAAACTTAAAATTATTTAAGCTATGAAACAAAACTACTTTTCAACAATGATTTCAAGGGCAGCTATGATACTCTTCGTGGTGCTCTGCTCTTTGACGGCCTGGGCACAGGACTTCACGCAGAATAACGTGAACTACTACATCGCTAACGACGGCGAGACGGCTTATGTCGGTAGCAGCTCCGAGGCAACGGGTGATCTCACTATCCTCGACAAGATTACGGTCGATGGTAAAGATTATCCCGTGACAGTAATCGACGATTATGCTCTCCATGGCACTTCGCTGACGTCCGTTGTTATCCCCAACAGCGTGTTGCGCATCGAGCAGCATGCCTTCTGCGAATGCGAACAACTGCTGACGGTTACTATCGGCAGTGGTGTGATATACATTGGTTATGATGCCTTCTATAATTCCCCAAATGTAGAAGACGTCTATATCACTGCCGATCCCGAGGCGCTTGACTGGAGTGAGGAAGGTGGCTGCGATGACTTCAAGACTAGCTTTGGCTCCACTATCTGCCACGTCAGCAATGCAGCAGCATGGACGGAGAAGTTCGCTGGCATCGTCAATCTCATCTTCCGCGACGAGAACTCTGTTCCCATCAGCTTCACCTACGACGAAGCCACACAGACACTCACCATCAGCGGAACAGAAAATATGTCAAAGTATGATACAAACGACCGTCCATGGAATGGTTGCTACAATAAGGCAACGAAGTTGGTCATTGAGGAAGGCGTTCCCAACATTGGTTCGTATGCATTCACTGACTTCACCCAACTCACTGACATCACCATCGCTTCTTCGGTGCGAGTAATAAGCTATTATGCCTTTTCCAGATGCAATGCTCTCACCAGCATCAACATCCCAGCAACGGTATTAAAGATTGACAATGCCACCTGCTTCCTCAACGACAGCAAATTGACGGCCATCAATGTGGCAAGCGATAACCCTGCTTACAAGAGCATCGATGGTGTTCTCTACAACAAGGACGGCACTGTGCTCATCTGCTGTCCTGCTGGCAAGGCAACGGTCAACATCCCCAACGGCGTGACAACTATTGATTACAATGCCTTCTACAATAATCAGAATCTGACTACGGTTGAATTCCCTGCATCCGTGAAGAAGTTAGGAAATGAGGCTTTCGAAAGTAGCAGTCTGACCAGCATCAATATTCCTGAGAATGTGGAGGAAATAGGGTATGCTACTTTCAGATACTGCACCAACCTGACTTCCATCAAGATTCCTGATGGTGTCACGTACACGGCATCTGAGGCCTTTGCTTACTGCACATCGCTGAAGACTGCAACCATCGGCAATGGTGTGTCATATTTAAATAATCGATTATTCGCAGATTGTACTTCTCTGACAACAGTCAACTTGGGCAACCAAGTGAGATCTGTTGATTATGATTCTTTCGTGCGCTGCGAGGCTCTGACAGCCTTCCATGTCAGCAAGGACAATCCCTACTGGATGACAACGGGTGACGGTAATATCTACAGCAAGGACGGCACTGAGCTCGTGAAAGTGCCTTATGCCAAGACATATATCACCATTCCAGCCAACGTGACGAAGATACAGAGGTATGCTGCAAATGGGAATAATAAGTTGGAGTCCGTCACCATCCCTGATAATGTAACCAGTATCTGCACCGACGCTTTTTTCTCATGTGAAAATCTGAAGACCGTCACCATCGGCAGCGGCGTGACCTTCATAGAAAGTGATGCGTTCTATAATAGTATGGAGATTACAGATGTTTATTGTTATGCAAATCCCGAGACGTTGGAATGGATAGACGGAGGCTACGACGAGTTTATGTATGATAAAGCTACCATTTGCCATGTCTTCGACGCCGAGGCATTCAAGGCGAAATGGGATACTGGCGACACAGGTGTCGATGTGCACTGCACCTTCCAGGGCGATTTGCTGCCTCAAGTGGAAGCGGCTGAGATGGCAGGCACAAACCTCACTACCTACTATAACAGTACAGACAATGTGAAGGTTGATGCCGGAACACAAGTCTTCAAGGTTTCCATGAACGGTTCGCAGCTTTCGGCTACCGAAGTGGAAGACCGCATCATCAAGGCTGGCGAAGGCGTCGTCCTGAAGTCGCAAACCGGAATTATCGGCATGGCAACCACAACAGAGGAAAGTGCTGCCGACTACAGCGACAACATCCTCGAAGGCGTGGATGTAGATACGTCTAAACCCGTCGGCCACAAGTACTACACTCTGGCTGAGACGTCAAACGACATTGCCTTCTTCGAGATGCCTGGCAGTACGCTCTACGCTCACAAAGCATACATCGAAGCAACCTCAGGCCCCATTGCCTATTACTTCGACGATGCAACAGGCATAGGCCTGATGGAAGAAGGAAGAAGTCAGATGGAAGATGGTGCTATCTACAACCTCGCAGGCCAAATGGTCAATGGTAAATGGTCAAATGGTAAATTACCTCGTGGCATCTACATCGTTGGCGGTAAAAAGATAATAAGAGAATAAGAAAATAGGAAAATAAGAATATAAGAATATAAGAAAGCGGCAGTCACTCTACATTGAGCGGCTGCCGCTTTTACTTTGTTTATTTATTCAGGTTCCGCAGGCTTATACCAGATGGCCGATGATTTGTTCGCGGTCGCCAGGGAGATAGTCGATGACGGGTATCTCAATCATCGTGTAGGCTCCGGGCTGCTGCTTCATCGTGGCACGGGCTGCATTCACCAGCACCTGAGCAGTAAGGGCTGGATTGTTAATCTTCATGTTGAACTCGAAAAGCTGATTGTGCGTCTGGCCGCTCACGCCCTTACGGACGAGGTTCACACCGTGGCCGACATCGTTCAGGGCATCAACGCTCTCCACCTGGAAGACGTGTGTCTCGTCGCTCGAGAAATAGGGGTCGGCCTTGATTTCCTTCGTCACCTCCTCGAGGCTCACACCGTCCTCCAGCTCCACATATACCATGCGGCGGTGGATGCCTTCACCCACGGGAATGGTCATCGAGAGAGCATCCTTGACGCCTTTCTTGCTGCGGACGCAAACACTATGTCCCATGCTGCGGCCCGGGCCGAAATTCGTGTAGGTCAGGCCCTTGGGAGCAAGGCTCTCCATAAGGGTGCGGACGATGCTGTCGCTGCCTGGATCCCAGCCTGCAGAGATGATGCTCACGGCACCGTGCTGCTTGGCGGCTGCCGACAGACTGCGACGCAGGTCGAGAATGGACGTATGGATGTCGAAGCTGTCCACCGTGTTGATGCCCAAAGCCAGGCATCTGAGCGCGTGTTCTTCGACAGAACGTGTCGGCGTTGCCAATATCGCAACATCCACTTTCCCCAACTCCGTGATGTCCTTCACCACCTGATAGTCAGCCAGCTCAGCAGGCTTGTCGGCAGCGCCGTTACGACGGACAATGCCGGCAATCTCCATGTCAGGAGCCGCCTGCAACGCCTGAACTGTGTACTTTCCAATGTTGCCATAACCGACAACTGCAATCCTTAATTTGCTCATGATATATGTACTTTTAGTTAGATTAATCCCGAAATCGCCGACAAAGGTAAAGCATTTTTGCGAAATGAGCAACAAAATGTTCATTTTTATTGCATATCCGCCCGCAAACTCACACCTCACCCCCTGCAAAACCACAATTGAAGCCCCCTGCTTTCATACATTATTATATTATATCACGCGCGAGAAACTGCACACTTTCAGCCATATCATCCCCTCCAGCGACAAAAGGCCGGAAAGTTTTCCAACAGAAACAACCCATCTACAGACACAAATACACTTTTTGGGAAACTTTTTGTTCTATGAAACATATTCATACGATTGTATTCCAGACACTTGACTTTTCGTTTTGGAAAACTTTTATTTTTCTTGAACTTTTTTCTTGTTTTATTTTGGTCAACTCAAAAAAATATTCTACCTTTGTGGTCGTTTTCCACAAGTAAACATTTCGTACTTAAAATTAACACACTATAACACCATGATCGTAATTAAAAGAGACGGCTCGCAGGAAGAGTTTAACAGAGCCAAAATCAAGAATGCCATCATAGGGGCATTGCAGTCGGTGAACAAACTTGACGAGGAAAAAATCAAAAGTGTTGCCACCGACTTGAGTGAAAGCATCTCAGTGCGCGACGGATTTACCGTCGAAGAGATACAGAATCGTGTAGAGCTTGCCTTGATGCAGAACGGCTACTACGACGAAGCGAAGGCATACATCCTCTATCGCCAACAGCACGCCGAAGCACGCTTCATCAAGGAACGCATCGACTACATGAACGAATACAGCCACAGCAGCGACAATGCTGCCACCGCCTCGGAGACTGATGCCAACGCCAACGTCACAATGAAGAACGTGGCTAACCTGGAGGGCGAGGTCTACAAGACCACAAACCGCGTCATCCAGCGCCAGCGCATGAAGGACAAACTCAACCAGATGTATCCCGAGGTGTCTAAACAGTACGAGGCAGACCTCAACCATCACATCATCTATACACACGACGAAGCCTCCACGCCCGTACTGAAACAGTACTGCATGGCCGTCAGCCTGTATCCCCTCATGACAGAAGGCGTGGGCAACATCGACGGCGTAACACCCGGCCCGCCAAACGACCTCCAGTCCTTCTCCGGACAAATCACGAACCTCACCTTCCTGCTCTCTTCCCAGTGCAAAGGTGCCGTGGCATTCGGCGAATACTTTGTCGTGCTCAACTATTATATCATCTCGGAGTTCGGCCAGAAGTGGTACGAACACCTCGACGACGTGGCAACGACAAGCATCTGCCTGCAGGAACGCACCGTCCGCGACCATATCCTCAAGGCCTTCAAACAGTTCATCTGGGGCATCAACCAGCCCGCCGGCAACCGCTCATACCAGTCGCCCTTCACCAACGTCTCCTATTACGACCACACATACTTCAACAGCCTCTTTGCCGACTTCTGCTATCCCGACGGGACAAAGCCCGAATGGAAGGCTGTCGACACTCTGCAGCGCATGTTCATGAAATGGTTCAACAAGCTCCGCCTCAAGCAGCTGCTCACCTTCCCCGTCGAGACAATGGCCATGGTATATGACCCCGAGACGAAGGACATCATCGATAAAGAATACAAGGATTTCACAGCCGAGATGTATGCCGAAGGCCATTCCTTCTTCACCTATATCTCAGACAGCGCCGACTCCCTCGCTTCTTGCTGCCGACTGAAAAACGAGCTGACGGAAAACACCTTCAATCCCACGTCCGGACTGACGGGCGTAATGACAGGCTCGTGCAACGTCATCACACTGAACATCAACCGCATCGTGCAGGACGCCAAGCGCACCGTCACCGGCACCGAAGGCGACTATGACTTCTACTCCTTCCTGCGTCTCTACCTGACCACTATCCTCGAGCGCGTCTACAAGTACCATATCGCCTACAAGACTATGCTCTACGAAATGGAGGACCGTGGCATGTTCGCCGCATCCAACGGCGGATATATCTACATCAGCAAACTCTACAGCACCATCGGCATCAACGGTCTGAACGAGGCTGCACGCTTCCTCGGACTGACGGTGGGTAACAACCCGCAGTACATCGAGTTCCTGCAACTCATCCTGGGCACCATCAAGGAGGAGAACAAGCGTCACAGCATCCACGACAAGAAGAAACCCTTCCTCTTCAACTCCGAAGTTGTTCCTGCAGAAGGTCTGGGCGGTAAGAACTACCGTTGGGACAAGGAAGACGGATACTGGGTACCCGAGGACGAGAACCTCTACAACTCATACTTCTACGACGCTCACGACGATACACGCGTGCTCGACAAGTTTATCCTGCACGGACGTCAGACGTATCAGTTCACCGACGGAGGCAGCGCCCTGCACTGCAACTTGCAAGACCACCTGTCGAAGGAGCAGTATCTCAAGCTCATCGACTTCGCCATCGGCAACGGCACGTCGTATTATACCTTCAACATTCCCAACTCGAAGTGCGAGGACTGCGGGCACATCATCAAGAAGCCCATTGAGGTTTGCCCCTGCTGCGGCAGCTCGAACATCACGCAGTACACACGCATCATCGGCTACCTGCGTCCTATTCCCGCCTTCGGCAAGGACAGACAGCTCGAGGCTGCCAAGCGCACCTATAGCTGCGGCCTGGGATGATGAGGTACGTCGATGTCAAGGAAGTCTTTGCCGAGATTCCCGACGAAATAACACTGGCCGTCAGTATCAGCGGCTGCCCAATACACTGCCCGAGCTGTCACAGCAAATATCTCTGGGCCGACGTGGGCGAACTGCTGACTACGGAGGCTTTGGATTTGATGCTGGAAAGTCATGTCGGAGTGACGTGCCTCTGTCTGATGGGCGGCGACCAAGACCCTGCCGAGATTGACCGCCTGGCACAATGGGTGAAGGAGAACTCGAAAGTCAGAACGGCCTGGTACAGCGGTCGGGACGAATTGCCACAGGAGATAACCTTATCCAACTTCGACTACTTGAAGACGGGACCTTACGATGATGCCTGCGGACCGCTGAACGTCAGGACCACCAACCAAAGGCTCTATCGCGTGGAGCAGGAAAATCTCACGGACATCACCCACCGCTTCTGGAAGTAAAAACACGCGGTCCGTTTCCTGCTCTGCAATACCTCTCAAAAGGCATGCCGATGTCTGAGCAAAGGCATGCTAATGCTTAGGGCAAGGAATTAGTAATGCTTAGGGCAAGGAATTAGTATTCCTTGCCCTAAGCATTATATTGCCTTGGGGAAGTCTTGGCAAAGTCTCAGCTCCCCAGGCTTTCTTTACTTCATCATGAACTTCTTTCCGCCACGGATATATATGTTGCCCGGACGGAGTTCTGCAACCTTTCGGCCCATCAGGTCGTATGTCTCATCGGCCACCCGACATTGTCCGCTGACCACTTCCTCCTCGGGAAGAGCCTCGATACCATCAACAATTTCTTCCGTGAGATCGCCCACGATGATGCCGAACTCTGCCCAACGCGAATTCTGGTAAGCCTCGACAGCGCTGGGATAGACGTGGATGTAGGGGCTGGAGGAGAAGAGGTAGTTGCTGACGGTGGGCGGGGTGAGGGCTGTGACATAGGCATTCTTCACGTCAGAACTGTAGAATGCACCCTGTGCGATAGTCTTGACGCCACTGCCGATGAGCACAGTGTTCAGCAGGCTGCTATAGGCAAAGGCATCGCCGCCTATCGAGGTCACGTTGTCGGGGATAACTATCGACTTCAGCGCAGAGCCGGAGAAGGTCGTCGCATTAATCGTGGTCAGCGAGAGCGGCAGTTTTATTGCAGCAAGCTTCTTATTGTTCTGGAAGGTGCTGGCAGCAATCGATGTGACTACAGCCTCCTCCAGGTCGAGCGACTGCAGGTTCTGCTTGTTGACGAGCTGCTTCATGTAGTTGACATCCGTCGCATTAATCGGACCGCTGACGATGAGCTTGATGACCTGGTCATTCTTCAGCTCTGTCTTGAGCGTGCCGGCACGGGAGAGGGTGACATACACAGTGCCGCTTCCGCCCATAGGAATCTCGTGGAGCGAGCCGTCGGCATCCATGGAATAGATGGTGAAGTCCCTTCCCACAACGCTTGGGATGCAGAAGTTCCAGGAATTGGAGGCGTACTTGATGTTGTCCTCCTTATCGAGCATCAGGAAGCCCAGGCCGCCCGAGCCCTCCAAGGCATAGAGTGAATCGGAACGCAGATAGACGTAGCTCGAGGGCTCGCAGGCTCCGGGGAGATAGTCGGTAAACTGTCCGACGTTGCCACACTGCCCGACTTGCTCGTAACCGTTGCGCTTCTTGCCGGCTGCCTGAAGGAAACCCGTGGAGAGCACATAGTCGGAGCGGTCCTCGACGAAGATTATCTCGCGGTTCTTGACTGGATACTTGGCGATATTATTCTTTGTGCTGTTGATGCCTGACTTCGTGACAGCGATGGGATGGCTTCCGTAGTCGTCGATTTTAGTGCCTGCCTTGATGGGCTCAAAGAAACCCCAGATGTCGAAGAAATCAGTAAGGTCTTCCTGTGCCACTTCGCAGACTTTGCGGACAAACTTCAAGCCACCGTTGTTGTTGTTACTGCTGTTATACAGAGTCATCGGGTCGTTGCGGAGGGCCTTGAAGAGTTCGGGATAGAACGAAGTATTCTTCTGTCCGAGATGATAATAGAGATAGAGGTTCCAGTACATGCGCAGGCGGCTGTTCACGTCCCTGAAATAGAAGGGCTCGTGGCGGGCATACTCTTCCATGACGGTGGCAAGCGTGGAGCCTCCTGAAGTATTGAGGCCGTCGAGGTAGCGGACGAGGTTCGAGAAGACATTGTTCGATGCTTCGGTGCAACCCTCCACGTTGATGGCACGCTGGTTATTGTGGCCGCACTCATGACCGGCACACCAGTCGTCCATATTGGTATTGAGGGCGTTCAGGCAGTTCTTGATGCAATCGATGCCATTGTACGAGGTGCGGTAAGGCGTAGAGTTGGCATAGCCTGCATCTTCCGGTTCACCTTCGATGGCAAAGTTCGGGTTGTTGTAATACAGAGGATAGATGGCATCGCCACCCGTCAGGTACCAGGGATAGCCGGCCTTCTTTCCGGAGGCGACACTCTCGCACATTCCCATCAGTTCCTTCTCCCAGACGGCCACGCTGTCGAACCATGCAATGCTCTTATCGACGGAACGCGGGAAGACAGTCTTATAGGAAGTGCGCTTGAGGTTCCAGAGGGAGTGACTTCCTTTGACGGTGAAGCGCTCATGGGTAGCAGCATTGAGGATGGCTCTGTAGTCTGTGTCGCTATGGCGGGCGGCTGCATCGTAGTAACCATTCACCTTGCCACCCTCGACGTGAATCTTTATCTCAGGCCACTGGTCGAGTGTCTTCGTCATCGACTTCGTGTCGGCGGTATAGACAACGTAGTAGAGGGCGTTCTTCGTGCCGTCGATGATGTTGAGTCCCTTCGTCAGTTTTGTTCCTGTCTTGGCATTGTAGATGAGCTGATTGTCCACACAGCCGGCGAAGTAGAGCGTTGCGTCGCTGGGCACATCTTCGTCCACGAAGACATAGATTTCGTCGCCGTCCTCGGCAGCATAGATGCCGGTGGGATTGCCCATGTAGGAGCCGCCAGTACTCATCATCTTGTCGTTCCAGTAGCTGGCATCGCTGTAGGCTTTGTAGCTGTGGATGCGGAAGTCCTGCTCATACTTCCCCCACGACTGGTTCTTCACCTTGATGGCTATGCTGACCATCAGTTCGGGCATACCGGCACGGGTCATAGTGTCGGTCAGTTGCTCATCGGTCATCTCCTGAAGGTCTGCCTTGAGCTGTGTGCAGGCAGCGTCCTCGAAGAAGTTGCCACACAGTGCTTTGGCAGCTTCGCTGGGGTCGAGTTCCTTCGGATAGGTGTTCTCCAAGCCGCCGTAGAAAGTGCCATAGCTATTCCAACTCGATGCCTTGTAGTCTGCCAGAGCCTCGGTATAGACATACATCTTCGGGCTGGAGGAGAAGAGGTAGGCAGGTGTGGACGGAGGCGTGAGAGGCTTGACGTAGGCCGTCTTCACGCCTGAGCTGTAGAAGACGCCCTGACCGAGGGAGTTTACTTTCTTTCCGATGACGACGGTCTCCAGCGAGCCGCAGTAGGCAAAGCAGTCGCCGCCGAGCTTCGTCACGGTGCTCGGGATGTCAATGGCCTTCAGTCCTGTCCTGGCAAAGGCGTTCGTCTGGATGGCTGTGATGGTAGTCGGCAGCAGCATCTCTTGCAGTTTCGAGCACTCGTAGAACATCTTTTCGCCGATGACGTCGTTCGTTGTCGTGTAGCTGTCAAGATAGGCCTCGCCGCCACTGACGATGCGGACACCCGACCAGTCGAGGCTTGTCACTGTGCCTGCCACCACGAGCTCGCGCATCAGCTTGATGTCGGTGCCATTGATGACGCCCGTCACCTTCAGTTCCTTGTCAGTACTGGTCAGCAGGGACGACAGCGTGCCGGCCGTCTCGACGTTGACTTCCGTCACAGCCCAGAGGCTGGTAGAGGTAAAACACAACAGGGCTGCCACTGCCAGCCTGAACAACTTAGAGTAGAATTTCATGTCCATGATAATGTTAGTTTTTAGTTTTATCTGCGAGCAAATATACGTTTTTTTACGATACGAGCCAAGGAAACGAGGGAAAATCTCTTGCACTCGTATCTCCTGTCCCCATATTTCATGCCCCCATATTTCTTGCCTCGACTGCCAACCTGGCGTGCCGGGTTGTTCCCCTTGCGCGGCTGCGCACAGCAGGGCAAACACCATAACAACTTTCTGTCTCATTCAGCTTTCTATTTGATGATTACCTTCTTACCACGCCTTATCGTCTATGTCGGCTTTCAAGCAGCAAAGGTACAACTTATTTTTCAATAAACGGCAAAATTGGGCGGAGGGAAAAAGAGATGCTGTGGCATTTTAGGCTCTCCAGGGCAAGCGGTGCCCTGGAAAATTGAATGATTATTTTTATTGCTGTCCGCTAAAAACGGCCTGAAAGGCCAATAAGCTGTCAGGGTATTTTGCAGATGCCTGAAAGACGCCCCGCAGGGGCAAAAGCGTTATGTCTTAGTCTTTTGCCCTTTTAGGGCGTATTCTGTAATTGCCTTCCTAACCCAGGACGATGCCCTGGGCTGACATCTTGCTGCCCCTTCGGGGCGTTTCCAAGCCCACCATAAAAAAGGTTGGTTCGTAATGCCCATGTAATCAAAGAGCGGAGTGAATCTTGATTTTATTTCCCCGGACAGCAATCGATTATTTTAATCCGTGTTCAAACAGGGACACGTCCCTATAAGGAAATCGGCACGTCGATGTGAGCAAATCGGCACGTCGATGTGAGCAAATCGGCACGTCGATGTGAGCAAATCGGCACGTCGATTTTATTGCTTTATGCAAGCGATTGAAAAACAAGGTTGTAGGGAACTGCTAATTACTGCAGTGAAGTTTTAGCTCGACGTCAGTCAAGCTGGCGGTTGAGGACCTCTTCCACGACCTTTGGGAAGTGCTCCATCTCGAGCTGATGCTCCTTCTCGGCAATGTCGTCGACCGTGTCGGAAGGCGATATGGGGGTGCTGAACTGCGCTATTATCTCGCCGCCATCGCAGACGGGCGTGACATAGTGGACGGTCATGCCTGTCTCAGTCTCGCCTGCTGCCTTCACGGCCTCGTGGACGTGGTGTCCCCACATGCCTTTCCCGCCGAACTTAGGCAGCAGGGCAGGATGCAGATTGATAATCTTGCGAGGAAAAGCGTCAATGAGGTACGACGGCACAAGGGGCAGGAAGCCTGCCAGCACTATGAAGTCGATGCCGTACTTGCGAAGCAATGGCAGCGTCTCGTCGGCATTGGCAAGCTGCACCTTCGGGACGACAGCCGTGGGCACACCCAGTCGCTCGGCTCGCACCAAGGCATAGGCGTCGGACTTGTTGCTGACAACCAGCGCACACTTCACGGTTTCAGAATGTTCGAAATAGCGAATGAGGTTCTCGCAATTGGTGCCGCCGCCGGAAACGAAGATAGCGATGTTCATGTCAATTCAAAATTATTCCAGATTGTACCCGTAGGCTTTCATGGCTCGGTCGCTCTGCCGCCAGTCCTTATCGACCTTGACGAAGACCTCGAGAAAGATGCTCTTGCCGAAGAACTTCTCCAGGCTCTTGCGTGCTTCCGTGGAGACACGCTTCAGGGCGACGCCCTGGTGCCCGATGATGATGCCCTTCTGCGACTCACGTTCTACAAAGATGACCGCGCTGATGCGGATGTTCTTCGCTGTCTCCTTGAACTGCTCCACGACCACTTCCACGCTGTAGGGTATCTCCTTGTCGTAGTAGAGAAGAATCTTCTCGCGGATGATTTCGGTGACGAAGAAGCGAGCAGGCTTGTCGGTCCACTGGTCCTTGTCAAAGTAAGCAGGCGACTCAGGCAGCAGTTCCTGTATGCGTTTCACCACATTGTCGACGTTGAAGCGGTGCAAAGCACTGATGGGAACAATCTCCGCCTCGGGCAAAGCCTCGTGCCACAGCTCCACCTTCTCTGTCAAAGCCTTTTGGTCGCTAAGGTCTATCTTGTTGATGAGCACGAGCACCGGTGCCTTCTGCTTCTTCACCTTCTCCAGGAAATCGCTGTTCTTGTCGGGCGTCTCCACCATATCGGTGACGTAGAGCAAGACGTCGGCATCCTGCAATGCACTCTCCGAGAACTGCAGCATCTGCTCCTGCAGCTTGTAGTTGGGCTTCAGTACGCCCGGCGTGTCGCTGAAGCAGATCTGCATCTCGGGCGTGTTGACGATGCCCATGATGCGGTGCCTTGTCGTCTGAGCCTTAAAGGTGGCAATGGAAATGCGTTCCCCTACAAGGAGATTCATAAGGGTTGACTTCCCGACGTTCGGGTTGCCTACGATATTAACAAAGCCGGACTTGAACATAAAAGCCTCTCCCCTAACCCCTCCCCTAAAGGGAAGGGGGATTGTTTCGCTTGATTGAAGCCTCTCTCCCTTTAGGGGGAGGTTTGGAGGAGGCTTCTTTGTTTATACCATTCTTCGCGCGTCATGAGCCCTTCCTTATAGAACTGTGCGGGCTCCTTGGCCGCTTCCTTCGCACCGTCGTAGCCCCATATCATGTAGCTTGCGCCCCAAGTGAAGCCAGCTCCAAAGGCTGTGAAGACGAGCTTGTCGCCCTTCTTGAGCTGCGGCTCATACTCCCACAGACAGAGAGGCAACGTGCCGCCACTGGTGTTGGCCATGTGGTCGATGTTGATCATGATATGGTCTTTCTCGATGCCGATGCGCTGCGCCACGGAAATCTCGATGTTGATGTTGGCCTGATGCGGCACAACCCAATCGATGTCGTCCTTCGTCAGGTTGTTGCGCTTGACGATGGTCTTTACCGCACTCGTCATGTCAAGAACGGCATGCTTATACACCGCACGACCTTCTTGATAGACGAAATGCTCGCGGGCATCTACTGTCTCGTGGCTCGGCATCTTTGCCGAACCGCCTGCTGCCATGTGGAGAGGCTGGTAGCCCTTGCCGTCAACACGATAATAGCCATCCATGAGGCCGACCTCTTCCGTCGTGGCTTCCATCATGACGCAAGCAGCGCCATCGCCGAAGATAGGACAGGAGTTGCGGTCCTCATAGTTGGTCATGGAGCTCATGTGGTCGCCTCCACAGATGATGATGCGTTTGTAGCGACCCGAACGGATATAGGCAGCTCCTGCTTCCATTCCATAGAGGAAGCTTGCACAAGCAGCCTCCATGTCATAACCGAAAGCATTATTCAGCCCACAGTTGCCAATGACAAGCGATGCCGTAGAAGGGAAATGATAGTCGGGCGTCGTGGTGGCGCAGATGACGAGCTCAATGCTATTGGGATCTGCCCCAGTCTTACGCAACAACTGAGCGACAGCCCTCGTCATCATGTACGAAGTGCCGCTGCCTTGTTCGGGCTTGAGGATGTGGCGTGTCTTGACGCCGATGCGCTCCATTATCCACTCGTCGCTGGTATCCACTATACGCGACATCTCCTCGTTGTCGAGGATATAGTCGGGCACATAGCCGCCCACGCCGGTTATGACGGCATTTATCTTTTCCATTGGCATGATAAAGAAAAAGAGGTTAGAGGTGAGAGGTAAGGGGTGAGAGGAATGTCTTGGCTCGTGATAGTCCTGACATTTGTATTCTCTAACCGCTAACCTCTGACTGCTAACCCCTTGATGAGATTAAGCTTCCTTCTCGATAGCTACCTTGCCGCGATAGTAACCGCAAGCAGGGCAAACCGTGTGGTAGATGTGGAACTCGCCGCAGTTGGGGCATACTGCCAGTGCGGGAGCTACTGCCTTGTCATGAGTTCTTCTCTTGAGAGTCCTGGTCTTGGACTGTCTTCTTTTTGGATGTGCCATAATTCAATTAACTATTTAACTATTTACGATTTACTAATTTCTTTAGTTCTGCCCATCGCGGGTCGCTTTCCCTTTCCTCTTCGTGCGAAGCGAGAGAGGGACAGTCGGGATGCACGTGGCGCAGAGGTATCTGCAATGCAGCGAACTCGTATATATTCCAAGCCACGTTGATGATGCCTTCCCTCTCAGGGATGGTGACCACATCGCCGTCGTCGGCATACTCTTCGCCCATCTTCACGTGCAACGTGCACTGAGCTTCGACGGGTTGGAGCATAGGTTCAAGGCAACGGTCGCACGTCACTTCCACAGCGCCATCGAGCTGGAACTCCAATTCGTAGGCGTCTGATGTCCGTTTCACCCGTAATGCAACATCGAGCGAACCTGCCTTAATCTCTGGTCCCTGAACGGCGGAGAAGAAGTCATTGTCGGCTTGCCAGCGGTACGACACAGTATCGGAGGCCATGCCTTTCAAATCAACTTTATAACCGTCCAGTTTTCCCATCGGGCTGCAAAATTAGTAAAAAAAACGATTACTTGTACACTTTTGGCTCAAAAAAAGTGTCTTATCAGTGCTTTTTGAGTTCTACGCGGAACGTTGTGCCCTTTCCAATCTCGGAATTCTTTACAAAAATATGTCCGTCGTGATATTCCTCGACGATACGTTTGGCAAGTGAGAGGCCCAGGCCCCAGCCACGTTCCTTTGTCGTGTAACCTGGCATGAAGACCGAGCTGAAACGATTCTTTGGAATGCCTTTACCCGTGTCGCACACTTCCACACTGATGCAGTCGAGTTCTTCCTGTGCTGTCAGGGTAATGCTTCCTTTGCCTTCCATGGCATCGATTGCATTCTTGCAGAGATTCTCTATTACCCATTCGAACAAGGGTGCGCTGACAGAAGCGATGAGAGGTTCTGCAGGCAGGTTGCACTTCATCGTAATGTGATTGCTTGCTCTGCGACTTATGTATTGCATCACATTACCCAGCACCTCATTGAGGTTCTCTGGTTTTGGCTCTGGCTGTGAGCCTATCTTGCTGAAGCGTTCGGCAATGCGTTGCAGGCGCTTGATGTCCTTTCCCATTTCGGGAAGCAGTTCGTCGTCGGGATAATTCTCCCGAAGGACTTCGTGCCAAGCCATAAGACTGCTGATGGGAGTGCCCAGCTGATGAGCCGTCTCTTTGCTCAGACCTACCCAAACTTTATTCTGTTCTGCCCTCTTGCTGCTTAGCAGAGCAAAGATGGCAACCACAACGAAAATGAGCACCACGCCGAGCTGAACGTAGGGCCACCATGCAAGTCGCGTCAGGATGAGGCTGTCGGCATAGCATATCTCCATGTAGTCGGTGTCGGCAAGGTCGATGCGGATGACTCTGCCTGCCTGCTTCATGGACAACGCCTCGCGGAGCAGCAAGGAATCGAGTGCAGCAGGAGACGACAAAGAGACTTCCATGTTGCGATATTCACGTACGCGTCCCTCTTTGTCGAGCACGACAACGGGAATTGTGTTGTTCGAGTTGAGTACAGTCAGGACAAGGGTCAGGTCGGTGGTCTCGTCGGCTTTGTTGAGCGAACGCATGGCTTCGGCCCATATCTCCATCTTGCGATGCTCTTCGACCTTGAGGTCTCGCACGAGAAAATTGCTGACGACAAGCGATGCCACGCAGAGCACTACTGCCAGGACAATCAGGACTATCTTAACCTGACGTATTCTGTTTATCCATTGCATAACAGTATAATAACGGAAAGAAATGCCTGCTTATTGCATTATAAAGGAAAAAACTCTAAACTCTAAACTCTAAACTCTAAACTTTTTTGTACCTTTGCACCCATGAAACGTTGCCTCCTATACATTATTATATTATATAATGTGTTTTTGCTGACAGGTTGTCGCGACACGCTTGAGATTCCAGACGGGGAGCCTCGTGCAGAAGCCGAGCGCACCGTCATTGTCTATATGGCTGCTGACAACTCCCTTTCCTCTCAGGTCAGGGAGGACACGACAGAGATGGTGAATGGCAAGAACCTTATTCCAGAGGACGTCAACGTCATTGTCTATATTGACGACAGGGCGCATCGGCCTGCTATATACGAGCTTACGCGGAAGAACGGCATGCAGCTATGGCATCAATATGACGAGGAACTATGCAGCACGGACCGCGACGTGATGCTTGAAGCGCTCGGCCGCATAGTATACAACTTTCCTGCCCGCCACTATGGCATCACCTTCTGGTCGCATGCCACGGGTTGGAACCCTCGCCGCAACACCTTTGGCAAGGACGTGACGCCAGGCACGACACAAGGGGAGGCGGAGATGGAGATTCCTGTCCTTCGGGACGTGCTTGCCCACATGCCTAAGCTCGACTACATCTTCTTCGACGCATGCTTCATGCAATGCATCGAGGTGGCCTACGAGTTGAGGGACGTGACACGCTACATGATAGGTTCACCGGCTGAGATACCTGGCCCGGGGGCTCCCTATGACAAGGTCATCCAGGCTCTCTGTGCTGGCGATGTCGAGGGCATCATCGGCGGCTATGACAGCGGTTATCCCGATACATACAACGGCTATTACTATCAGGGCGTCTTGCTCTCCTGCATCGACTGTTCGCAGCTTGATGCCCTGGCCGAAGCAACGGGACAGCTGCTGACACCCTTCTTCATGGAGCATGCCGAGCCCGATACTTATGGATTCCAAGCTTATTGCAATCGTCTGTACAAATACAACTTCTACTTCGACATGCGCACCACGATGTGCCGCCTCCTTAATGAAGAAGACTATACTGCCTGGATGAGTCTCTACGACAAGGCTGTGCCGCTACGCACATATTCCTCGACGAGGAGCTGGTTCAGCGACAATCTGTGCACGCATCCATACATTGACGACCCTGAATGCTACGGCGGTGTGTCGATGTTCGTACCGCTGGATGCCTACGAGTCCTACGGATGGAATGCGGACTTCCAGCAGACGTCGTGGTACCAGGCTGCTGGTTGGGCCGAGACGGGATGGTGAGCCTTTACGGCTTTTTTATTGTGATGCCAATCAGGCCGGCTGCATAGGGAGCAATGTCGTACTGATTGAATAGGAAGCTCAGGCTGTCACCCTTCGGCATGAAGTTGTTTGAGAGGTAGAGGTCGCCCAGCATGAGGATGCCGGTCTTCTCGCGCAATTCGTTGACGTCCTTGGCCTCCCAGTCCTTGCAGAGCTGTGTTTCCATGGCCTTCAGCACTTCCTTTTCCTTGTCGGCAGGCACAAAGTCGCGTATGTCAAGGAGCTTGCCGCTCGCCCTGTCGAAGTTATAATAGAAGATGACATAGCTGCCGTGAGCTCCGCCCAGATAGCAGTCGATGGTCGTCTGATAGGTGAGGATGCTGTCGCAACCGTTCTCGACGGGGCTGCCTTCGATGGTGTAGGAGTACTGGAGGGTCTCTCTCCATTCCGATTCGGGGTCGTACATCTCGGCCATCTCTGCTTTCCACTCGGCCTCCATGCTGTCTGCATAGGCCGTCATGGTCTCCTGGATGGTGGCGTGTCCCTGCTTGTAGAGGACGCTGTCGCGCAGCACGTCAGCCAGCGAGCGCGCCAGCTGGCCGTCGCCTGCAAGCGTATCGAGGTTGAACTCGATGTGGTAGCAGAGGCTGTCACCCTCGTGAATGGGGTTCTCGATGCACAGGGAAGCCTTTCCCCAGGCGGGCTCATCTTGTTTTTCGTCAGTGACTTTCCAGTCTTCGCATGCGCAGAAGAGGACCATCAAAGAAAGGATAGAGAGATACTTTTTCATTTCGTGTTTGATTAGTATGTTGGTTTATCTGCAGGCAAAATTAGCATAAAATTCCAAGAATGGCAAGGATTACACCTTTTTTTCGTATATTTGCAGGCAAAAGATAAACAGTTAAAGGTATTACAGACATGAACCGAATCTCACTTTTCCTGCTTTTGGCTTGCATTGGGAGCCTGGCTGCAAAGGCGCAGACAGAGCGTCAAATCGCCGACAAGACCTTGTTTGAGCTTAGAAAAGACATGCCCGACAAGACCGTCGCCATGAACCCTGTGACCGATTTCGACTGCCCAGACCCATCGATAGTGCAGGTCGGGGAGTGGTTCTACTGCTTTAAGACGGGCTTCCCCATCAAGATTTATCGCAGCCGGGACCTGTGCAACTGGACCTTCTATCGCGACATGTTCCCTGGTCCGAACCCGCACGACCCGTTTGGCGACGGCAAGCCCGACCCCATGAAGACTGGGGCTGGCAGGCAGAACATCAACTTCTGGGCACCCTCTCCGGCTCTCATCCAGGGCAAGCTCGTTGTGTATCTCACCCTCTTTGTCTCAATGGAGAACGACCGCCAGGTTGTTCTCGTGGCTGACGACATCGACAGTCCTTTCCGTTATGTCAACACCCTAAACGTCGGTACACCTGAGCATCCTACCCCGCAAGACGGGCAGTACTTCCTCGACGACGACGGCCGCCAGTACCTCGTCTATGGCGACGTGAACAGCAAAGGCAATTTTATCCGCGAGCTTTCGAAGGACGGCCTTTCCTACGCGAAAGGCAGCGAGCCCCATTACATCACGACGGCCTACGAAGGGGGATACATTTATAAATATAAGGGACTGTACTATTTCTACTGCTCCAAGAACCATTTCAACAACTATGAGTACACCCTTTGCCTGAGCACATCGAGCAGCCTCTTCTCAGGCTGGAGCGAGCCTGAGCCCGTCCTCACGTCCGAAAGCCCCGACGCCATACTGAACGGTGCCGGCCACAACGGGGAAATCATCACGGACAAGGCTGGGCGTATGTTCATGATTATGCACGCCCACTGCGAAGGCCTCATCCCTCGCCGAGGCGATTACCGTCCACGGCCGATGATTCTGATGGAGCTGAAGGACATAGACGGCAAGCTGACTTTCGTCGACCACAAGGGCAATCCGACCAACCACCCTTGCTGGATGGTCAGCCGACCGCAGTTCTGAGGGTCAAATCTACCCAGTACTCAAAAAAACTTTTATAGGGAAACTCCAGTACTCTCGTGTGAGTACTGGAGTTTTCTCGTGTAGGTACTGCAGTACTCACACGAGAGTACTGGCGATGTGACTGCATGCGTCCGGAAGATTTACATTATTTTTCTGCTCAGATTAAACTATTCACCGTTTCGCTCGTCTTATTAAATGTGAAGAATCATTCCATCAGATACATTGCCTCGCTTCTGCTCCTGCTCGCAGCCACCCTTTCTTCAGCTCAGCAGAAGCAGGCGATGTTGCTTAACATACGCGGCACGGTCTTCGAGAACGACAAGTTGCAACCGATGGAAGGGGCAGCCGTGAAGCTCTACAACGAACGCGATTCGATGGTGGCCGGCGCGGCGACCAAGCAGAACGGCCAGTTCCTCCTGCCCGGCATCCCGTCCGCCAAGTACACCCTGCAAGTGTCGTTCATGGGCTTCAAGACGCAAAGGTTCACACTCACGCTGCCCCAGAAGTCCGGCAACTTCAAGGTGGCCGACGTCATGATGCGCGAGGACGCAACCGTGATGGCTGAAGCCGTCGTCGAAGGCAAACTGCCGGAAATGACCGTCATCGACGACACGGTGGCCTACAACGCTGATGCCTTCAAGCTGCCCGAAGGGTCGATGGTGGAGGACCTCATCAAAAAGCTGCCAGGCATCGTACAGGACGAGAATGGAGGCTATACGTTCAACGGCAAGAGCATCAGTCAGATACTCGTTGACGGAAAGGAGTTCTTCGGAGGCAACCGCAATATGGTGCTGCAAAACCTGCCTGCCGAAATCGTGGACAAGGTGAAGGCCTACGACAAGAAGAGCGATATGGCTCGCATCACGGGCATCGATGATGGAAACGAACGGACAGTGCTCGACCTCGCCATCAAAAAGGACCGTAAGAAAGGATTCTTCGGCAGGGCTGACGGTGCATACGGCACCCACGACCGCTACAGCGGCAATCTGAACCTCAACAGCTTCCGCGGAGACCAGAAATTCAGCTTCGTCGGCAACGCGAACAACACACAGGGCAATGGTCTGAGCGACAATCAACGGCTCGGCACGACAATGAACTGGGAGAACAAGAAAGTGGAGCTGAACGGCAGCGTCAACGGCAGCTTCAACCAGTCGAGCAGCAACTCGCAGTCGAACTCCCAGAACTTCGAGCTCAAGAACTCTGCCTACTCGGCCAGCAAAAGCCACAGCTCGAGCCACAGCGGCAGCTTCGAATTCCAGTACAAGGTGGAGTGGAAGCCCGACTCGACGTGGAACATCCTCTTCCGCCCCGAGTTCAACTATGGCAAGAACCGCAGCTCGGGCGGCAACGAGTCAGCCACCTGGAACGACGACCCCTTCCTCCTCTCCCCCACTCCGCTCGCCGACTACGCGGCCCTCGCCAAGCAAATCGGCGTGAACCACCGCCTAGGCGACAACTGGAACCGTTCGAAGAACATCAGCGCCTCTGCCTCCTTGCAGGTCAACAAGCGCCTGAAGAAGCCCGGACGAAACATCACATTGAACCTCGGAGGCGGCTACGGCGACTCGAGCAACGAAGGAGACAGCTACTCGCAAACCGACTACTACCTGCTTCAAGCACTCAGCGGCGGCGACTCCGTCTATCATAAAGTGCAGTACAACCGCGGCGCGAACTACAACTACAACTTCAACGCCCGTCTCAGCTACAGCGAACCCATCGCCTATCAGACTTACCTGCAACTCGATTACAACTATCGATACAACTTCCGCGACAATGACCGCGACGTCCGCTCCATCTTCGATCCGTACAATGACATGCTCGGCGTGAACAGCCTCAACTACGGTGATTTCTTCGATTCCGAGTATGTCGTGCAAGACAAGCAACAGTGCAGCTACACGCGCAACATTGGTCAGAACCACGACCTGCGCGTCCAGGTACGCTTCAACCGCACCAAGTTCCGCCTGACCATCGGAGGAAACGTGCAGCCGCAAATCAGCAAAGTGGATTACCAGAAAGGCCGCATCGACACGTTGCTGCGCCGAACCGTCGTCAATGCCTCGCCTGTCGTGAACTTCCAATACCGCTTCAGCCGTCAGGAACAACTCGAGCTCCGCTACAACGCCAATACGGGATGGCCCAACATCACCGACATGATTCCCGATACGCTCAGCGATGCCAACCCGCTCAACATTCGCATCGGCAACGCGGAACTCAAGCCGAGCTTCACCCAGCACATCCAGTTCGAGTACCGTCGCGCCGTTCCCGACAAGCAACGCACCTCGGCACTCAACCTCCAGTTCCACACCACACGCAACTCCACAACGAACCGTACGGAATACAACGAGGTGACGGGCGGCCGCGTCTCAATGCCCGTCAACGTGAACGGCAATTGGAGTGCCTCAGCTTCCTTCAACTTCAACACCGCCCTGGACAGCAAGAAGCACTGGCGCATCAATACGGACACGAGGCTGAACGGCTCTAAGTCGGTGGGATATCTGTACCGCAGTCAGGACAAAGCTACGGTGGAGAACCATACGCACAGCGGCAATTTCACCGAGAGGCTACGCTTCACCTTCCGACAAGACTGGGAGAGCGGCTGGCAGGTGGAAGCCAATGCGAGCGGAAGATTTTCCTATAATCTCAATCGCAGCAATAATGCCACGGCCTCGAACCTCGACCACTATAACTTCAACTACGGCGGAAGTTTCCAAATCACAACGCCTTGGGGCATGAGCATCGGCAGCGACATTGAGCAACAGAGCCGCCGAGGATACTCGGACGCTGCTATGAACACGAACCACCTCATCTGGAACGGCAGCATCAGCCAAAGGTTCCTTCCATACAAGCAACTGACGGTAAGCCTTCGTGCCGTCGACATTTTGGGCGAACGCGACGACGTGAACCGCTCCGTGAGCGCCGTCAGCCGCACCGACACACAGAGCGAAATGGTGCGCAGCTACGTCCTGCTCTCGGCCTTCTGGCGCTTCGGTCGCTTCGGCGGACGCGGCATGGGCGGCGGCAGAGGCAGAGGCCAAGATGGCTCGCGGGGCAGCGGAGGCGGAGGAGGACCACGCGGC
>FLNY01003759.1_pt1 | contig 74970 bp, 52 predicted proteins | sample 1140381 | NCBI WGS metagenome assembly FLNY01 (sample SAMEA3878172, study PRJEB12797) | bioreactor metagenome | biome: Moose rumen | place: Sweden | collected 2011-10
TTGATACCGCCGTATGCCGTGCGTTTCGTGTACTGCGTATGCAGAATGTCATTGGCGAGAATGGCAACGCTGAGACTCCTATCCTTCAAGAACTGCTTGCTAAGACGTAGGTTTATGAATCCAGTAGCCTTGGTCTGAGTGGGGCCAGACTCGTAATAAGGTGCGAAGCTCCCTTTAATGTTCAACAGCCATGAGTGCGGAAACGTAAACGTATTGTCTAACGTGAAGTTGGCAATCAATCCGTTCCACTTGTGCGTAATACCTAATGGATAGACATCTTCGTTGCAGAGGTAGAGATCTGTCGAGTAATTGAGTTGCCACAGACCGAACTTAGGGGTGAAATTCAGCGTTACGCCGTAGTACTCCTGTTTAGGCGTATTGCGATAGTCCATGATGACTACACCAGGATGGTTCACATCATCATAGGCTGTCTGGAAAGAGCGAATGGTATTCTTGAAGTATTGGTAAAAGGCTTCTGCGTAGAACCATTTCCACGAGGAACTCCAGGAAATGCTGTGTGCTGTCTGTGGTTTGAGGAAAGGATTACCCGTATCGTACTCATACTTACTGCGATAGTTGACCGATGAGGACAAGAGATTATAAGAAGGATTGTTGCGCGAGCAGTGATAGGACAATTTATGATTCCATTTCTCAGTGCGATAAGATGCTGAGAAGCGAGGTATCAGTACGGAGTAATCAGGACTCATTTCGTCGTTGCGCTGCCCGTCAACGTCGTAGCGGTTGTACTCATTCTGCCAGCGTAGGCCTGCATTGAATGAGAATTTCCCCAACTGTACGGAATAGTTGGCGAAAAGTGACCAGATGGAGGTCTGTTGCTGGATATGGCTGTCAGAGGAGAATCCGCTTTGCATAAAGTCGTGTGTGCGGTCTACCGTAGAGGCCTCTTCGCCGAACGTCAGTTCTCCCTTCGGTACAGGAGCCGTTACTATTAGTTTCTCTGCAAGCAGTTGGTTCTTCTTTGTCGTTTGACTGCTGACGGATTCCGCATTCTCGGTTCCGCCATCCATTTCCTGCAAAGACTTCGCATCATAGAAGTCGGCACTGAAATCGAGATTCCATTTCCCGATGTTGCCTACGTAATAAGCATTTACAGAATGTGTCATGTGAGGACGGGTCAGCGTGTTTGTCTTGCTGTGGCCACCATCTACAAGTATTCCGTCTTGCCATGTCTGCTCGTCCATTTCCCTGATAGTGGTGCCATCGCCTATGTAGTTGAATGCGGTATAGGTCAGACCTACGGAATGGCGGTCGTTTATTTCCCAGTTCCAACCGAGGTCGGCAAAGTAGTACTTCGTTTTAAAGAGCCAGGCAGCATCTTTCTGATAGTCCCATACAGAAGATGCTTGTAACTGGTCGTTGGCGGTTGCGTCGATTTGTGAATTTTTATCTGTCAGGTAGCCACGGGCGAAGAAGTCCATACCGTTGCGCAGACGATAGTTCAGTGTAGCATTTGCACTACCATAATGCTTCTTGCCTTGCCGATAGGCAGCGGAGAAGTTGCCGCTCCAGCCCTCGCCAGCCTTGCGGACTGTTTTCAGACGTATGACAGAGGTGACTTCTGCTCCATATTCTGCACCGGGATTAGTGATAATCTCTGCTGACAGAATCTCGTCGGCACGGAGACGGTAGAGCTCCTGTAAATCGCGTACCTTTTTGTTGTTGATGTAGATTTCTGGCTTACCATGTCCTGCAATAGTTCCGTCGCTCATCATTAGAGGGAGATGAGTGAGCATGTCGCTGGCTGAACCGAACTGTTCTAATGGAGTGCCTAGAATCGAAACCAGCAGTCCTTTGTCTGTTGAAGTATAAAGCAGACGTTGACCTTTCACGGTCACACCTTTCAAAGTGTAGTTGTCAGGATGTAAGCGAATTGTACCAACTTCTGGCTGTGTACAGGTAATATACACAGTCTTGTAGCCGACGTAGGAGATGCGGGCAAGGATTTTCTCTTGCTCGTATGGAATGGCGAAGTATCCGCTCTCGTTGGAGACACCGCCACTAAGCAGCGTTGAGTCGGCAGGATTGAGGATAGCAATGTTGGCGTATGCCACGGGCTGGCCCTGTTCGTCAATGATGGTGCCTGTCAGACGGCGGTCGGTCTTGTGCGTACACTCCACGTAGATTTCGTGGTCGTCGGGCTTCACGGTCATGCGGACGGGATAGAAGCCAATCATCTGCTGGATGGCATCGGGCAGACGCTTGTTCTTGATGGTGGCGGTGACGCGGAAGTCCTCCAGCTCGTTGTAGAGGAAGTTAATGACGTATGCCGTCTGCCCGTTGTTCAACTGGAGCAGGGCCTCGCTGAGCGACACATTATCGTAGGTATGGCTGATGCGCTGGGCGAACGTATCAAGAGGCATGCAGAGGCTGCAGGCCATAAGCACAAAAGTATATAATGCGTGTCTCATCTTACTACCAGCGTTTTGTCCTCCTCGACGATGTTCACGGCCTCGAAGGTGTTCAACTTTTCTACGACACGCGAGAGGCTGTCTTCACGCTTCCATACAAAGTGGAAACGGAGTTGGCGGGCTGCTTCATTCTCAAACTCCACGCCGACCCCGTGGGCTGCAGCAATGGCTGTGAGCATGGAGTCGAGCGGCACATTGTTGAAGATGTATGGCTCAACGGGAATTGTGTCGGCCTGAATCGTATCTGCGGGCAGGGGAGCGACTGGATTGATGCCGGTCGTTTGCTCCGTCGTGGGCTGTTGCGGTTTGGGCGTGCTGATGTTTCGCACAACTTGGATGGCGGCAAAGGCAATGCCCGAAGCCAAGAGCACACCGATGAAAGAGGCTGCTATCTTGTGGCTAAAGAGGTAAATATGGAAATGGGACTTTGGCTTTTCTTCGTCAAGGGCATCCAATTGACTTTCGTCTTCTTCCTCCTTGCAAGGCATAGTGCAAGCAAGCTTGCCCTCTGCGCTTGCTGCGTTCGTCAGTTCTCCTGCATGGATAGCTGCAAACTTCTCCCATTCGGCATCCACGTCGGGGGTGTCGTTCTTGAGCGCGTCGTGCATGAAGGCTCGCTTGGCAAATCCAAGCTGCTGCACGAGCTGGCGCATCTCGTCGTCGGCGAGTATCTGCTGCATCTGCTCGTTCGTCAGATGCTCGGGGTGGCTTTGTAGTTCCAGAAGCCACTCTATACGCTTTTCTTCGGTCATCATATTGCTTTTGAGTTTGAATTAAAATACTTTGAATTTCATTCTTCCTTTTCTCGCTATGCCAAAGTGAACAAGTTCCCTTTGGCCATTTAGCTTAACAAAAAGGGTCTTATTTTCTCCACCGTCTGCTTCAGGTGGGTGTGGACGGTCTGTCGGCTGACGTTCAGCGCCTCGGCCACCTCCTGACAGGTCATCTCTCGCAGGTAGCGCAGTCGGAAGATGTTCTGCTCCATCGGTGACAGGTTGTCCCGCACGTAGCGCATCAGTTCTTCCATCTGCATTTGCTCTTCCACCAGATTGTCGCTAATGAGTGTATCAGCATCCTCGGTAAGCAGGCGGGCAAAGCGTTCTTGCACCTGCTTGTGCTGCAACACATTCATGCAGCGATGGCGCACGCTCGCCAAGAGGAACGCCCGTGCATTGTCTGCCCTCATGATGGTGCTACCGCTGAGCAGGCTGGCGAACACATCGCTCACCACGTCCTTGCTCTCCGCCTCATCGAAGAGCAGCGTGAGTGCCAGATGATACATCTGCGTGTAGTGTGTCTTGAACAGACTTTCAACATCTTTTCGTGTCATACACTTATAATACAGTTCAGACGGAGAAAATGTAAAGCGGAAATGCGATTTTTTTCAATTCAAACTCAAATTTCTTTATTTTAGGGGCGTATTTTCAACTAAATCGGGCGAGGATGCCTCATTTCCATCCTCGCCCGCCTTGTATAATTGTGTCTATTGCCACAGCGGCTCATTCTCCCACCCACGGGGAAAACCCATCATGGAGGGCTGCACCATTGGGTATCTGCTCAAGAGCGATCTGAAGTCCTGAACGAAGGTGTTCTGGGGATTGATGCTATTGAGCCAATAGGCAATGCAGCAAAGTTGCGGATAGAGACGGTCGATGGGGAAATTGAGATTTCTTATCCATCGTTGCCGCATCCGTGAAGTTATCTTTGGACGCACGGCAAAGTGTGCATTCCAAAGTCGGGCATGGTGGGCACAATAGTTACGGACGATGGTGAGACTTTCCAACCAACTGCGAAGATATTCATGCTGGGGCATGTCAAAATCGCGAGCCACACGCTTCATGAGATTGAAGTCGTTCATATTGTTGTAGAGCTTGGAGAGGGTGCCGAATGAGGCAACTTCAAGCGTCTTCCATGATGGAGGGAATTCGGGTGAGTCGTATTTCCTGAAGTGTTCCAGAATGAACTCGTCACGGCAGCGGCTTAGCTCTGTACGCAGAGATTCCAGATTCTTATTGTAGCGGTATTCATTGGCTGCAAGCGAGGAGTCCATAAACCAGAATGAGCCGTAGGTCATGGCAAAATGCTGGTTAATCTTGGTTCTCGATGCAATCTCAATATGTTGGAGAGCATTGAACACCAAAGAGCGCAGTTCGCTGTCAAAGTTGTAAAGTGTCAGAACAGATGAGAATCTGCTTCCGTTTCGAAAACGGTGTATGCGGCTGTTCTCCTCCATCACTCGCCAATAACTGGCAAGACGGAAATAGCTGATGTGGTTGAGGACGGCTATAGCCTGTTCCTCATCTTCAAAAATAAGCCCTCGCTGTTTCAGTATGTTTATCTGTTCAGCAAGGGTGATGGGCTGCTTTGTATATTCCATATTAAAAGAAACGTCCCACCCTGGTCCGCTGGTCTTGCGACGAGAAGCGTGGTGGGATTTGTTGGTGCAAAGGTAATGCTTTTATTTGGAATAGCCAAACTTTTTCAAAGAAAAGAATAAATTTGGCCGAAGAAATCGTCATTTTGCCTCAAAGTGACACCTTAACCTTTCTTTTTCCCTACCTTTTGAATCAATTAGAACCAAAGATTATCTGTCTGGCGACATATAAACATTGGTACGATAGACAATCAGTATTCCGTGTCCCTAGTTGACTTTGAATTATTAACCATCGTTGAATCCCAGGGCCTTAGAACATCCGAGATACAACTGCGGTACAAGAACCTTATTTTTCGTTGATTTTCGTGCTATCTGCAAAGCCCTAAAATGGCCTTCTATTGTCAGCTGGACTTGACAAACGGCAAAAATGCCTCAAAAGCAAAAGTTAAATGATCTTAACAAATTGTTAAATCTTGCTCTCTTTTGAAGGCTGGTTTTGCTCTGCAAAACTCTTAGATTTCCCATTTCGCGCTATTGCACTTTTTTGTACCGTTTAATTTTGGATACTTCTTGTTATATGCTGATTTACAACCATTTGCGATTATCCGAAACACTTCCACATGAATTCTTCACCAACGTGACGCACGAGTTGCGAACGCCGCTGACCGTAGTGCTGGGACTGAGCGAGCGCCTGAACGAGAAGACACCGCCCGACGAGGTGGCCAAGGCCGGCACCCTGATCCACAGGCAGGGCGGACAGCTGCTGAACCTGGTGAACCAGCTGCTCGACATCTCGAAAGTGAGTTCCGTAATAAATGAGCAGCCCAAGCGCACGGCCGACGTGGCGGCCTACACCGAGATGACAGTAGAAAGCTTCCGCGAAGTGGCGCGGCAGAAAGGTATCACTCTCGACTACGAGGCCACGGAACGGCCTTTGGTGGTGGACTTCGTACCCGACTACCTGCAGAAAATCCTCAACAACCTCATCGGCAACGCACTGAAGTACACGCCTGCCGGAGGCAAGATCAGCGTGCGGCTGGCCCGGCAGAAAGACCGCCTGCGCCTGCAGGTGGCCGACAGCGGCACAGGCATAGCAGCGCAGGACCTGCCACATATCTTCGAGCCGTTCTACCAAAGCGACCCCGAGAGCGGCATAGGCTCGGGCGTGGGACTGACGCTTGTGAAGCAAATCACGGATGCACTCAAAGGCAAGATCAGCGTGGACAGCATCAAGGGCGAGGGCACGACATTCACCTTAGAGATACCGGCCAAGGTCAGCAAGGCGGCTGCCGAGAAGCTTGACGCCGAGCCTCAGACGGCGACAGCAACCGATACCGGAATCGTGGAGGAGGAAGGCGAGGAAAAGAGTTCCGCCGGCAGGCCTTCAATCCTCGTCGTGGAGGACAATGCCGACGTGGCCTACTACATCAGCAGCCTATTGCGCGAGAGCTACGACGTGCGGCTGGCCGAGGATGGCAGCCGGGGTCTGGAGCTGGCACGTGAGCTGATGCCCGACCTCATCGTGACGGACCTCATGATGCCCCACACCGACGGCTTGGAGCTGTGCCGACAGATACGCGCCGACGAGCTCACCAACCATATCCCCATCATCGTCATCACGGCAAAAGCCACCGAGGAAGAACGTCTGCATGGCCTCGCTGCAGGCGCTGACGCCTATCTCTACAAGCCGTTCAACACCAGCGAGCTGCACATACGCATAGAGAAACTGCTGGAGCATCGCCGGATGTTGCACGAGAAATATGCACGTGAATGGAAGGCTACAGCCATTCAGCCTGAAAAGAGCGAAGCCAGCGACAGCACGCCAAAGGCAGCCAGCGTGGCCGCTGAGTCGCCGCGCGCCAAGGCCGAGGCGGAGTTCATCAGCCGTGCCGAAGGCGTGGTACGGAAGCTGATGCCGGATGGCAGGACAGACATCGAGAGCATAGCATCTGAGCTGTGCATGAGCCCCCCGCAGCTGCGGCGCAAGCTGGCGGCCATCACGGGCACCACGCCCTCTCAGTTTGTGCTCAGCATACGCATGAACGAAGCCTGCCGACTGCTCAGGGAGCACCCCTCCAGCCCCCTCTCCGACGTCGCCGAGCGCTGCGGCTTTGCTGACCAATCGCACTTCAGCCACGCCTTCCGCCGCCACTCTGGCATGACTCCCCGTCAGTGGATAGCGCAGCAACAGGGCTGACATAGCTCCAAAAGAGCGCGTCACGAGCGCACACACCAGGATGGCACGGAGATAGTTGAGAGTTCTTCGCAAAGCCAAGCGACCAAAGGTTGAGCAGACAGTTGAGAGTAGACAGTTATTAAAACCCTTAAGCCTTTCCGCCAAAACCCTTAAGCCTTTTCCCCGAAACCCTTAAGCCTTTCGCCCAAAACCCTTAAGCCTTTTCCCCGAAACCCTTAAGCCTTTCGCCCAGAACACACCTTAAGCCTATCCCTTGAGATTGGATGCTTATCGTTCCCGCCTCACGATTTTTAGCCTCCGAACATGAAAAAATGCGCAAAAAACTCTAATCTCTAAGCCCTAATCCCCAATCTTTTCTTACCTTTGCACCCGATACCTTTTCATTCTTCATTTTTCACTTTTCATTCTTCACTTTTCATTTTTCACTTTTCATTCTTCACTTTCCCATGAAGCTCTTCCTCCTTGACGCCTACGCCCTGATCTACAGGGCCTACTACGGCTTCATAAAGAATCCGCGCATCAACAGCCGCGGCGAGAATGTATCGGCCATCTTCGGCTTCCTCAACTCGCTCGAGGAAGTGCTGGCCAAGGAGCAGCCCTCGCACATCGGCGTGGCCTTCGACCCCCACGGCGGCACCTTTCGCCACAAAGCCTATCCCCCCTACAAGGCACAGCGCGAGGAAACGCCCGAAGCCATACGCTTCGGCACACCCGTCATAAAGGAGATGCTCGAAGCCTACAACATACCCGTCATCGAAGTGGCCGGCTACGAGGCCGACGACGTCATAGGCACGCTGGCTCATCAGGCCGACGCCCAGGGCATAGACACCTTTATGATGACGCCCGACAAGGACTATGGGCAGCTCGTCAGCGACAACGTGCGTATCTTCAAGCCCCGCAGTTTCGGTCCGGGCTTCGAGACACTGGGCCCGGCTGAGGTGTGCGCCAAATGGAGCATCAACGACCCGCTGCAGGTGATCGACATTCTCGGCCTCATGGGCGATGCCTCAGACAACATACCAGGTTGCCCGAAGGTGGGCGAGAAGACGGCCGCACAGCTGATTCAGCAGTTCGGCTCAATAGAAACGCTCCTCGCTTCCACCGACCAGCTCAAGGGCAAGCTCCGCGAGCGCGTGGAGGAAAACGTAGAGCAAATCCGCCTGTCTAAATGGCTCGCCACCATCGTCACCGACGTGCCCGTGACACTCGACATGGAAGCCCTGACCTACGGCGAACCCGACCGCGAACGCCTCACGGAGCTCTTCCAACGCTATGAGCTCAGGGCGCTGCTGCAACGTAAGTTTGGGGATAAGACCCCAGCCACAAAGCCCGCTGCCAAAGCCGCAACGGCCACTGCCCCGTCCGATGCGCAGCTCAACCTGTTCGCCACAGCAGCAAAGGCATCAGCCAAAGCCTCAGCCGCGGACACTCAGCTCGACCTCTTCGGCGACCCCGCGGCACCACAGCAGCCGGCATCGGCGGCGCCACTTAACGGACAGCCGTCGGCACAAGCGTCTGATGCCACGGAGAGAGAAGCAGGGAGCGAAGCCGTCGCACTCGCTTCCTACTCGCCCGAGACGGCGGCCTACCACCTCGTTGACACACCCGAGGCACAGGAGGCGCTGGCCAAGGAGCTCATGGAGGCCGCAACAGTAAGCCTCGACACCGAGACTACGTCGACCAATGCCATCGATGCGGAGCTCGTAGGACTGAGCTTCGCCGTGCGCGAGGCCGAGGCCTACTACGTGCCCGTGCCGGCCGACCGCGCCGAGGCACAGGCCACGGTGGAACGCTTCCAAGCCGTCTACGAGAACCCTACCTCGCTGAAGGTGGGCCAGAACCTGAAGTACGACATCAACGTGTTGGCCAGCTACGGCATAGAGGTGAGCGGACCGATGTTCGACACCATGGTGGCGCACTACGTGCTGCAGCCCGAGATGCACCACGGCATGGACTATCTGGCCGAGGCCTACCTGCACTACCGCACCATACATATCGACGAGCTCATCGGCAAGAAGGAACGCGGCAAGCAACAGCTGTCGATGCGCGACGTAGAGCCCGAACGCGTGTGCCCATACGCCGCTGAGGATGCTGACATAACGCTACGCCTCTACAACACCTTCCTGCCCATGCTGCACGACGAAGGCGCCTACGAACTGTTCGCCGAGACAGAGATGCCCCTCGTAGCCGTGCTGGCCGACATGGAGCGCACGGGCGTATGCATCGACACCGAGGCGCTGAAGGCCGTGGGCGCTGGCTTCGACGAGCAGCTGAAAGTGCTCGAGAGCGAGATATGGGAGCTGGCAGGCGAAGAGTTCAATATCCAGTCGCCACGACAGGTGGGAACCATACTCTTCGAACGTATGAAGCTCGACCCGAAGGCCAAGCGCACCAGCACGGGGCAGTACACCACATCGGAGGAAGCCCTCGAACGCATACGCCACAAGAATCCCATCGTAGAGAAAATCCTGGAATACCGTCGCATGCGCAAGCTCTCAGGCACATATATCGACGCCCTGCCAAAGCTCATAAACCCGCGCACAGGACACATACACACATCGTTCAACCAGACCATCACGGCCACGGGACGCCTCTCCAGCTCAGAACCCAACCTGCAGAACATACCCGTGCGCACAGACGCCGGGCGCGAGATCCGCAAGGCTTTCCGCCCAGAGCCCGGCCAGATGTTCTTCTCGGCCGACTATTCGCAGGTGGAGCTGCGCCTTATGGCCCACCTGAGCCAGGACGAAGGCCTCATCGAGGATTTCCGCCTCGGCCATGACATACACACCGCCACGGCCGCCAAGATCTTCCACAAAGCACCCGAGGACGTGACACGCGACGAACGCAGCCGCGCCAAGACGGCCAACTTCGGAATCATCTACGGCATCACGGCTTTCGGACTCACCGAGCGCCTCGGCATAAGCCGCACGGAAGCCAAACAGCTCATCGACACATATTTCAATATGTACCCACGCGTACACGCATATATGCAGGAGAGCATCGACCGAGCCCGCGAGCAGGGCTACACCACAACAATCCTTGGCCGCCGATGCTACCTGCGCGACATAAATTCGCACAATGCCACCGTGCGCGGTCTGGCAGAGCGCGTAGCCATCAACGCACCCATCCAAGGCAGCGCAGCCGACATTATAAAGCGAGCCATGGTGGCCATACACCGCCGCTTCCGCCAGGAGGGCATCCGCTCGAAGATGATACTGCAGGTGCACGACGAACTCAACTTCTCCGTACTGCCCGAGGAGCGCGAGCGCGTGGAGCAAATCGTCATCAGCGAGATGCAAGGCGCCGCACAGCTGCGCGTGCCCCTCATCGCCGACTCTGGATGGGGCGACAACTGGCTCGAGGCACACTAACTGCTTCGCAGCACAGCAACCATTAAACTTTAACCATTAAACTTTAATTTCATTTCTCACTTTTCATTTTATTCCTTACCTTTGCAGCCGAAAAAGAATTTTAAACTATATTTATTCATAAACCAAAACATCCACAAACACAATGAAGAAGATTCGTGCAGCCGTAGTAGGCTACGGCAACATTGGAAAGTACACGCTGGAGGCTCTCGTTGAGGCTCCCGACATGGAAGTGGCCGGCATCGTTCGCCGCCGTGGTGCTGAAGATCTGCCCAAGGAGCTGGAAGGCTACAAGGTAGTGAAGGACATCCGCGAGCTGGAGAACGTTGACGTTGCCATCCTGGCCACGCCGACGCGCAGCGTGGAGGCCTACGCCAAGGACATCCTGGCTCTGGGCATCAACACAGTGGACTCGTTCGACATCCACACGCAGATTGTCGACCTTCGCCGCACGCTCGACGCTGCAGCCAAGGCCGGCGGCGCCGTGAGCATCATCAGCGCAGGCTGGGACCCGGGGTCGGACAGCGTGGTGCGGACGCTCATGGAAAGCCTCGCTCCTAAAGGCATCTCGTACACCAACTTCGGTCCCGGACGCTCGATGGGCCACAGCGTAGCCGTTCGCGCCATCGACGGCGTGCGCGATGCCCTCAGCGTGACGATACCCCTCGGCACAGGCATACACCGACGCATGGTTTATGTTGAGCTGGAGGACGGTGCCGACTTCGAGAAGGTGAAGGCAGCCATACTCGCCGACCCATATTTCGTCAACGACGAGACACACGTCAACCAGGTGGCTTGCGTCAAGGAACTCAACGACGTTGGCCACGGCGTGAATCTCGTGCGCAAAGGCGTCAGCGGCCAGACCCACAACCAGCTCTTCGAGTTCAACATGAAAATCAACAACCCGGCCCTCACGGCCCAGGTGCTGGTGAACGTGGCCCGCGCCTCGATGCGCCAGCAGCCCGGCTGCTACACGATGATCGAGATCCCCGTCATCGACCTGCTGCCAGGCGACAAGGAGCAGTGGGTGGGACACCTGGTATAAGAAAAAGACTCTCCCCCACCCCTCCCTGTCAGGAAGGGAGCATATACCTTAGTAATGAATATAAAAGATGACATTCACTCAAAAGTAACCGCTCCCCCCCTGACAGGGAGGGCTGGGAGAGAGTCCGTCTGCTCAATAGGTTTCTTCGATGGCGTGCACCGCGGCCACCAGTTCCTCATCCAGCAAGTGCTGGGCGAGGCTCGTAGGCGCGGCGCACGCTCCTTTTTGGTGACCTTCGACCGCCACCCTCGCTCGCTGTTTTCGCCGGCTTCGGCACCGCTGCTGCTCACTTCACACGCTGAAAAGATGGAGTTGCTGCAACGGACAGGCGTCGACGATATCTTCGTTCTGCCCTTCGACCACGAGATGGCCTCGCTGACAGCCCGTGAGTTCATGGACAAGGAGCTGCGGCAGCAGCTGGGCGTGACAACGCTCGTCATCGGCTACGACCACCACTTCGGGCACCCGCAGGGCGAGACCTTCGAGGATTATGTAGCTCTGGGTCGCGAACTGGACATTGATGTCGTGGCGGCAAGCGAGCTTGAGGGCGAGCACGTAAGCAGCTCGGCAATCCGTCGGGCACTCGCTTCGGGCAATGTCAGCCTGGCCGCGCAGATGCTGGGCCGTCCCTATACGTGGACGGGCAGCGTTGTCCACGGTCACGCCGTAGGGCGCCAGCTGGGCTTCCCCACAGCCAACCTCGAAGCAACAGAACCACAAAAACTGTTGCCCGCCAGCGGCGTCTATGCCGTGACAATAACCTCCTCATCAGCGGGAAGTGAGGCGGCAGCAATGCTCAACATAGGCCACCGCCCGACGCTCGACAGCAGCGGCGCTCTCTCTGTAGAGGCACACCTCTTCGATTTCTCCGGCGACCTCTACGGCAGCCGCCTTACATTATCTTTTATCGCACGCCTGCGCGAGGAACAACATTTCAAGAGCGAGGCAGAATTGCGCTCGCAACTCCTGAATGACAAGGAAGAAACTATAGCAAGACTGAAAGATTTTACAAGCTACTCTGCCCTTGCGGGCTCTACCCTGAACCGTTAGGGAAAGATTTATAATTTTTAAAATAGGTATTACTATGTCTCAGGAAATAATCACTCCGTCAGTGGAAAGCGCCACCCTCAGAGAGAGCGAAACGGCAAAATATCAGAGTGAAGCAACTGCAAGTAGAGAACCACAAGCAGCAGAGAGCCAAATCGGAGGGACACCATCTGGGAGGTCTCGCGGCAGCAGGCCTTGGTGGCTCTTCGTAGTCATCTTTATCGTCAGCCAGTTGGCTGCAGCAGGCGTGACACTGGCCATCAGCCGCCCGCAGCACGGCGGCACGGCCGTCATCAGCGGCTCTGTGGTGCCGGCCCTTTTCGCGGCCAACGCGCTGGCCATAGTCCTGTTCATGCTTTGGCGCCCACGCACCATCACAGGCCGCTCCACACTGCAGGGCCTTCGCGGCCGAGGCTCGCGGCGCACTGCCCTCATGTTCCTGCTGGCGCTGCCCGTCATTGTCCTTGTCAACATAATCCAGGAGGCCTTCTTCCCCGAGATACCTGACCTCGTAGGCGAAGACACGATGCTGGCCATCATGCATAATCCGCTGGGACTGCTGACGGTAGCCGTCCTGGGTCCCGTGGCCGAGGAATTGTTGTTCCGCGGAGGCGTGCAGACCGACCTTAGCCTGCGCTTTAGCCACCAAGGGTGGTTTGTGCCCATCGCCTTCAGCGCCCTCCTCTTCGCCCTCATTCACATGAACCCGGCACAGATGCCAGTAGCCTTCATCCTGGGCGTTGTCCTCGGGTTCGCCTACTGGTGGACGGGCTCGCTGGTGGCCCCCATCCTAATCCATGTCTTCAACAACTCGTTCGCATGCCTGATGGGGTACCTCACGCCCGACGACAACAGCATAGTAAGCCTGCTCGGCGGTTCTACAGGCGCCGGCCTCGCGGCCGTGATTAGCCTCTTCATGCTCTTCTTAGTCCTCCGTCAAGTGCATAAAGAAGGTTTAGAGAGTCTCGAAAACAGCTAAAAAATGCTTTTTTTTCTATATAATTAATGTGTACTTCGGCTTTTTTATGTAGTTTTGCGCCCACATTTCGACAAAACCACATAATATATGCCTACGAACCTCGTAATCGTTGAGTCCCCTGCCAAGGCCAAGACCATAGAAAAATTCCTTGGCGAGGACTTTAAAGTGATGTCGTCCTACGGACACATCCGCGACCTCAAGAAACACAGCTTCAGCGTCGACACCGACAACTTCGTGCCGCAGTATGAGGTGCCGGCCGACAAGGCCAACGTCGTCTCGCAGCTTCGCACCAACGCCCGCAAGGCCAACGTCGTGTGGCTCGCATCCGATGAAGACCGCGAAGGAGAAGCCATAGCCTGGCACCTGCAGGAAGAGCTGCACCTCGATCCGCAGACCACCAAGCGCATCGTTTTCCACGAAATCACCAAACCCGCCATACTCGCAGCCATAGAGCACCCCCGCCAGATCGACCTCGGACTGGTAAACGCCCAGCAGGCTCGCCGCGTGCTCGACCGCATCGTAGGCTTCAAGCTCTCGCCCGTACTCTGGCGTAAGGTGAAGCCCAACCTCAGTGCCGGACGCGTTCAGAGCGTGGCCGTTCGTCTCATCGTGGAGCGTGAGCGCGAGGTGCAAGCCTTTCAGGCTGAAACATTCTACCGCGTCACCGCGCTCTTCATGAAGGCCGACGGCGCCACCTTCAAAGCAGACCTCAACCGGCGCTTCGCCACCGAGGGCGAAGCACGCGCTTTCCTCGAGAGCCTGGCCGGCTCCACTTTCAGCGTCGAAGACATACAGACGCGCCCCGTCAAACGCTCGCCCGCTCCACCCTTCACCACCAGCACTCTGCAACAAGAAGCGGCCCACAAGCTCGGACTGCCCGTGTCGCAGACCATGCTTGTGGCACAACACCTCTACGAGAGCGGACTCATAACCTACATGCGTACCGACAGCCTCAACCTGTCGAACCTCGCACTCGCGTCAGCCAAGACGGTCATCTCAAAGCAGATGGGAGAGCAGTACGTAAAGATTCGCCGCTACCACACCTCCAGCAAGGGAGCACAGGAAGCACACGAAGCCATACGCCCCACCTACCTCGATCGCACCGCCCTCGATGCCAAAGGCCGCAACCAGCAGGAGCGCCGCCTCTACGACCTCATCTGGAAGCGCACCGTAGCCAGCCAGATGGCCGACGCTGAGCTGGAGAAGACCAGCGTCACCATATCCATCTCCGGCCACGACGAGAAATTCATCGCCACGGGCGAGGTGCTCAAATTCGATGGTTTCATGCGCGTCTACCGCGACACCGACGAGGAGGCCGAGACACTCGAGAGCGATGCACCGACCATACTGCCCGCCTTCGCCAAGGATGAATCCGTGGTCACCAGCGAGGTGCTCGCCACGGAGCGCTTCACTCAGCGGCCGCCACGCTACAACGAGGCCAGCCTCGTACGGAAGCTCGAGGAGCTCGGCATAGGGCGACCCTCGACCTACGCGCCCACCATCAGCACCATACAGCAGCGCGAGTACGTTGCTAAGAGCGACAAGGCAGGCGACACACGCACCTACAAAATACTATCCCTGCGCAACGGACAAATCACGGACACCGCAGCCACCACCTCCATAGGAGCCGAGCGCGGGCGCCTCATACCCACCGACACTGGCATCGTCGTCAACGACTTCCTTATGGAGTACTTCCCCTCAATCATGGACTACAACTTCACAGCCGACGTCGAGAAAGAGTTCGATGCCATCGCCGAGGGCAAGGAGGAGTGGCAAGGAATGATACACCACTTCTACGACGAGCTCGAACCGCTCGTCGAGGCCACCCTCAACAGCAAGAACGAGTTGCGGGCCGGCGAGCGCATTCTCGGCAACGACCCCGCCACGGGCCTCCCCGTCAGCGTCAAGATAGGGCGCTTCGGCCCCGTAGCACAGCTCGGTGTGGCCGGCGAGGACACTAAGCCCCGCTTCGCACAGCTGCGCAAAGGGCAGAGCATCGAAAGCATCACCCTCGACGAGGCTCTCGACCTCTTCCGCCTGCCACGAGTGCTCGGAGAGTTTGAGGGCGACGACGTCGTCGTAGGCATTGGGCGCTACGGCTACTACGTCCTCAACCAGAAGAAATTCGCCTCGATACCCGACGACCTCGACCCCTTCGACCTCACCCTCGAGCAGGCCGTGAACCTCATCCAAGCCAAGAGGCAGAGCGAGACCGACCGCCACATCAAGTCGTTCGACGAAGAGCCGGAGCTCGAAATCATCAACGGACGCTTCGGCCCATACATTGTCTTCAAAGGCAATAACTACCACCTGACTAAGACACTGCAGCGGCGAGCCGCCGACCTCACCCTCGACGAATGCATGGCCATCATACGTGAGCAGGACGAGAATCCCAAAGCACCCAAAGCACGCAGGCGCAGGAAGTAATCTCTATTCCCTCATCCATTCCCTCATCCATTCCCCTTGATCCGCATCATCCTCATAGGCTATATGGGCGCCGGCAAGACCACCGTAGGCAAAGCCTTGGCAGCAGCACTGGGCGTCACTTTCTACGACCTCGACTGGTACATCACCATGCGCTATCGGCGTAGCGTCAGCGAGATCTTTGCCGAGCATGGCGAGGAAGGCTTCCGCGACCTCGAGCAGCGCATGCTCCACGAAGTGGCCGAATTCGAGAACATAGTGCTCAGTTGCGGTGGCGGCACACCCTGCTTCTTCGACAATATGGAGTATATGAACTCGCTGGCACAGACCATCTACCTCAAAGCCGACCCCGACGTGCTCACGCAACACCTGCTTATGGGCAAGGGGCGCAGGCCACTCATCGAGGGTAAGACGCCCGACGAGTTGCGTGCCTACATCCAGGAGACGCTCACCCTGCGCGAACCCTTCTACACTCAGGCCAAGCACATCATCGACATTTCGCTCCTCGACACCGCCGGCAAGATCGACGAATGCATCCAATATATTCTGAAGGAGTTGAATGTTGAATGTTGAATGTTGAAAGTTTTTCTCGGGCTGCGCCCGTAGTTGAACGTTGAAATAATTACAATCGAGAATTATCTGTTAGCAAATGAAAAAATGGCGCATCGAAGACTCTGAAGAGCTCTACAACATCAAGGGCTGGGGAGTCAGCTACTTTGGCATCAACGACAAGGGACACGTCTACGTCACGCCCAAGAAAAACAGTGTGCAGGTCGACCTCAAGGAAGTCGTCGACGAGCTGGCCTCGCGCCACGTCACGGCTCCCATGCTTCTGCGCTTTCCCGACATCCTCGACAACCGCATCGAGAAGACCGACGAGTGCTTCCGCAAGGCCGCCAAGGAATACGACTACCAGGCCGAGCACTTCATCATCTTCCCCGTCAAGGTCAACCAGATGCGGCCCGTCGTAGAGGAAATCATCAGCCACGGCAAGCGCTACAACCTCGGACTCGAGGCCGGCTCCAAGCCCGAGCTCCATGCCGTGCTGGCCACGAATATGGACAGCGACAGCCTCATCATCTGCAACGGACACAAGGACCAGAACTTCATCGAGCTGGCACTGCTGGCACAGAAGATGGGCAAGCGCGTCTTCCTCGTCATTGAGAAACTGCCCGAACTCAAGATCATAGCCGAAACAGCACAGCGCCTCGGCGTCAGGCCCAACCTGGGCATACGCATCAAGCTGGCAGCCAACGGCTCCGGCAAGTGGAGCGAAAGCGGCGGCGACGCCTCGAAGTTCGGCCTCAACAGCTCCGAACTGCTCATGGCCCTGCAGCTCCTCGACGAGATGGGGCTGCGCGATTGCCTACGGCTGCTCCATTTCCACATCGGCTCGCAGATTACCAAGATACGCCGCATCTCCACCGCCCTGCGCGAAGCAGCCCAGTTCTACGTCCAGCTCCACCAGATGGGCTTCGGCATAGAGTTCATCGACTGCGGCGGCGGGCTCGGCGTCGACTACGACGGCACACGCTCCAGCAACTCCGAGAGCTCGGTCAACTACTCCATACAAGAGTACGTCAACGACTGCGTCTACAACCTCGTGGAAGCTGCCAACAAGAACGGCATCCCCCACCCCAATATCATCACTGAGGGCGGGCGCTCGCTCACCGCCCACCACAGCGTGCTCATCGTCGATGTCATGGAGAGCGTATGCGCTCCGCAGATGCCCGAAGACTTCCAGCCTGGCGAGACCGACCACAAGCTCGTCCACGACCTCACCGAGATATGGGACAAGCTCTCCAACCGCTCGCTGCTCGAAGACTGGCACGATGCTGAGGACATACGCGAGGAGGCCCTCGACCTCTTCCGCCACGGCATCATCGACCTGAAGACGCGCGCACAGATAGAGTCCATCTACTGGGCTATCAGCCACGAGGTGGCCGAGCTCGCCCACCACCAGAAACACGTACCCGACGAGCTGCGAGCACTGGACAAGCAGATGGCTGACAAATACTTCTGCAACTTCTCGCTCTTCCAGTCGATGCCCGACTCCTGGGCACTCGACCAGCTCTTCCCCATCATGCCCATAGCACGGCTCGGCGAACAGCCCACACGCAGCGCCACACTCCAGGACATCACCTGCGACTCCGATGGCAAGATAACCACCTACGTCAACGGCGGCCACCAGACCAACTACATACCACTGCACCCCGTGAAGGCCGACGAGCACTACTACATCGGTGTCTTCCTCGTGGGTGCCTATCAGGAAATACTCGGCAACATGCACAACCTCTTCGGCGACACCAACGCCGTGCACATCACCGTCAACCGCGACGGCTACGACATCGAACAGGTTATCGATGGCGAGACCGTCGCCGACGTCCTCGAGTACGTACAGTACGACCCGAAGAAGCTCGTTCGCCGACTCGAGATATGGGTCAGCCGAGCCATCAAGGACGGCAAGATCACCGAGGCCGAAGGCAAGGAATTCATCAGCAACTACCGTGCCGGACTGTATGGCTACACGTATCTGGAGTGACGAATGACGAGTAACGAATCTCACTTCGCTCGGAGTGCCGAAGGCTTCGATTAAGCGAGAACAGAGCCAAACTCGTTTGAGCTATGCCGAGCGTGAGCAGGCTCGACCGAAGGTCAATGACGAATTATGAATTGTTGAAGGTTTATGTTAAACGTAATAAAAGTAGGAGGAGCAGTAGTTGAAGAACCCAAACAGCTTGCGGCTCTGCTCGATGAGTTTGCCAAGGTCGAAGGGCCGAAGGTCCTCGTGCATGGCGGCGGGCGCTCGGCCACAAAGCTGGCAGCGCAACTCGGCATCGAGAGCCGCATGGTGGGCGGGCGCCGCATCACCGATGCTGCTATGCTGCAAGTGGTGACGATGGTCTACGCCGGACTCGTCAATAAGAACATCGTTGCACAGCTGCAAGCCCGCGGCATAAACGCCATAGGCCTCACAGGCGCCGACCTCAACCTCATCAGCGCACACCGCCGACCCGTCACGCCTGAAGGCATCGACTTTGGATACGTCGGTGATGTTGACTTTGCCGATGGCGAAAGCCTCTTCCAGCTCATATCCATGGGCGCCACACCCGTCGTGGCACCCCTGACACATGATGGCGAAGGGCAGCTCCTGAACACCAACGCAGACACTATGGCGCAGACGATAGCCGTAGCGCTAAGCAAGCCCATAGCCGACGTCAACTATTCGCCCGACGAGGTAACGCTCACCTTCTGCTTCGAGCTGCCCGGCGTCCTGCGCGACCCAGCAGACCCCACCACGCTCATCCCCATCATCACCGAGGACTACTTCCAAGCCCTTGTAGCCGACGGCATCGTGGCCGGAGGCATGATACCAAAGCTCGAGAACGCCTTCCGAGCCCTCCACGCCGGCGTTGCCTCCATACGCATCACCAACGTCAACAACCTCGAGGGAGGAACAGTAGTGACTCTGAACAATTCATAATTTTTCATTTTTCACTTTTCACTTTTTACTTTTCACTTCCATGGATCTCCGCACCACCGTCCTCCCCCACCGTGACAGCCTCTACCGCCTCGCGCTGAGCATTACCGGGCACACAGGCGAGGCCGAGGACATCGTGCAGGAAACCATGATACGCGCGTGGGAACGACGAGCCGAATGGCCGATGATAAAAAACATAGGCGGATGGCTCGCACTCATCTGCCGCAACCTCGCCCTCGACAGCCGCAAGCGCAGCCAGCGCACGCTCCTCGCCGCCACGCCACGCGAGCCTGCCTCCGACGACACCACACGCCTCGAGGCACGCGACACCCTCGACTACATACGGCGCTGCGCCGCCGCACTGCCCTCGCCGCAGGACGAGATCTTCCGCTTGCGCGACATCGAGGGACTTACCTACCGCGACATAGCCATCCAACTCGACATCAGCGAAGATAAGGTCCGCGTCTACCTACACCGCGCTCGCAGGCGACTGCGAGAGCTTATTGTTAACAAACCATAAAAAACACACATCCCTGTAACCTTTACACACCGCCCGTCGTCATCACTAAAGAGACGACGCATTACATCGCGCATGGACTATAAATACATCGAACAACTCATCGACCGCTATTTCGAGGGCGAAACAACCCTCGAAGAAGAACATATCCTCCGCGAATTCTTCGCGCAAGGGCAGGTGCCGCAGCACCTCACGCCCTGGCAGCCACTCTTCCGAAGCGAAGCAAGCCTCGCGGCAGCACACCTCGACGAGCACTTCGACAGCCGCCTGCTCGAGCGTACAGGAGAGACACACGTAGCAGCACGTCGCATCACCTTCCGACGCCGCCTGCAACCGCTCTTCAAAGCCGCAGCATTCGTCGCCTTCGCTATCGTCATCGGCTCCGCATTAGAGCATGCCACATCAGAATCAGAGCCACCGGAGGCCACGCTCTCAGCTCCCGCCATAGTGCAGGACGAGCTCGACCCCGATGAGGCCATGCCACTCGACATTCGCTCTGCCGAGGTCGCCGAGAAGGCCGACAGCGCCAAGATACTACAACACTAAGACATTCATTTTTGCTTTTTCTATAAAACAACAGTTTGTGCTTACATCTTGATACATTTCCCTGCAAAGGAAGTCGTGAGACTTCAACAGTTTTTAATCGTTTTTCTCAAGAATAACTAAGCATGTAACGATGAATAAGGGCGACCGTGAGGCCGCCCTTTTTCTTTTCCCACAAGAGAAAAAATAAAAAAATGTTTTATTTTCACCGTCACTTACATTTTTCCGCATAGCTCTGTGGCTATAAACGCATTAGACCAAGTGACAGTGAATCGTTCACCGTCACTGCCGTCACTGAGGAAAAGACGAGGTTCTTTACGTGGATGCAACCGGGTGTATTGAGGGATACAGCCGGGTGTGGGGGGAGATGCAGCCAAGTGTTTTGAGGTAAAACAAGTTGTTTTACTTCAAAACGACCAGTCGTATCTGAGGGAACGTCTGGCCGTATCGGAGGATTAGCATTGACGACGGTCCTATAAGCTCTTGTATTCACCTTAACAACCAACGGGCAAGCAGTTGCAGGTCAGCCTTCCAGGGCGACTTAATCAGAGTGAGACCCGCCGATATTATGTCGCGGTCGCGATGGTGAGTGACGCCGCATTTGGCCTGCAACTGCCAGCGGGGCGAGGGCTGCCACCGCGCGCTCACCGCCATCCGCTCTCCTTTGCCGTAAATGCTTACCAAGCCGAAGGATTGGAAGAGGCTTGGCTCGTAGAGATAGAGGCGGCCGTCGTAGGCGGCTGAGGTGTAGGCTTCCGGCGCTGTGAGCCCTGTGGCAAAGAGAGCAGCCGAGAGGGAACAGCGCAGGCGCTGCGAGGCTGTGGAGTAACTGACACGTGGCACCAAGGCTGCGCCCGCGGTGTGCTGTGAGAGCGATGCTACGGCCACATGAGCAGCCATGGCTGAGGCCTGAAGAGCCAGGCGCGGCGTGAGGTCCTCGGCGTAGGTGAGGCGCAAGCGGTTAGTCCGGTAGCGGCGGTCCGACCGTTCTTTGCTCTTGAAGCCATAACGGACGACAAGCCGGCGTGTACGGCTAAGGTTGCAGGTGGCTTGCGCTACGGCCTCAACGCCCCGGCTGGCCTTCGTCATGGTGTAGCGCGGCCATGGGGAGTAGAAAAAGTCTGCAAAGGAGCGCAGGTCGAAAGGGCCTAACCTGTCGGCATCTACGAGTAGCGCCAAGCCGCTCTCGTTTTGCACACGGCCGTTCTCGCCGTAGGCTGAGGCTAAGGCCGAATAGTAGTTGCGCGAATAGAAACGCTGAACCACCGAAATGCTGCTGTTGGGGCTGAGTCGCAGAGAGGCCTTGTTGAGTGTAGCCCAACCGCTGCCGCTTGATGGATTCGCAGTTTCCTTGTCATGCTTATGTGCCGCAAAGCTGCGGGCCGTCTCGCCGCTGACATAAAGGTGGCCGAGGCGCAGTGAGTAGTCAGCGCTGGCTGCTCCGAACTGATAGCCTTCGGGGTAAATCTGACGATAGAGCGACGGCCCTTGACGGAACTGATGGTCGTAGTACTGATACATAGCCGAAGCTCCGAGGCGCACGTTGCTGCTGTTCCAGTCAAGGTGTGCTGCCGTAGTGTGGCAGCCAAGCGAACGTCGGCGCTCGAGCTCCGTAGCGGAGCGGTGAAGGCCGCTGGTATTGATGGTGCGGACGCTGTTGTCGGGCTGCACAGTGGCATCAAGCAGGCGATAGGAATAAAGGGCTGTAAAGGATATGGGGGGGGGTAATTCTAAAAGTCGCAGCGACGCCTCTGAGGAAGCGTGCCTCTTCGGCCGAGCGGTGAGGCCTGAGCACGGCCTGCCGCCGCCACAGACTGGTGAGCTGCTTGCCGAGGTGGAATCCGTTGTTAATTACAAGTCCCTCGCCCATCGCGGCCTTGAAATCGCCCACGATGAGTGTCTCTACGAAGCGCCAGCGCGAGAGCATAGCATGGCCTCCCCAGGCATCCCAGAGAGGGTTCTGACGATTGAACATAGGCTCACCGGCATCCTTCTCGGCCCGCAGGCCGAAGTCCCAGTGGCTGCCTATCTGTGCCGTGTATCGCAGCCTGTTGGCCACCCCCCGTGCCCAAGGCCACCCCTCGCGCTCATAGAGCGGTACGTCGACGCGCGTCATGACTTCGTGGCGATAGGTCTTGGAGACAAAAGGCACTGCTGCGGGCTTTTCACTACCGACAGACGCACAGAGCCTAAGCCAGCGCAGCTCGCGTGCCCCAAGTTCGGGCACGAGCCTCAGTTCACCCTCGGAACGGAATGCCCCGTAGCGAGCCCTATAGCTGAGTATAGCCTCGACGTGTGCTTCGCTGAGGAAAGGCAGGCTGCTGAGTTGTTCGCGCGTGGTCTCATTGAGGTTGAGCGGATGTTCGTGGAGCTCTGTCAGCTCGTCAATCTGGTCGCTTAAGGCGTCGGCATCGTCGTCGGCATCCGTGCTATAGCTCTCCTCGGCCAGTTCCTCTAAGAGCTGATCCCAATCGTCGGTTTGCGCCAACGAAGATATTTGAATCATAAAGAAAGAGATAAAGACAAATAATTTGCGCACGGTAAGCAACGGAAAGAGAGTTTTTCAGCTACTATAATATTCTCTCAGAACCTTTTAGCAATCGCCGCTGCCGCCCATAGGACGAGAGGCGCTGCTATGAGACCGCCGACAGCGTCAACGAAGTAGTGGGCGCGAATGTAGACGGTGGCACAGCAGAGCAGGATCCAGAGCGGTATGAAGAGATAAAGGAGGCGTGGCGCATGGCGGCGTGCCAGAATCATAACAATTGTTGACACGCCGACGTGGCTGCTTGGGAAGGCTGCCGTGGGCCGCTCGCCAGTCTCTTGGGCACTGGCGACGAGCTGGTAGAAGAAGCCGTCGGTCCAGCCGGGAGGCGACAGGGCTTCGAGGTGGCTGCTGAAATAAGTGCCGAGGGCGGGGAAGGAGGCAGTGATGTCGTCGGGGATGCCTATAGCGTGGAAATAGAATTGCGGACCTGCCACGGGCAGGAAGATGAAGACGACGTAGAAGATGAAGAAAGAGGTGATGATCTCTGTGGCTACGGGCTGGAAGGCTGAGCGCTGCTTCCACAGCACCACAAGCACTAGAATAGCTATCATGGGATAGTAGCTCCAGTAGCCAAGGTTGAAGGCCTCGCTCCAGAAGTGGCTGGGCAGAGCCTGACTGAACTCGATGGAAGGCTGGCAGCCGAAGATACTTTGATCGGCTGCAGCGAATAAATGGTCGAGATTATTGAATGAGCGGTTGAACTCATAGGTGTCGGGGTACCAGATGATTAGCCACGCGAGCTGGCCGACCGTGCGAAGCACTTCCGTAAGGTCTTTCACAAGCACGGTGTGCCAGTGGGCTGAAGTGTTGCGCAGGAGGTAGTCGGCCACAACGAAAAGAGCCGTCATGGCAAGCCAACCGCCGCGAGCGACTAACATCGCCGACGGATCGACCAAACGAGGCAACATCACCAGCATGAGCACGCTGGTGAGCACACAATAGACTGCTGCCGCCTTCTCTATAGGCAACAGACAAAAGCTATATTGTCGGTCTGCTTTCACCTTGGTTTGGTTTACGGGGGATTACAGGGGACCTAAATCTTCACAGCCAACCCTCATCTTTGTACCACCGTACGCTTTCGCGCACACCGTCGGCGAGCGTCCACTGCGGCTCGTAGCCCAGCAGCTTGCGGGCTGGCGTGATGTCGCAATTCCAATTGCGCTGGGCCAGGATGTGGTATTTGTCCATATTAAGCGTAGTGAGCTTGCCGAGCCAGCGACATACGGTGCCGTTGACGGCACAGACGGCACGCAGGAACCACAGGGGTGCCTTTATGTGCAGGACGCAGCGCGTGCCCATCTCCTGCTGAAGCAGGTCTGAGAAGGCGCGGCTGTTGTAGCTGCATCCGTCTGAGAGGAAGAAGGCGCGGTGAACGACGTTCTCCTCGGGCTGCTCGCAGGCGAGGAAGACGGCCTGGACGACGTCGGCGACGTAGACGAACGTAATCTCCTGCGGGCGATAACCCACGGCGAAGTCGACGTGCTGCTTGATGCTCTGGGCCATGAGGAAATAGTCGCGCTCGCGAGGGCCGTAGACGCCTGTTGGGCGCAGGACGACCCACGGCAGCTCTATCTGTGTGGTCAGCCACTGCTCTGCGGCCAGCTTGCTCTCGCCGTAAGCTGTATTGGGCAGAGGAGTGTCTGAGTCGGTGATTGCGGGGTAGAGCGTAGGCCCCTGGGGGACCGGCGTTTCCTTAATGGCCCCGAAGATGCTGAGCGAGCTTACGAAGACGAAACGGCGTGGCCGCATCTGCTGTTGCTCAAGAGCGAGGACGAGGTTCTGTGTGCCGAGCAGGTTGGTACGAAAGAAGCCCTCGCGGCGCAGGCTCTTGGTGGCTCCGGCTGCGTGGATGACGTAGTCCCAGCCGCTGCCGCCCATCTGCTGTCGCAGGTCGGCGAGCTGCCGGGCAAGTTGCTCGCGGTCGGAGAGGTTGAGCTCGGCAAAACGGATGCGAGGGTCGGTGAGGTACTGACGGCTGCTCGTGGCGCGAACGCCGGCCCACACGTCGTAGCCGCGCCGCAGGCCTTCGCTGACGATAAAACTACCGATGAAGCCTGAGGCTCCGGTGACAAGTATTCGCATAATCCTGACTATTAATCGTTCTCCGCTGCCGGCTGAACAGCTATATCCGTTGTATTTGCATGGAGGAGGCTATCAGGTATCTCGACGGGCTCGTAGTCCAGGGGTATAGTGCCGTAGCAGGCTGTGACCACCATGGCTGCCGCCCCGACGCCGAGCACAGAGAGCACTTTCAGTAGCAACGTTTTCATATCTGATGCAGAAATTCCTTATCCTACCTGGCTGCCGGGCTTCACCTCGCGCTGGGGCGTGATGACGCTGAGCGAGCCGTCGAAGTTGACGGCCGAGAGTATCATGCCCTGACTCTCGAGGCCCATCATCTTGCGCGGCGGGAAGTTGGCGATGAAGCAGACTTGCTCGCCCACGAGGTCCTCGGGTTTATAGTGCTGGGCTATGCCGCTGAGGATGGTGCGGTTCTCGAGGCCGTCGGCTATCTCGAACTTCAGCAGTTTGTTCGACTTTTTCACCTTCTCGCAGTTGAGGACGGTGCCTACGCGTATGTCGAGCTTCTCGAAGTCGTCGTAGGTCACTTCCTTCTTCACGGGCTCGGCCTTGAAGTTGGCGGCTTCATTTTCCTTCTTGATGCGTGCGAGGCGATCCATCTGTGCCTGAATAGCTTCGTCCTCGATCTTCTCGAAGAGCAGCTCAGGCTTGGCCAACTGGTGGCCGGCGGGCAAGAGTTCCGTACTGCCAAGGTTCTCCCATCCCAGCGGCTCCACGTTGAGCATAGCATAGAGCTTCTTGCTGCTGAAGGGCAGGAAGGGCTCGAAGGCGATGGCGAGGTTGGCGGTCAGCTGGAGGCTGATGTTGATGATGGTCTTCACGCGCTCGGGGTCGGTCTTGATGACTTTCCACGGCTCGCTGTCGGCCAGGTATTTGTTGCCGATGCGGGCGAGGTTCATGGCCTCCTTCTGGGCGTCGCGGAAGCGGAAGTTGTCGAGCAGGCTCTCCACCTTGGCCTTGACGTCCTTGAACTCGGCAATGGTGTCCTTATCGTAGTCGGTGAGTTCGCCGCAGGCGGGTACGACGCCCTCGTAGTACTTCTGCGTGAGCTGCAGGGCGCGGTTGACGAAGTTGCCGTAGATAGCCACGAGCTCGTTGTTGTTGCGTGCCTGGAACTCGGCCCACGTGAAGTCGTTGTCCTTGGTCTCGGGAGCCGAGGCGGTGAGGGCGTAGCGCAGCACGTCCTGCTTGCCGGGGAAGTCGACGAGGTACTCGTGGAGCCATACGGCCCAGTTGCGCGACGTGGAGATCTTGTCGCCCTCGAGGTTCAGGAACTCGTTGGCGGGCACGTTGTCCGGCATGATGTAGCCGCCGTGGGCCTTCATCATCACTGGGAAGATTATGCAGTGGAAGACGATGTTGTCCTTGCCGATGAAATGTACGAGGCGTGTGTCGTCCTGCTGCCACCACTGCTGCCAAGTGCCCCAGCGCTCGGGGTTGCTCTCGCACAGTTCCTTGGTGTTGCTGATGTAGCCGATGGGGGCATCGAACCATACGTAGAGCACCTTGCCATCGGCACCTTCGACGGGCACGGGGATGCCCCAGTCGAGGTCGCGCGTCATGGCACGGGGCTGCAGCTCCATGTCGAGCCACGACTTACACTGACCATAGACGTTGGAGCGCCATTCCTTATGTCCTTCCAAAATCCACTCCTTCAGCCAGCCCTCGTACTCGTTGAGGGGCAGGAACCAGTTGGTGGTGTCCTTCAGGATGAGCTTGGCGCCGCTCTCCTTGGAGCGCGGGTTGATGAGCTCTGTCGGGTCGAGGTCGCGTCCGCACTTCTCGCACTGGTCGCCGTTGGCCTCGTTGTGGCAGTGGGGACATTCGCCTACGATGTCGCGGTCGGTCTTGAAGGTGCCGGTGGTCTCGTCGTAGAACTGCTTCGTGGTCTTCTCGATGAGCTTGCCATCGTCGTAGAGCTTGCGGAAGAAGTCGCTGGCGAACTGATGATGGGTCTTCGAGGTAGTGCGGCTATACACGTCGAACGATATGCCGAACTCCTCGAAGCTATCCTTGATCATCTTGTGGTAGCGGTCGACGACCTGCTGAGGGGTGATGCCTTCCTTGCGGGCACGCTGTGTCACGGGCACGCCGTGCTCATCTGAACCGCCTACGAACATCACTTCCTCGCCTTTCAGACGAAGGTATCTCACATAGATGTCGGCAGGCACGTAGACGCCTGCGAGGTGTCCGATATGCACGCCACCGTTGGCGTAGGGCAATGCCGAAGTGACGGTTGTTCTCTTGAATTTCTTTTCCATTATAAGGCCTATTTTACGTTATTTGCCGCAAAGGTAGACATTTTTATCGACTTAAGCCTTAAGTTTGCCGATTTTGTTTTGACTATAGCTAAGAAAAGGGAATATATTATTGCTAATATTATTTTACCAGACGCTTTTCGCCGCCTACGATATATAGTCCGTGATTTGGATGGCTGACGCGCTGGCCTGCAAGATTGTAGCATGTGCCTGCGTTATGGGATGCTGCGTGCAGGTCTGCCACTCCGGTGAGGTATTCTTCCAGACCGAGGAGCCATTTGGTGAGGTCGGCAACAATCTCATCGTGGTGCTCGTAAGTCGTCTTGAAGCCGAAGCCGTGACCGCCCGTGGGGAAGTGAATGAGGTGGTATTCGACTCCTGCACGCTTGAGGGCTGCGGCATAGCTGGTGCTGTTGACGACGGGCACGGTGCCGTCGTTGTCGGCATAGCAGATGTAAGCCCGCGGCGTGTGGTCTGTCACCTGCTTCTCGTTGCTGTAGAGCTTGACGAGCGATGCCGAAGGATTCTTACCGATAAGGTTCTCACGCGAGCCGGCATGAGTCGTGGATGAGTTCATCGTGATTACAGGATAGAACAAAACCTGAAAGGCCGGAATCTCTGCGCCCTCGGTGTGGGTGGCCACGGTCGAAGCGAGATGACCGCCTGCCGAGAAGCCCATGACGCCGATCTGCCCCGTCTGAGTGTGGCAGCTCGAAGCGTTGTCGCGAAGGTACTTCATGGCATCGCGGGCCTGCGTGAGCGGGCCGTCGGGGGCCGTAGGAGGAGTAGTGTAGTTGAGCACGGCTACGGTGTAACCCAGCTCGTTGAGCATGGGAGCCCAGTCGGCGCCTTCGCTGCTACCGGCCACGTAGCCATAACCGCCGCCGGGGATGACGAGGATGGCACGGCCGTTGGCCTTCTCGTCGGCACTCTTGAAGATCTGGATGGTAGCGCCCGAGTCCAGCTTGACGTTCTCGACGGTGAGGCTGCCCACCTCGCTGACGCTGAAGATGCTGCCCACGTCGGAAACGTTATGCCAGAAACCAAGATGGCCGCCCGAGCCGCCATACTCATTGATATAAGGATACGAAGCTCCTTGCGAGGAAAGCAGGAAGCCTTTCTCGCTCTCGGTGATGACCCACTTGTAGACGCCGTCGGCCAGGACGGCTACGTCGTTCTGCTTCTCCTCGCTGTAGACACGGGCAAGGGTCTTGGTGAGGTCGGTACGGTTGTAGACGACGATGCCGTCGTAGGGGTCGCCCTGAAAAGCCCATTGGTAGGCGTCGCTCTCGACATCAGCCTTCGTGGGCGTAGGGTTGCATTTGTAGCCGTTGTCAGCCGTGACGTAGTTGGCACCCTCGCGCAAGGCAAGGTTGTACCAGTGGGCCTCGTCGAGATTGGGCGAGAGTTCGAAGGGCAAGGCCCAGGTGGCGATGACGTTGACGATGTTCTCCTGTCCCTTGGATAGCGTGACGGGCGAGTCGACAGTGTAGGTAGTGTAGGCTTTGTGCCCGATGTTTTCTGGCATTTCGCTGATGACGTCGCCGTCCTGACCCTGGTCTGTAAGTTCTTCAAGGAAATTGCCTTCGGCATCGGCAATGCGATAGGTCACGGACAGCTGTTTGCTAAAAAAATTGTCGAGGACGGCGAGGGCTTCTGCCGGGTCGAAATCACCTGACTCGACGATAGCGGTCTGGTTGCCCTGGTCGCAGTTGGTCCAAGTGTTGAGCACCACGCCTTTCGTGGTTCCCGACGCTGTATTGGCGACGCAACCTTGAGAGGTAAGGCAGTAGGGATAATTGGCATTGGCGCCCGTATACTGCACCTTGAAGGGCTCGATGACTGAGTTTGAAAGCAGGATATTGCTCCATCCGTTGGCATCAGCGACGGGGTCGCGATAGAGGAACTTCTTGTCGGCTACGCTGTAGATATAGAGCTGGTCGTCGCGCGTGATGAAGGCAAACTCGCCCTTGGTGGCACCGATGCCTGACTTCACGGTATTGGTGACGACGCCGTCCTTGGTGCCATAGCTGCCGCGGGGCGTGGCTATGGTGTACTTCTTTGTGGCTTCGGGCTTGAAGATATTCCACTCGGCCAGAGGCTTCTTGATCTCTACGCCATCGGCCTCGATGAGCTTCAGCAAGCTATGTGCCCAGACTTCGGCCAAGCGCTGGGCGCCGTAGAGATTGGGGTGCAGGAAGAAGGTGCCTGCATTGCCATTCTCGGCCGTGAACAGCACCTTATTATCCTCGAAATAGTCCCAGACGGCGCGGTCGCCGGCAAAGACCTGCTCGTACTCTTCGACAATGGCATCGAGGACGGGATAGTAGCTGTGGAGGCGGTTCATGCCCTCCTCGAGATAACGGGCTCCGTTGTAGGTATTGGGGCTGTACCAGATAGGATAGTTGAGCACAATCTTGCAACCGGGCACGCCTTCGATGAGGGCGTCGATGATTTTCTTGATGTTAGTGCGATAGGTGTCGGTGGACACGGGAGCGCCCTCAGTGCCTGAGCAGGCGCTGTCGTTGGTGCCGAGCATGATGGAAATGTAGGTAAGGCCGCCATTGTTCTTCTGGTAAGCCTTGGCGGCGGTCAGCAAGCGCGAGAAATCGTCGCGGCCGGGCAGGAAACCCAACGTGGTAATGCCAGAATGGCCTCCGTTGTAGACGTTAGTGGTTACGCCGGTGGCATCGGCTACGAGCTGACGGCAGACGATAGGCGGTGCCTGGGTGGCGGCGCTGCTGAGCGTGGCGCCGGCGGTGATGCTGTTGCCTATGAACAGGAGGTTTATATTGTCCTTGGGCTCGGGGACTTCCTCCTCGCCCTCAACAGCACGGTAGACCTGGAAACGGCCGAGCGATACGAAGGGGTTGCCGTTGGCATCCTTGCGACCGCTGCTGAAAGTCATCGTGTTCTTGACTACGAAGCGAAGGTCGGTGTAGGCCGCACCGAGGGCGATATGGGGCGAGGTGTACTTGTCGGGCGAGAAGCTGGAGAAGTCGGCATTCATGTCCTTCAGGTGAAAAATCTCGGTCCAAGTGCCGTCAGGAAGGTTGGCGCCTTGGATGATGACGTCGGTGGGTGTGTCGAAGGTAGAGCTCCACATAGAACCTATCATCGAAAAGATGACATCAGTCTCGGCGTCGTTGAAGTGCACCTGCAAGTAGGTGTCGGTGCCTGCTGGCGGGGGCGCAGGATTGCTCCAGGCAGAGTGCCAGATGTACTGGTTGGTGCCATAGCCCTCGCTCTCGGGACGCAACAGATTGGATGGCGGGAAGCCGTTCTGAGTATTGTTGGAAGTAATCTGCGAGCCATCAGTCAGCAGGGCGGCTCCTTTCTTCCATACGAGGTCAGCGGCTCTTAGAGGTACGGCTGCGAAGCTCAAGAGGGTAGCCAATGTCAAGAGGTTCTGTTTGAAACGTTTCATGATTTGTTGTCTAAAAAGCTTTTACAAAATATTCCATTAAATATTTCGCAAAATTACGATTCTCCGGAATATACAATAAAGCGCCCGCGTTAATCTTTGTTAATGCGGGCGCTTTTTAAAGCAATGACTGCCTTTTCTGCAAAAAAGCTGACAAGCAATTAGAGCTGGCTTTCGCTGATGCTGAAGGTGTCGCCGCGGCTCATATCGCCGGTCTGGAGGCCAAGCTTAAGCCACTTCATGCGCTGAGCCGAAGCGCCGGTTGTTCTCTTGAATTTCTTTTCCATCTGTTAAGCAAAAATCTTCGATTTTGTGCGCAAAGGTAGACTTTTATTCTGAAACTCTCTCGCTTTCGGCACTGAAAAATGGGCCAAGACGCTCAAATTTAAGCTTTCAGTTCGGCAGGCACTTCGGGCATGGCGCCGTTCTGGGTGCAGACGAAGGCGCTGACGCGTACGGCTGTGCGGTGGGCCTCGGCGACGCTTTTTCCGTTGAGGATGCTGCCTACGAAGGAGCCGGTGAACGAGTCGCCAGCGCCTACGGTATCTGCTACGGTCACCTTCGGCGTCTCTTGGAACGATACTGCCCCTGGCGTGAAGACGTAGCTGCCGTTGGTGCCGCAGGTGAGCACGAGCATGTCGAGGTTGTACTTGCCCAGGATGAGCCAGCACTTGTTCTCGATGTCGAGGCCGGGATAGCCGAACATGCGGCCGATGAGCACGAGCTCTTCGTCGTTAATCTTCAGGATGTTGCAGCGACGGATGCTCTCCTGGATAATCTCTTTGGTGTAGAACTGCTGGCGCAGGTTGATGTCGAAGATCTTGAGGCAGTCGTCGGGCGTAGCGTCGAGGAAGCGCTGGATGGTGGTGCGGCTGACGACGTTGCGCTGTGCGAGCGAGCCAAAGCATACGGCACGGCAGTTACGGGCGATGGCGGCGATGTCGTCGTCGAAGGGAATGTTGTCCCAAGCGACGTTCTCCTTGATATCGTACGTGGGGATGCCGCCCTCGGCGAGGGTCACCTGGACGGTGCCGGTGGGATAAGGCACGCGTGGCAGCAGGTCGTTGAGGTTGTGCTCGCGCAGGGCTTCGATGGTCTCTTCGGCCAGCTTGTCCTCGCCCAGTGCGCTGATGGCGATGGTGTTGTCAGAGCCGAGGAACTGACCGGCGTGGTAAGCGAAGTTGGCAGGTGCGCCACCGAGTTTCTTGCCTTCGGGCAGCACGTCCCACAGGACCTCGCCCAGGCCTACGACATAACGTTTTTCGTTCATAGTCTTTATGCGGTTTTAAGTTGTTTGATGTAAGTGAACAGATAGATGACGCCTACGGCCATGACCAGCACGGCGCCGGCCTGACCCATGGCATCGCTCATGAAGCCCATGAGCAGCGGGAACACGGTGCCGCCGAAGAGGCCCATGATCATCAGGCCGCTGACCTCGTTCTGCTTGTTGGGCATCGACTCGAGGGCGGTGGCGAAGCACATCGAGAAGACGTTGCTGTTGCCGTAGCCTACGAGGGCGATGGCGGCATAGAGCACCCACTTGTCCTGACCGAAGTAGAGGCCGCACATCGAGAGGGCCATCATGCATACGGAGATAATAAAAAACGTGCGCATACGCAACACGCGCAGGAAGAAGGACCCCGTAAGGCAACCGATGGTACGGAAGATGAAATAGAGCGACGTAGCGAAGGCGGCATCGTTCAACGTCATGCCGAGGCGCTCCATCAGGATCTTGGGAGCCGTCGTGTTCGTGCCCACGTCGATGCCCACGTGGCACATGATGCCGAGGAACGACAGCAGGACGATGGGCGTGCCGAGGAGCTTGAAGCATTCGACGAACGTGGAGGGCTTGCCCTCGATGGGCGCCTCCTCAATAGGCGTTGCCCACAACCACAGCGTGGAGAGCGCGCCTACGACGAGGAAGATGGCGAAGAGCACGCGCCAGTTCCAGCCGAACTCGGGGATGACTTGCGTGGCGCCCCACATGGCCAGATAGGGAGCAGAGAACGAGGCGATAGCCTTGACGAACTGTCCGAAGGTAAGCGTAGAAGCCAGGTTGCCGCCGCCCATGACGGTCGACACGAGCGGGTTCAACGATGTCTGCATCAGCGCATTACCGATGCCGAGCAGCGAGAAGGCCACGAGCATCACGCCGAAGTTCTCGCCAAAGAGGGGCAGGATGAGCGACACTACGGTGACCAAGAGCGAGAGCAACACGGTCTTCTTGCGACCGATCTTGTTCATCAACATGCCCGTGGGCACGCTGAAGATGAGGAACCAGAAGAAGACGAGCGACGGGAACACGTTGGCCACGCTGTCGGTGAGCGACAGGTCTTCTTTAACATAGTTGGAGGCGATGCCCACCAGATCCACGAAGCCCATGCAGAAGAAGCAGAGCATCACGGGGATGATTGCAAGTTTACTTGTCTTTGCCATTATATTTATCGGTTTAATTAATTAGCTGTGCGGATTGCACGATGATGATCGTGCAATTGCACGATCATCATCGTGCAATCGTTAAGGTTGTATATTGTAGCCTTGCCACCCTTGACCTTTACGCTGTTATACGGGTCAGACGGGAATACGAGGTTAGTCATAGCCATGCGCCCGTCGGCATCGAAAGCCTCGATGGAGCAGCGGTCGATGAAGATGCGCAGTTGCTTCAGCCGTCCGTGCGTAGGAGCCAAGGTGGTGCAGGGGAAGGCTTCGCTGAAGCCGACGTTACCGCTCTGAGTGCGGTCCATACTGAAGGTGCGCGCATCGTCGTCGTAGGTCATCACGACCTTTTCGCCTTTGGCGTTGGCGAGGGTAATGGTGGCAGAGCCTTTCAGGTCTACGACCATCTCGCAAGCTTCGGTGGGGTTCTTCACCTTCTCTCCGCGAGCAGCCAGCATCTCAGGTGCAGGCTTCACGCTGACGTACCATTCGCCGCCGTCCAGGAACAGGCCAAGGTCGCGGGCAATAGAGTTGGCTGAGCGGTATTGCATGGTCGGTACGTCGTTGGCATACTGCCAGTTGGACATCCACGCCAGCACGGTGCGGCGATTCTGGGGAGCGCCCCAGAAGGAGACGGTAGCGTAGTGGTCCTTGCCCCAGTCCATCCATTTGGTGACCTGGGGAGCGGAGTCGCAGGTGAACTTGTGGCCGTCGAAGTCGCCCACGAAATACTGTGTGGCCGAACCTCCGAAGGGACCGCCGGGGTTGATGTTGCAGACGAGGACCCAAGCCGATTTACGATTTGACGATTGACCATTTACGATTGGCAACTTGAACAGATCCGGGCACTCCCAGACGCCGTCGTGGTTGCCGTAGCCGAGGCCGAAGCGGCTCTCTTCCTTCCAGTCCTTGAGGTTGGGCGAGGAGTAGATGCGCATCTCCTGTCCCACGGCCAGGATGAGGTTCCAGGCGTTGATGTCCTCGTTCCAGAACATGTTAGGGTCGCGGAAGTCGGGCACGTCGGCCGTCAGGATTGGATTGCCGGCATAGGGCGTGAAGGTGCGGCCGCCGTCAGTTGAGTAAGCCAACGACTGACTCTGCACGTCTCCTGCCGAGGTGTAGAGGGCAATAACAGCGCCAGCACCAAAGCCGGCGGTATTCTTCTCATCGACTACGCACGAGCCAGAGAAGATGGCGCCATGAGCGTCGGGCGCAATGGCCACGCCCTGGTCCTGCCATGTCAAGAGGTCGCGCGAGGTGGAGTGGCGCCAGTTCATGTTGCCCCACATGGAGCCGTAGGGGTTGTACTGATAGAAGAGGTGCCACGTGCCATCCTTGTAGAACATGCCGTTGGGGTCGTTCATCCATCCGTAGACGGGCGTGTGGTGGTAGAGCGGGCGGAAGTGCTCGCGGTTAGCGGTGTCGAAGGTGTCAGAGAGCCGGATGTTGGCCCAGCAGATCTCGGAGCCTACACCTCCGCGGTTGCTGCGGTCGATGTTCATGTGGGCCTGCACCACGAGGTTGTGGCCACGGAACTCGTCGAGGAGCACGGGCACGTAGTAGTCGATCTTGTGCAGCGCCATGCGCACGTCGATGTTGCGGCACAGCTGGTTGTCTACAATCAGCTTCAAGTGAGCCTCGGGAGCCTTGTCCTCCACGGGCAGCAGCAAGTACTTGGCCGTCTCTTGCGGCAAGACGTGCATCAGCCAGTTGTCATTCGCCAGCTGTTCGCCTCGAATGGGCTTGCCCTGCACGTCCTGTGCCATCGCCTCGCTCGCGCCAGCGACGGCCAGCGCAGCCATGAGCGACAATACTGAAAGGAATCTTTTCATAGGTAAAAAAGTATTTAGCTTTGAGTCTATAAGGTGAGGTTTAATGGTCTTGAGCGCTGCAAATATAGCTTATATTACCAAAAAAGGCATAATAAAAAACGTTCTTTCAACGCTAAAAATGTTTCTTCGCAACAATTTTACAAGAGAAAGAAGCAATCATATCAAAAAAAAGAGACCGACACGCCACAAATGGCGTACCGGTCTCTTATGTGCCGCTTAAGGCGGACGTTAAGTTATTGCTGAGCTATGCGGACTTCGCTCACCGTGATGTTGCCGCCATAGTTGTTAATGCTCCAGCAGTTCTTCTGGATGCCGTAGATGCGCTGTGTGTAGGCGCATACATCGTTGATGTAGAGTACAAGCACGCTGTTGTCGGTGTAGATGTCGATGTTGTACTTGTTGTCGGTAGGACGCTCAAACCAGTAGCCGTCGATGCCCTCAATGAAGCCCTTGCCTTGGGGACCTTCATGCTCGAAATTGACCTTGCGGTGGTTCTCGTCCTCGGGGTTGACGACGAGGGTGTAGTAGCGCTCGCTATCTGTGCCGCGTACGAAGCTGATGCCGAAGCGGTCCCAGTTGTTGGAGGTCTGGACGGTGAAGGTGATGTGGTTGGCGGTGCCGAGACGGGGGTAGAGGACGTAGGCATCGTTGCCGGAGAGCTTGCCGTCGGCATAACCGTTGCTGGCCATCACCTTGACGTCCTGCTGCTTGCTGTACTTGGCGGCCATAGCGGGCACTGCGCCGAGGGTGAGGGTGCCGTCCTCGTGCTGGATGATGCGGTGGCAAACGAGCGCGCCGGACCATGCAGGTTCGCTCTCAGCACCGACGTTGACGTTGCGCTCATCGATGGTGGTGCCGATGCGTTGCGGGCACCATCCCCAGATGAAGCGATCGGTGCCGTTGGAAGCAGTCTTGGCAGCATAGAAGGCTCGGCTGTCGAGGACACCTTCATGACCATCCTTCGGCCAGTTGGCGCCCGGGTCGGAGAAGCAGGCTTTGAGCCCCTCGAAGGAGGTGGCCATCATGTACTTTACCTTACGGCTCCAAGGAGCACGGTAGCCCTCGCTATAGACGAAGTACCAATAGTTGCCCATCTGGAAGATGTCGGGGCACTCGCACATGCGGTCCCAAACCATATTGAAGGAGCCGACGTGCTGCCAGTTCTTCAGGTCGGAGGACTTGAAGTCTGCGAAGCGGAGATTGGAGGAGATAACCATGTGCCAGAGACCATCATCAGCCTTGAACACCTGCGGGTCGCGGAAGTCGGTGGCAGCATAGCCGTAGTCGACACCCCTCAGGCTCCAAGTGGCATCCTTTGTCCAGGTCTTAAAGTCGGGCGAGGTGGCACGCATGACGACTTCGCGATTGGGTAGGAGTACGTTGTAGCCGGTATAATAGATGTAGTAGAGGCCGTCGGCCTCGTTGTAGACAGCGCATCCAGTGCCGAGGGAGGCATCCTGCTGAGCGGTCGACGTTCCGGTGGGAAGGACCTCGCCTAAGGGCTGGTAGGTGGCTCCGTCCTTAGTGGCGAGTCCCCAGAAGGGGTGATAGCAGGCGCCGTTATTGTCGTACTCCTGCAGGTAGAGGACCTTGAACTCTCCGGCCTTCTGGTCGTAGAAGGGCATGGGGTCGCCTACGCGGCCGATGGCGGGCTTGTAGTAGGTGAGGAAGGCAGCGTCATCGGTGCTGGCGAAGACGGTGGTGGTTGTGGCCCAGGAGCGGTCAGGGTCGGGGCCGTAGGAGTCTTCAGAGCAAGCAGCGGTGGTGAGGGCTGCGGCAAAGCCGCAGCTTACACACAACAGTATGTTAATCATCTTTTTCATAAGGCGTTATCGGGTTAAGTGGTTGAAAGCGTTCTTGGTGATTATCGAGATATTCTTGTGGAAGTTCTCGGTATAGCCAGCTTCGTAGGTGTAGGAGTACCAGTCGTAGCAGCCGGAGCCGATGCAGATGATGCCTCCCTTGCCGTCGTGGGCAGGATATTCCCACGCAACGATGGCTCCGTCGCCACCCACGCCGAGGACGGTTGCGCCTGTGCGATTGGTCCAAGCGGTGTAGTCGGGATAGTCGCCCCAGTCGGTACCGATGTGGTACTGGGCAGTTGAGTTGGTGATGTGGTAGCCGGCATCGGTGCAATAGACTTTATTAGGATCATCGCCGGCGACGAGGTTCTGCCACAGCGGGTGGTTGTTCTGACCAGCATAGATATTGAAGTCCCAAGGACCGCCGCAGAGTTCGGCCGCGCCTTCGTCCTGACCCCAGCAATTGTTGGGGGTTGTCCACTCGTCGTCGCCAGTAGTGCCGATGAAGGATGGCAGATTCACGGCATAACGCGTGAGGAAGAGCGCACCGCCGTTCTCATAGAACTGACGCAGCTGGTTCTTGGCAGCGAGAGCCTCAGGTGCCTTAGCCATGAAGACATCGTGACCATCGACGCCACCATCAACATGGAAGTGCCACCAGATGACCTTGCACTCGTCGAGTTCAACGGCATTAGCTTCGATGTCGGCGAAGCTGGCATAGAGCGAGCCAGGAATGTTGGCGAGCATCCACTCGCAGGCGGTTCGGGCCTCTGCATCGAGGTCATTCATACTAGGAGCAGCGCCTACGAAGAGAGCCTTGGGCTTGTCTATAGCGATGACGGTGACGGTGTAGGTGCTCTCGGCAGAGTTGTTCTTCACCCTATATGTCACGGGCTGTGAGAAGTCTTGAGCCTGACAGGAAGCTGGCGTAATGGTGGCATTCTGGCTATAAGTGATGGTGGGCACGAGCGCTGTGATATTCTCCGTAGCAGGAACGTAGACGACGATGGTCTTGGCCGTCTGGTCGATGGTGCCTTGATAGATATCGTTGATGGTGAAGGCCGTGATGCGCGCTTCATCGTGGAGCACGCGTACAGTCCAGTCGAGGTAGGTGTCACCGTTGGTGACGTGGAGCACTTGTGCGGCGTCCATATTGAGACGATCACCCTGACGGACGTTGCAGGCAGCGCCGTCGGAGAGGGTGAGACGGGTCAGCTGCATGGCCGATGTCTCATAGACTTCGGGCAGACGGACGGTGATGGTGCGGGACGTGAGGTCGATGGCGCCTTCGTAGTCATCGAGCGCGAGGGCCTCGACACGGCAGTCGCCCGAGAGCTGCAGGTCGCTGACGTTGTCGGAGGAGCAGGCTGTGAAGACCGCGGCAATACCGCAGACTACGCACAGCAAGAGATTCTTTATAAGAGATTTCATATTGAATGAGGTCTTTAATGAATTCATTTCTTGTATAGTGACCACTCCCCTCCCTCACAGTGAGAGAGCGGGGTGGGTCTTTCTTTACCAATTGCCTACGTTCTGGGTATAATGGCCATTGGAAGCGGAGAGCTGCTCGAAGGGTATGGGCAGGTACTCATCGCGGTTGGCGGTGAAGTGAGCGGCCGTGTAGATGGCGCAGTTGTCAATCTCCTCGGCGTAGTACTTATTGAGGACGGTGGCTGCTTCGCCCCAGCGTACGAGGTCGAAGAAGCGCTCGCACTCCATGCCCATCTCCAGGCGGCGCTCCATCTTGACGATGCTGATGGCGTCCTGCTTGGAATAGGTGCCACGATAGTTGGAGACGAACATCTTGACACCATAGCGGCTGGGGTAGCTGGCCGTCATCTGCGTGCTCTGTGCGGCACGAGTGCGCAGGCGGTTGACGAGCTGGATGGCTTCAGCGGTATTGCCGAACTGAGCCTGAGCCTCAGCGCGCATCAGCAGCACGTCGGCAAAGCGGAAAACGATGCGGTTCATGGAACTTGCCCAATAGCTGCCCTTGATGAGGTACTGGTCGATGAGGGCGGGGTCGACGTTCTGCTTGAGCGAGACGTTGTAGCCATAGAGGCCGTTGGAGCGGCTCCAGATGCTGGTCTCCTCCATCATGTATCCGGGATTGAACATATAGGGGAGTCCAGGAATGCCGACGGTGAGGAATAGACGCGGGTCGGCGTTGTCGGCGGCTTTGTTGTAGTCGCGGTCATTGAAGTTATTCAATAGAGGCAGGCCGTCGTCGCCCGTTCGGTAGGCGTTGACGAGGTTCTGCGAGGGCTTGTAGAAGTCGCAGCCGCCATCGGTGGCTCCAGGGATGTTGGGCGGGATGAGTCCGTAGCTCCAGTTGAGGTTGCCATAGGTGGAGCCGTCGTTGCGGGAGTACTGGATAGCCCAGATGCTCTCGACGCCGTTCTCGTACTCTTCTTCGGGACGGAAGTTGTTGTGGAGGTCGTCCTCGAGGCCGTAGTTGGCGTAGAGGGCAGGAGCTGTGAACTCGATGACCTTCTGCAGGTCGGCCTCGTTGATGCTGGTCACCTGATTGGTGGCCGCATCGTCCTGACGATAAGCCTTGTAGAGATAGACCTTAGCGAGGAATGCGGCAGCGGCAGCCTTGGTGGGGCGGCCTTTGTCGGCTTGTGTCTCGGGAAGGGTATTGTAGGCCTCCATGAGGTCGTCGATGATGAGCTGCCAACCCTCGTCGTTGGTGTAAGTGGTATTGGAGAGGGCGTTGTGCTGATCGTAGGTCAGGTTCTCGTCGATGACGAATGGGATGTGCTTGTAGAGGCGCTTCAGGAGGAAGTGCGCATATGCGCGGAGAAACTTCATCTCAGCCATACGCTGTGTCTTCATATCGTAATCGCTGGCGTTAAGGAGAGCGATTGCAGTGTTGACGCGAGAGATGCTATTGTAGAGGCGCACCCACATGTCGTTGATGTTCCAGTTGGTGGTCAGTACGCCCTGCTGCACCTCGAGCTGATGGAAGACGTCGCCGTCGCTGGTGCCGCTGCCGCCCTTGTAGGCGTCGTCAGAGCGAACATCGAAGTTCCACATAGAGAAGGAAGAGTTGATGTCCTCGGCAGTAGTGAAGATGGCGTAAGCAGAGACGACCATCGCCTCGGCGTTCTCGGGCGACTTCACCTGCTCGTCGCTGAGCGTGCCCTGGGGAGTGTGCTCGTCGAGGAAGTCGGAGCAGGAGGTGAAGGTGGCCATCATTGCTGTGATACAGCAATATACGGAACAGGCAAGTAATATGTTGAAAAGCTTTTTCATGATTGCTGTATGGAAATTAGAGTGAAACATTCAGTCCGAAGGTCACGTTGACAGGAATAGGATAGCCGAAGTTGGCGTTTTCGGGATCGACGCCGGTGAAGTTCTTGCTCTTGATGGTGAAGAGGTTCTGGGCAGAGAGATAGAGTCGCAGGCGCTGCATGTGCATGCGCTCGAGAGCCTTCGAGGGGACGTTGTAGCCGAGCTGTACGGTGCGCAGCTTGGCGAAGCTGCCGTTCTCGACGAAGTAGGAGCTGACGCGCTTCTCGTTGTTGTTGTCCATCACGCTGATGGCTGGGATGTTGGAGGAGTTGTTGGTGGGGCTCCAGGCATCAAGCAGACGCTGGCCCTTGTTAAGGTTTGAGATGTTCAGGCCGCTCCAGAGGTCGGTCTCGCGCTTGAGGTCGCTGATGACGTCGACGCCTTGTACGCCCTGCCAGAACATAGTGAAGTCCCAGTCCTTGTACTGCAGATAGACGTTCAATCCCCATGTGAAGTCGGGCACAGGCGAGTAGATCCACTCCTGGTCCTTCTCGTTGATGATGCCGTCCTCGTTTAGGTCCTTCCATCGGATACGGCCGAGGCCGGCGCCGTTCTGCGTGGCGTGGTTGTCAATCTCGGCCTGACTCTTGAAGATGCCATCGTAGACGTAGCCCACTTGTGCGCCCATAGGGTGACCGACTACGCTCTCGACGCCGTTACCGCCGAAGGTGCCGTTGGCAGCGAGCGTCTCAGGCAGTTTGGTGATCTCGTTGCGATAGGTGCCGATGTTACCGGCGAGGTCGTAGCTGAAGTTGCCAGCCTTGCCGCGATAACCTACATTCAGTTCGATACCCTTATTCTCCATCTCGCCTGCATTGATCCATTGGCTGGAACCTTCGCCCATAACGCCAATACCAGGCATATAGACGAGGATGTCGGTGGTCTTCTTGTAGTACCATTCGAATGAGCCGTAGAGTGCGTTGCGCAGGAGGCCAAAGTCGAAACCGAGGTTGGTCTGCGTGGTGGTCTCCCACTTCAGGTTGTCGTTGCCGAGCTGGTTGCGCTTAAAGCCGCTGGCCAGCTGCTGTCCGCCGTTAGTACCTGCGATGTCGTAGCTGGTGCCGTAGCTCTGACCGCCGAAACCAGCCTCGCCGTAGTTGCTCACGTAGAGCGTGTAGCGGGCAATGTTGTCAATCTCCTGGTTACCCGTACGTCCCCAGCTGGCACGCAGCTTCAGGTCGTCGAGCCAACCTACGTTCTCCATGAACTTCTCCTGGCTGATGCGCCAACCAGCGCTGAAGGAGGGGAAAGTACCGTAGCGGTTGTTCTTACCGAAGCGGGAACTGCCGTCGTGACGGACGGTGACGCTGGCGAGGTAGCGGTTGGCGAAGTTGTAGTTGGCTTTGGCGAAGAACGAGACGAGCGAGAAGCCGCCTGCGCCGCCGTATGCTTCGGCCTCGCCAACGGCTGCATCAGGCCACATATAAGAAGGATTCAGCACAGCGAAGTCGTAGGCCTTGCCGCTGAACCAGCTGTCGTCCTCTCGGTTGAGCTCGACACCAGCGAGTGCATCGAAGTGGTTCTTGCCAGCCTCGAAGCTGTAGCTGGCCACGGCGTTCCACATCCACTTCGTCCAGTGCTCCTGCTTGGGCTCGACGGCGTTGGTAGAATTGGCCACAGTGCCCTCGGTGATGGGATAGGTGAAGATTCGCTGCTGCTTCTGTGCGTAGTCGAGACCGAAGGTGCTCTTCACATTGAAATTCTTGAAGGGATTGATGTTGATGAAGGCATCGCCGAACATACGCCAGTAGGTGTAGCGGTTGTCGGCGTTGCGCGTGAGTCGTGCCAGCGGATTCTCGCGGTCGGGATAGCCGCCTACGGGACCAGCGAAGCTGCCATCTGTCGTGTAGACGGGCAGCGAGGGATTGAACTGAAGGACGTTCTCGAGGAAACCGCCGGGAGCCTGCACTTCGCTGGTACGGTTGACGGTGAAGTGTTCGCCCACGGTGATGATGTCGCGTTCATTGATCTTCAGGAGTTTGTAGTCGCTGTTCATGCGGGCTGAGAAGCGGCTGAAGTCGGATTCCTTGATGATGCCGAGGTTCTTGTAGTAACCGAGCGAGAAGAAGCTGCTGCCCTTCTCCGAGCCGTTGCTCAGCGACACATCATATTTCTGTACTATGCCCGTGCGCGTAGTCTGGTCGAACCAGTCGGTGTCGGCAGCGGGAGTGGTTCCGGCGGCATCGAGGTACTTGCTCATCGTGATACCGTTCAAGACGGGCACGCCCTGCTGGTTGTAGGTCCAGTCGTAGTGGTAGCCGAGTCCGTTCATGTTGGGGTCGAGACCATCGTTGACGTAGCCTTGCCACATGACTTGTCCGAACTGCTTGGCGTTGAGCACTTCCATACGGTTGGCATAAGTCTGCACGGCTACGCTGGCGTCGAAGTCGATCTTGACCTTGCCTTCCTTACCGCGCTTGGTGGTGATGATGATTACGCCATTGGCAGCACGGCTACCATAGATAGATGCGGAAGCGGCGTCCTTCAGGACTTGGATTGACTCGATGTCGTTGCCGTTGAGCTCGTGCATACCAGCCTTAGTGGGAACGCCGTCGATGATGTAGAGGGGGTCGTTGTTGTTAAGCGTGCCGATACCGCGGATGCGAACGGTAGCAGTGCCCGAGGGGTTACCGTCGGCCGAGATGTTCATGCCGGGCACACGACCCTGCATGGCCTTGATGGGGTTGTTCTCGTTCTGTTTGGCCAGCTCGTCAACGCTGACCACCGAGACGGCGCCAGTCAAGTCAGCCTTGCGCTGTACCTGATAACCCGTCACGACGAGTTCGTTCATGTCGGCGACGTTCTCGCCCATCGTGATCGTCATGCCGTCCTTGGCCTCAACCTCCTGGGTGTCGAAGCCCATGAAGGAGATGACCAGTATGGCGCCTTTCTCCACTTTCAGCGTGAAGTTGCCGTCCATATCGGTCAGCGTGCCGTTGCTCTCGTTGCCTTTTTCTTTCACCGTAGCACCAGGCAACCCCTCGCCGAGGTCGTCGAGCACGGTGCCGTGAATGTCTACTTGCTGCGCCCACAGCGAGGTGCCAGCAAGAATGAGCGCGAGGCTCATCAACAATCGTCTTAGCTTTTGCATTGTTGTTAGGTTAAAAAGTGAATGATTCTGTTGTTTTGCTGGCGCAAAGGTCAAAACTATTATTATAAATGTATAAAAAGAATCGTTCATCCTCTTGAATATTTGTTTCGATGCAACAAATTTGCAAAAGGATGAACGATTCTTTTGAAGAATGGCGATGTCATTCGTCATTCATCATTCGGTCTTTCACTTCCTCACCTCCCCTGGCACCATGCCGAACTCGTCTTTGAAGCATTTAGTGAAATAGGCCGGTGCCGAGAAGCCGACGGCATAGGCCACTTCTGAAACGGTCTTGTCCGTAGTGAGCAACAGTTGATAGCCGCGATTGAGGCGAGCTGTGCGCAGCAGTTCAACTGGAGAACTGCCCGTAATAGCCTTCACCTTTCTGTAAAGTTGTACACGGCTGAGGTTCATGTCCGCAGCCAAATCCTCAACACTGAGTTCACTATTACTCATATTGATCTCCACTACTTCGCGAAAACGATTAATGAAAGGTGAGGCGTCAGAGAACTTAGAGGCCGCTGGCACATCGCCTTCCGAAGATTCTATTTTCTCTCCAGTCTGGTTCGCAGGAGCGCTGGACGCTTCAGGAACAGAAAAGGCAGAGGGAGAATCAGATGCGTTCTCCATATTCCACAGGTTGTTCAGCACTCTCTCGCGACGGATATTCACCTGCCCACGGTGGTAAAGATAGAAAAGGACTATGGCGATGAGCAGCAAACCGATGACGCCACATGCCAGCACGGTGATAGCCTTTTGTGCAGAGAGTTCTTTCAGATAGCGGCTGGCCAAGAGCTGCATGCGTTCGAGCCGTTGTGAACGTCGCACGACCTCTTCACTTTCGAGATAGAGCACGTTGGCGTTCTCGTGGGTGACAAGCGCAGAGGTCAGCAGCGTCTCCTTCTCGTATGGCTTGCCCTCGAGGATGTCTAATGCCAGTTGCAGCAGCAGATCTCCGCGCGTGGGATAGATATAGGAAGCCGTGAGCAGCGAATCGCGGACTTGACATATGCCTCCTTGCTCCCCTGGTAGCCCGTCGATGCCGCAGAAGAGGGGAAGTTGGGATGATGAATGAGAGTTACCTTCCAGCCACTCCACGTACGCCCGTCGTGCCCCCATGGCAGTACGGTCGTTGTGACCGAATACGACATCTATCCATCTACCATTTACGGATTTGCTGTTGAGCCATTGCTTGGTGGCTTCATAGGCTGTTGTTTCTGTCCAATCGCCTTGTAGCGTGGCCGTGACATGGATGTCGGGGTAGTGGCTTATGGCTGCGTGGAAACCGCGGTGGCGCTCATAGGCAGGTGAAGAACCTTTCAGTCCCATGATTTCCATGATATTGCCCTTGCCGCCCAGGCAAGTGGCAATGTACTCGCCCATCTGACGGCCCATCTCGTAGTTGTCAGCGCTCACAAAGGCAGTATATTTCTGCGAATCCGTCTTGCGCTCGAAGACGATGACAGGTAGGCCACTGTCAAAGGCTCTGTCTATGGCGGGTGATACCGTTTGCAGCTGGTTCGGGGCCACAATGAGCAGGTCGATACCCGCGGCAACGAGACTGTCGATCTGTTGTGTCTGGAGGCGGCTGTCATCGTGAGCGGTGGTGAAACTCAGCTGCGCCTCCTCGTGGAAACTCGCCTCCAGCTTCATCTCGGCATTCTGCCAGTCGCGCCAGATATCCTCAGAGCACTGAGAGATACCGATATGATACCTTGGCTCATACTTTGAACAGGAAAGCATGAGGACAAGGAGAGCTGTCAGGAAAAAACCAACCCTATACATATCGGTAAGAAAAAAGGAACAGGAACGCGCTACTGTGATCAGAGCTGACTCTCGCTGATGCTGAAAGTGTCGCCGCGGCTCATGTCGCCTGTCTGCAAGCCCAGCTTGAGCCACTTCATGCGTTGCGCTGAGGTTCCATGTGTGAACGACTCAGGCTGCGAGTAGCCGCGCGCTTTCTCCTGAAGGTAGTTGTCGCCGATGACCTGAGCACACTGGATGGCCTCCATGAGGTCGCCATCATCGAGGGAACCGTAGGTCTTGCCCTCGTGATAGCCCCAGACACCTGCGTAGAAGTCGGCCTGAAGCTCGATGCGCACGCTGACCTTGTTGGCCTGCGTCTCGTTCATCTTAGCCATCTGACTGTGGGCTGAGTTGAGTGTTCCGAGGAGGTGCTGGACGTGGTGACCTACTTCGTGAGCGATGACGTAGGCGTAAGCAAAGTCGCCGTCGGCGCCCAGCTGGCTCTTCATCGAGGTAAAGAACGAGAGGTCGATGTAGAGAGCCTGGTCAGCCGAGCAGTAGAAAGGACCTACGGCAGCATTGCCTGCGCCGCAGCCCGTCTGCACGCTACCCGTGTAGAGGACCATACGTGGGGGTATGTAGGTCTTGCCGAGCTGATTCTTGAACACCTCCGACCACACGTCCTCAGTGCTGGCCAGCACCTGTGATGCGAAGAGGGCAAGCTGCTGCTCCTCCTCAGTGAACTCGCGGTCCTGCTGTTCGCTGGTCTGGACGTTCTGGTTAGTGATGGCTTCGAGGCCGCCGGCTTGCTGGAAGGCCTGGAAGACGTTGCCGCCTGTGAGCCAAGCCATCAGGCAAGCGATGATTACACCTGCGAGGCCGCCTATACCGGCCTTCGTTGCACCGCTCATGCGACGACGGTCGTCGACATTAGAGCTTTCTCTTCTTCCTGTTAAGTCCATAATGGTAAATGAAAAGTGAAAGAATGAAATGTGAAAAATAAAAATTACTCGCGATTAGCACGCTTGCGCTCCAGATGGTCGAGGATTATCTTGCGCATACGCATCGACTTGGGCGTAACCTCGACGTACTCGTCCTCCTTGATGTACTCGAGAGCTTCTTCGAGCGAGAGCAGCGTGGCGGGGATAATGCGCACCTTCTCGTCGCTGCCCGAGGCGCGCATGTTCGTAAGTTGCTTGTTCTTAGTAACGTTGATGACGAGGTCGTTCTCGTGAATGTGCTCGCCTACAACCTGCCCTGCATAGACCTCAGTCTGCGGCTCGATGAAGAATTTGCCACGGTCCTGAAGGTTGTTGATAGCGTAGGCGAAGGCCGTGCCACCCTCGAGGGCTATCATAGAGCCGGAGGTGCGGCGCACGATGTCGCCCTTGTAGGGTTGATATTCCTTGTAGCGGTGGGCCATGATGGCTTCGCCCTGCGAGGCTGTGAGCACGTTAGTGCGCAGACCTATAATGCCGCGCGAGGGTATCATGAACTCGATGTTCACACGGTCGCCCTGAGCATCCATAGAAGTCATTTCACCCTTGCGGCGCGTGACCATATCTATCATCTTCGAAGCAAATTCCTCGGGGACGTTGATGGTAAGCTCTTCGATTGGCTCGCAACGCTCGCCGTTGATCTCTTTGTAGATAACCTGAGGCTGACCTACCTGCAGCTCATAGCCCTCGCGACGCATGGTCTCGATGAGCACGCTCAGGTGCAGGACACCGCGCCCGCTGACGATCCAGCGGTCTGTCGAGTCAGGAGCTTGCTCTACACGTAGCGCCAGATTCTTCTCCAGCTCGCGCTGCAGGCGCTCGTGGATATGGCGGCTCGTGCACCAGCGCCCCTCTTTGCCAAAGAACGGAGAGTCGTTGATGGTGAAGAGCATCGACATCGTGGGCTCGTCAATGGAAATAGTAGGCAGGGCCTCCGGTTCCTCGGCATCGCATATAGTGTCGCCAATCTCGAAGTTGGAGAGTCCAATGATGGCACATATATCGCCGCTTGACACGGCATCTATCTTCTGATGGCCCATGCCGGTGAAGGTGTGCAGCTCCTTGATCTTAGTCCTTTCTTTTGTGCCGTCGCGGTGAGCGATGGTGATGGCCATGCCCTCGCGCAGTGTGCCCCGGTGGACACGCCCTACGGCAATACGTCCTGTGTAGGTAGAGTAGTCGAGCGAGGTGATAAGCATCTGCGGGGTACCATCGAGCTGCTCAGGCGCTGGGATTATCTCAATAATCTTGTCGAGCAGATAGTAGATGTCTGACGTCGGAGTCTGCCAATCCTCGCCCATCCATCCTTGCTTGGCCGAACCGTAGATGACAGGGAAATCCAATTGGTCTTCAGTGGCATCGAGCTCACACATAAGGTCGAACACCATCTCGTAGACCTCCTCTGGACGGCAGTTGGGCTTGTCGACTTTATTTATTACTACGATGGGCTTCAGGCCAATCTGCAAAGCTTTCTGCAGGACGAAGCGCGTCTGGGGCATCGGACCCTCAAAAGCATCGACCAACAGCAGACAGCCGTCTGCCATGTTGAGCACGCGCTCAACCTCGCCGCCGAAATCGGAGTGGCCCGGAGTGTCGATGATATTAATCTTTGTACCCTTATAATTAATACTGACGTTCTTCGAGAGAATGGTTATTCCACGCTCACGTTCCAGTTCATTGTTATCAAGCATCAGTTCGCCCGTCTGCTGATTCTCGCGGAAGAGATTACCGGCCAACAACATCTTGTCGACAAGCGTTGTCTTGCCGTGGTCGACGTGGGCAATGATAGCAATATTACGTATATTTTGTTTCATTAAATAAAAATATAAGACTTAAAATCGTGGCAAAGTTACGAAATAATGAGTAAAACAATACAAAAGAAATGCATTTTTTTGCTATGCCAACCTCTTAAGTTGCTGTTTGACCTGCAAGTTTGCTATATTCCATAATACTAACTTCCGCCTTGTCACATATCTCACGGGCTAAATCATTGAGGCGATGGAAGTGTTCGTAGTCAGAGACTCCCTCCAGGACCCAAGGTGAAAGGATAAGCAGGCTACCAGTTGAGCAAGCAAAGAAACGGCGCTGGTCGGGCTTCCAATAAGGACCTATGGGACTAGCCTGCAACAGGATGAGAGGTAATTCGTTGGCTATTGCTTCCTGCACGATGAGGTTCTCACCTCGTGAAATGCCTGGCGTAACCAGCACCGTACCCTCCTCTGCTGTTTGCAACAGACGGGCACGTTCCTTGGCATAGAAAGCAGTGAGATGGGTCGGCATCCGTCGTGGGTCAGCGGCCATGTGCTGCTGTTCCTTCTCGGAGAGCTGGCCTGAAGTCAGGATAGCCTGTCGCTCTTCAGCTTCCACCTGCGTATAGCGATGAAAGAATACTTGTTCCCTCATCGGGTATTTAAGAAGGAAAAGGTTGCCGAAGGCTGCGTATTCTCGACCGTTAATCCAAAGATGCAGCCGCCGCTCCATAAGGCGTGGACATTCCTGACGGATGCGAGCACGAAGCGGGTTCTCTAACATATAGCGCTTGATATTGTCAAGCATGCCTGGACGGCGAATGATGCGGTCGTGGTAGCCGGGAGCGAAGAGGAGGGGGCGCTGTGGTGTATTCTTGGCCTCTACGATGTTATAGCCCGAGGGAAAAGCCTCGGGCACAAGGGCCTGCCTGCCGCAAACCTCATTAGCCTCCTCTTTTATGGTTACCGGCGTTTGGGAGGAGGACTGTGATGTGGAGGGGGGCTGTGATGCGGAGGGGGGCTGTGATATGGAGGGGGACTGTGATGTAGTTGTCTGTACGGCTATTGTGCCCGGCGCTTCTCCGCCGGGCTGCCTGTCTGCGTCTTGCAGTGCCCACCAAGCCCTCGTACAGCCGGTCTTAAAGCCCCGCACCACCTGCCCCAAGTGCTTCCCTTCAGGCAATGGCTCCTTCACGCGGAGGAGCAAGTGGATGTGATCGGGCATCATCGCAATGCGCCACACTTCCACTTGCGGATAAAAGCGGCTTATCTTCGGCACTTCCTCCTCAAACACTCGCCGTCCAAGTTCGGAGAGGACGATATGAGGTGCATCCTTTTCGTGAACCCACGCCGCCCTATCCTGTCTCTTCGTTGCAAGGGCGCTTCCCTCAAGATGTCCGAACACTGGCATCCGACCCTCAGCAACAATCGTCACCATATACGTTCCTACATCTCGATAGTCGTGTGCAAAAGCACGCCGATGTCCGCTCGGTTTCGTCTCTCTGCGCACGGCGCCATGGTTGCTATAATGTTTCTCGGCCTCGACTTGCATTCGTGTTTCTTTATGATAAAGGGGTGAACAGCGGCTCGCTGTTCACCCCTTGTTATAAACCTAAGGGATTAATCTGCCAACTTGGCCTTGATGAACTCGCGGTTCAGGCGAGCGATGTTGGCGATGGTCTCGTTCTTCGGGCATACAGCCTCGCAGGCGCGGGTGTTGGTGCAGTTACCGAAGCCGAGTTCATCCATCTTGGCGACCATGGCCTTAGCGCGCTTAGCAGCCTCGGGACGGCCTTGCGGCAGCAGGGCGAGCTGAGAGACCTTGGAGCTGACGAAGAGCATGGCAGAGCCGTTCTTGCAAGCTGCTACGCAGGCACCGCAGCCGATGCACGATGCGCAGTCCATAGCCTCGTCGGCATCCTGCTTGGGAATGAGGATGGCGTTGGCATCCTGAGCCTGACCAGTGCGGATGGTGGTGTAGCCGCCTGCCTGGATGATCTTGTCGAAGGCTGAGCGGTCGACCATGCAGTCCTTGATGACGGGGAAGCCGGCCGAGCGCCAAGGCTCCACGGTGATGGTCTCGCCGTCGTGGAAGCGACGCATGTAGAGCTGGCAGGTGGTGGCGCCGCGCTCGGTCTTGCCGTGGGGCGTGCCGTTGATGTAAAGCGAGCACATGCCGCAGATACCCTCGCGGCAGTCGTGGTCGAAGACGAAAGGCTCCTTGCCGGCCTCGATGAGCTCCTCGTTCATGATGTCGAGGGCCTCGAGGAAGGAGGTATCGTCGGGAATATTCTTCAACTCATGCGTGTCGAAGTGGCCCTTCTCCTTCGGGCCGTTCTGTTTCCAGAACTTTATGGTAACACTGATATTTTTAGCCATAGTTGTTTGAGGTTTTGAGGTTTTGAGGTTTTAAGGTTTTGAGGTTTTGAGGTTTTGAGGTTTATCATCCAGAGAATCTTCATGCGTTCTTTTATAAATATGAGAATTAAGCATTTTCAGAATCTCCTCGTTCAATGTTTCTAACACATTTGCCTTTGTATCATCAATGAATAATAGGTCTCTCGAAATAGAGATTTGCGTATCTAATTCATTGGCTGAGCCACGAGCAAAACGCAAGAAGTGAACGAGGTCTGAATTAGAGCCTCTGCCATATCCTTCGGCTATATTAGATGGAATTGACACAGCACATCGTCTCATCTGGCTGACAAGTCCAAACAGTTCGGACTTCGGATATTGAGCGGTAACCTGATAAACCAATGTCACCAGCTCCTTGCTCTTTTTCCATACAACCAAATTCTTGTGTGGCCCCATTTCTTATAACCTTATAACCTTTTGACCTTATAACCTTATAACCTTATTTTAATTCTTATAGTTACGAGTTTGAACTTTAATAGCCTCATATTCGAGGGGTTCCTTGATGAGTTCGGGATCCTTGTCGGCACCCTGATACTCCCAGCAGCCGACGTAGAAGAAGTTCTCGTCGTCGCGCTTGGCTTCGCCTTCCTCAGTCTGGTATTCTTCGCGGAAGTGACCACCGCAGGATTCGTTGCGCGAGAGGGCATCGTGAGCCACAAGCTCGCCCATGGTGAAGAAGTCGCGGAGGTGGATAGCCTTGTCGAGCTCCACGTTGAGACCTTCCTTCGAGCCGGGAACGAAGAGGTTCGTGTCGAACTCCTTCTGCAGTTCCTTCATCTTCTGGATGCCGGTCTTCAGGCCCTCGGCGGTGCGACCCATGCCGACGTATTCCCACATGATGTGGCCGAGTTCCTTGTGGATGCTATCGACGGAGCGCTTACCCTTGATGCCCAGCAGGCGGTCGAGCTCGGCGTTGACAGTCTTCTCAGCCTCATCGAACTCGGGCAGGTCGGTGCTGATGCGCGGCCAGATAGCCTGGTCGGCGAGGTAGTTCTGGATGGTGTAAGGCAACACGAAGTAACCGTCGGCCAGACCCTGCATCAGAGCGCTGGCACCGAGGCGGTTGGCACCGTGGTCACTGAAGTTGCACTCGCCGATAGCGAAGAGGCCGGGGATGGAGGTCTGCAGCTCGTAGTCGACCCAGACGCCGCCCATCGTGTAGTGGATGGCGGGGTAGATCATCATGGGCTTGTAGTACTTCACGCCGTTGATCTCGTTGGCGAGGTCGCCGGGATAGACGTCGGTGATCTCCTCGTACATGTCGAAGAGGTTGCCGTAGCGCTGCTTCATGGCGTCGAGGCCAAGGCGGTTGATGGACTCGGAGAAGTCGAGGAACACAGCCAGGCCGGTGTTGTTCACGCCGAAGCCCTTGTCGCAACGCTCCTTGGCAGCACGGCTGGCAACGTCACGAGGAACGAGGTTACCGAAGGCGGGATAGCGACGCTCAAGATAGTAGTCGCGGTCTTCCTCGGGAATCTCCCAACCTTGCAGCGTACCTTCCTGCAGGCGCTTGGCGTCTTCGAGCTTCTTGGGCACCCAGATGCGGCCGTCGTTACGCAGGGACTCGGACATCAGCGTCAGCTTGGACTGCTTGTCGCCGTGCACGGGGATGCAGGTGGGGTGAATCTGTACGTAGGAGGGGTTGGCCATGTAAGCGCCCTTGCGATAGCACTGAACGGCAGCCGTGCAGTTGCAACCCATGGCGTTGGTCGAGAGGAAGTAAGCATTGCCGTAGCCGCCAGTAGCGATGACGACAGCGTTGGCGCTGAAGCGCTCCAGTTTACCTGTCACGAGGTTCTTGGCGATGATACCGCGAGCACGGCCATCGACGATGACGACATCTTCCATCTCGTAGCGGGTGAAAAGCTTCACCTTGCCGGCCTGCACCTGTGCGCTGAGCGAGCTGTAAGCACCGAGCAGCAGCTGCTGACCGGTCTGACCCTTGGCGTAGAAAGTACGGCTGACCTGTGCACCACCGAAGCTACGGTTGGCCAACATGCCACCATATTCGCGAGCAAAGGGGACACCCTGTGCCACGCACTGGTCGATGATATTGTTGGACACCTCAGCCAGACGATAGACGTTGGCCTCGCGGGCACGGTAGTCACCGCCCTTCACGGTGTCGTAGAACAGACGATAGACCGAGTCGCCGTCGTTCTGGTAGTTCTTGGCTGCGTTGATACCGCCCTGAGCAGCGATGGAGTGTGCGCGACGAGGGCTGTCCTGGATGCAGAAGTTGAGTACGTTGAAGCCCATCTCGCCGAGGGAGGCAGCGGCGCTGGCACCTGCCAGACCTGTACCGACGACGATGACGTCGAGCTTCAGTTTGTTCTTCGGGTTGACCAGACGCTGATGTGCCTTGTAGTTGGTCCATTTCTCAGCAACGGGTCCCTCGGGTATCTTGGAATCGATTTTCTTAACTTGTTCTGACATAGTTGTAAGAGGTTTTGAGGTTTTGAGGTTTTAAGGTTCTCGGGTTAACCACAGATAGGTTCGCCGCCCCAGATAGCGAACTTGAGGACGACGACGGCAAACATCAGCACGACGATAGTCGACCATATGAAGCCGATGCACTGCCAGCGGTTGTGCCAAATCTTGCCGCTCCAACCGAGCGTCTGGACGGAACTCCAAAAGCCATGGTTCATGTGAAGCCAGATGGCGCAGAACCAGACAAGGTAGATAATCACGAAGACGACAGCTCCGGGACGGTCGTGGAAATTGTAGACAATCCAAGCGTAGCCATCCGTAGGCGAAGGAATGGACGTCATGGCAGCCATAGGATCCTTGAGCTCTGCCCACATCATGTTGCTCCAGAAGTCCCAGAAGTGCAGACACAGCCCCAGGAAGATGATGCAGCCCAGCAGGAACATGTTCTGGCTGTACCACTCCACCTTCTCAGGCTTAGCGGTGACCTCGTAGCGGTCGGTGCCGCGGGCACGACGGTTCTGAATGGTCAGGATGATGGCGAAGACGAAGTGCAGAGCCATCAAGATGGCCAGACCAGCGGTAGCCACTACGGCGTACCAGTTGGCGCCGAGGAACTCGCAGATCATGTTGTAGCCCTCAGCGCTAAGGAGCGCTACGACGTTCATGGACGCATGAAACGTCAGGAAGAGAATCAGCGCCAAGCCCGTGACGGACATTACCACTTTCCTTCCGATAGAAGAATTAATTAACCACATAAAAATGATAGGAATTAAATGTTTGTAAATAGTTATTTTTTATGTTTCTACTACGGTTTAAAGCGCCTACATGAAGGTTTAGTTGGCGCAAAAATAGTGGTTTTTGCCGATTGTGCAAAAGAAAAGAGCAAAAAACTTTAACATTTAAGTATTAAACTGCAAACTTTTAGCTACCTTTGCAGTGTAATTCATAAAACGATGAATATGAACAGAAGAGATTTTATCAAAAAGGCCATGCTCGCGTCAGCAGCCGTCGGCACAACGGATGTGGTACGCGCAACCGACTGGCTCGGAAAGGCGTCGGAACCCCTCGACGAAGCTTTGCCTGAGAACACACAGGGCAGGCTGATTGCGTCGGCCCCCATGCTGCAGAACTACGCCGAGACCAGCATCGGCATAGCATTTGCCGTGACGAGTATGGCCAACGGCTTCGTAGTGATAGGCCGGCAGCCCGACCTGAGCGACGGGCGCAAGGTCTTCTGCGGCGGCCACCGCCTGGCCGACATCTCAGACCAAGTGGTGCAGGTGCGCATCACCGGGCTCGAGCCCGCCACCAAGTACTACTACCGCATCGGCGCCGACCGCATCGACTACAAAGGCGGATATTCGATGAAGAATATGGGCTCCGAGGAGGACTCCACCATCTACAGCTTCACCACCGCCGGCGCCAAGGCACGTGCCCACTTCTGCGTCATCAACGACACGCACGCCAGCTGGAAGCCGTTCGGCCTGGCCATAGAGAAGATAGCGCAGCTGGCGCCCTCATGCGTCATCTGGAACGGCGACGCCAGCAACGTCGAAGAGACGATGGATGCGCTGAAGCTAATCTATCTCAACCCCGAGATAGAGCGCAAAGACTACGCCGCACGCACGCCCTACCTCTTCTGCCCCGGCAACCACGACTTCCGAGGCATGGCCAACCGCCACCTGGAGCTCATGTGGATGTACCGCCAGCCCGAGGAGCGCCTCACCCGCGACTGGGACCTGGGCCGCAACTTTGCCGTGCGCATGGGCGACGTGGCCATGATTGGCCTCGACACGGGCGAGGACAAGCTCGACACTAACCCCAAGTTTGCCGGAATATTCAAGATGAAAGAGTACCGTGAGGCACAGACGGCCTGGCTGCGCAGCACCCTGCAGCGCCCCGAGATAGCCGAAGCACCGTACATAGTAGCCTTCTGCCACATACCGCTCTTCGACAGCAACCCGAAGCGCAACCCCGGCGACGTGGCGCCCGACGACAAAGACCCTCGCTACAGCTCGGACTTCGCCATGTGGCAGCGCACCTGCGCTCAGATGTGGTGCCCGCTGCTCGAGGAGGCCGGAGCGCAGCTTATCATCACCGCTCACCAACACCAGTACCGCTATGACGCACCTGCCCCTGGGCGCCCCTGGGCGCAGATCGTAGGCGGAGGCCCCGAGATGGGCGAGTACAACGGCAAGAAGCGTCCCGAGAAATTTCCCACCGTCATCGAGGGTGAGGTCAAGGAAAACATCTTACACGTCAGCGTGCATAACCTCATCAGCGGCGACATACAAGAGGCTTTCACCTTCAGCCCACGCAAGCGCGCCAAAGCCAAAAAACACTGATTCCATCGATCGCGACAACTAAAAAACAGCCATGGATCATATCTTCAACAGAGCCTTGCTGCTCTTAGGCGACGACGTCATGGAGCGGCTCGCAGCGGCGCGCGTCATCGTCTTCGGCATAGGCGGCGTTGGGTCGTGGTGCGCCGAGAGCCTCATACGCAGCGGACTCGGCCACCTCACCATCGTCGACAACGACGATGTGTGCTCCTCAAACATCAACCGCCAGCTCATGGCCACGACGCGCACCGTAGGGCAGCCCAAGGTGGTAGCGCTCAAGGAGCATCTGCTCGAAGTGAATCCCGAGGCCGACATCACGGCGCTGCAGCAGACGTTCACCGAAGCTACCGCCGACGACTTCGACCTCGACGCCTACGACTACGTCATCGACGCCATAGACTCCTTGCGCGACAAGGCGTTGTTGATCCTACGCGCCAGCAGCAGCCGGGCCACGCTGTTCGCATCAATGGGTGCAGCGCTGAAAATCGACCCGACAAAGATACGGGTCTCTGAGTTCTGGAAGGTACAAGGCGACCCTCTGGCCCGCGCCCTGCGCAACCTCTTCAAGCGTCAGGGCCGGCGGCCGCGCCGCAAGTTCCAATGTGTATTCTCAAACGAACTGCTGACCAACAAGGCCGAAACCGAGCCCGAACGCGAAGCCACAGCCAATCCGAAAGCCCGCATCAACGGCAGCCTGATGCACATAACAGCCATCTTCGGATGCACGCTCGCCGGCCTGGTGCTGCAAGACATACGCCTGCATGCTGACGCATAATACGGCATGCGGGGGCATGCTGACGGACGTTTTCGGAAATACTACTGGCCGTACGCCAAGACTTGACCTGTAAGATCATAAAAAAGGCTTAAGGGTTCGAGGTGGACCACCCAGGTGGGACACCCTAAACCCTTAAGCCTTTTTGCATTTTAGCTTAAGCCTTTTGGCATTTTAGCTTAAGCCTTTTGGCATTTTAGCTTAAGCCTTTTGACGTTTTAGCTTAAGCCTTTTGGAAGATTCACGAGTCGCCCTCTGCAAGCAGCCAAGCCTAAGCACGGAAAGGGGCTGGCTCGCTGAGCTGCGAGCCCTACTGCTCCGCGATGAATGCGGCCATCTCGGGCTTCAGTGCATAGGCGCTGCGGAAGAGAGCGAGCTGGTTGCGGACGCGGTCGAGATTGTGCTCGGGGTACTTACACTTCCAATATTTGTCGCCCGAGAGGTAGTCCCAAAGGAAGCGGACGGCCTGCATGTAGGGGAAGAGCGTGGCGGCAAAGGGGAGCATCTCCGTCTCTAAGGGCGTGAGGAAGCTCTTGGCCGAGCGCAGGTAGCCACGCGTGAAGGCACGGAAGATTTCCATGTTGAAGCCCACGTGCGAGAGGTCGGGGTCGTCCTCGGCCGTGAAGTTGGCGGCGGTGCGCAGGAAGTCACCGTAATCTGAGAAGATGAAGTTGGGCATGACGGTGTCGAGGTCAATGACGCAGAGCACACGGTCCTGCTTGTCGAACATCATGTTGTTGACCTTCGTGTCGCAGTGGCAGATGCGCTTGGGCAGCTTGCCTTCGCGCCCGAGACGCTCGGCGACGGTCATCTCATACGAGTAGCCGAGCAGTTCGTCGATGATGGGCTGCACCGTGGCCACGCGCCCTACGGGGTCGAGGGCAATGACCTCCTTGAGCTGCTCGAGGCGGAATTCCATATTGTGGAAGTCCTTGATGGTCTCGCCGAGCTGCACGGGGATGTCGGCCAGCATAGCCTGGAATTCGCCGAAGGCCTCGCCGGCAGCCTCGCTCGACTCGGGGTTGACGGCCTGCTTCGTTATGGCATCCTTGATGAACACCATCAGTCGCCACGGCTCGCCGTCGACAGTAGTGTAGAGCTTCGTGGCGTCAGCCTTCAATGGCACGAAGGTGAGCACTTTGCGGTCGATGTCGTCCTCGCCGCGCATCTGCAGTTTTTGGCGGATGTGCCCCGTCACGGCGCGGATATTGTTCATCAGCATATCAACATCGGGGAAGACGTTTGTGTTGACGCGCTGCAGCACATAGTCGGGAGCCTCGGTCTGGGCGGTGCGCACGAGGAGCGTGTCGTTGATGAGTCCCTCGCCGAGGGGCTTGATTTCTGCGACCACGCTGCTGATAGCGAACTGGTCGACAATGGAAAAGAGTTTTTCGTTCATGAGGTTGTTAGGCTTTATGTGTTTGTTAGTTTGTTAATTCAACTTTCGCAAGCTCTGCTTGCTTGGAAGTTCTCCAAGTATGGAGCGACCAGAGGTCGCTTGACACTTCAAGAACTTCCATAACAAGCGAAACTTGAATTGTTAGTTTGTCAATCTGCCAAGGCGCTTACGCGAATCAGCCGGCCCGTCGAGGTCTGTCCGTTGGCATCAACGGCCAGCGTGGCAGGCTTGCTGCCGGCGTAGAAAGAGACCTGCGCCTTGCCCTCGGCGTTCAGCTTGAGTTCAGGGTTCCAGTAGAGGGTGCGACGATAGTCGTGCTGACCCTCGGGCAGGGCATGGCGACTGTAGTCGGGGCTATAGAATTCCTCGGGCTCGGCAAAGCCCTGAAGGACGTAGCGACGGTCGCGGTAGGAAACGCGCTGACCCTCGTCGGGCAGCTGTCGAAGGTCCACGCCCACGCGGTCAAGGTTGTCCTCCGTGGCACGCGGGTCGGCGCCATAGCGAGGCTTGAAGTCGGTGTAGATGCGCACACTGTCGAGGTTGGTGAGCTGGTTGAAACGGTTGATGACCGATGCCGGCCTGTTGAACGATAGGTTGCGCCCGTCGTAGCGTGGCTCAAGGAGGTAAGTGTGGTTGGAATTCATGTCTCCCACGTACGCGCGGGCGATACTATTAATGAAATGTATGCGCCCGCCATACCAGCCGGCCACCAGGCCGGCGTCGCACACCTCGTTGTAGGCCTGATAGGCATCGACGACCAGCGCCGGGTGCGAGGCATCGAAGCTGCGCAGGCCGCCACGACGGGCCCGCACGGTGAGGCCGCTCATCTGTGTCTCAAAGGTCTTGGGGTTGAAGTACGATGTCTGAGCGGCCTGCGGCACGTCTGACGGTGCTTCGCGATAGGCCGTCTGATAGTAGCTGTAGGGATGAGTGAAGCGCGGGTAGGGCCATGAGATGCGAACGTAGTATTCGGGATACAGCGTCTCGTCCATCTGAATCCATGTGTGGCGCGGCGACTTCCATTTCGTAGTGTCGGAAGCTGCGAGGAAGAAGACGCAGTTGCCGTAGAACCGTGGCGACGGGATATTGAAGAATCCTTGTTTCGTCTCAACGTCGCCTATGATGGACTCGCTGCGGGGTTGCGTAAACTCGGCATGGACGCGCACCTCGTTGGCCAACGCCGACTCGTTGGCATTGTAGCGCGAGGCGGCGATGAGGGCAGTCATCCGATAGCTGCCGCCGGGGAAATGGCGCTCCTTGGCGTCAATCTCTGCGCTGATGGTCTCGATGACCTCGGCTTGCCCGACACTTTCGTAGACCTCAAAGGTCGACGGAACACTCTCGCGCAGGCTGTTCTTGAAGGAGCGCTCAGTGCCGGGAGTCAAGCGGTAGACGGTTTCCTCAAGCTGGTAGGGCGTGGGCATCGTGTCGAAGCGCTCGACGTCATCTTGCAATGAGTTCGACTGATAGTTGAGCACCTCGCCGCGGAAGATGGGCGTCTGCGCCTCGGCAGGCTGCGAGAGCTCGAAGGCCCCGGGCGTAGCCATCTCGTGCCACGCAAAGCGGCGCCAGCCCTGAGTGAGCAGGAGCAGGTCGAGGGCCGAGCGGTGCTCTGCATCGTCGGCTTCGAAGAAATAGGCGGGATCAGGAATATAGCCGCGCAGCTCCGAGGCGAGGAGCATCTCGGTGAGGATGTCGGCGGTGTCGAAGGTGTAGTCGCTCGTGCCGACATCGCGAACAGAGAGTGAGAGGGCTGTAGAAGCGGGCACGGAGGCGGGCTCAGTGGCCTCGATGCCGAGCGTGATATGCTCGAAGGGCTGATAGTCTGACTTCAGGCCCGACACCTGCAACTCGGGCTTCAGCGCCTCAGCAGGCATGACGAAGAAGAGGCGGTCGGCCCAGACGCGCCCGTCGGCATCGAAGACCGTAACCTGGTGAACGCCGGCAGATGGCGCAACCTCGCCCTCAGCAGACGTAGAGGGCGAGAAATGCAACGTGGAGGGCGATGAGGCAGAGACTATGGCCTCGCTTTGAACGACGATGCCTTCACACATCACCGTGAGGCCCAGCTCCTTGCCGGCAGCTGCACCGTGGGGCTTGACCTCTAAGAGATAGTCGTCGCCCTGACGGGTGACACTGAGCGCCACGCCGTCGGCCTGGGCCGGCCTGGCCGCCTGGACAGCCGTGCGGCCGTCGGAGGCGGTGAAGGTGGCCGTATATGTCTCGCCGGCAGCGGGCGTAAGGGTGAGCAGGCCTCGGCCACGGCTGACCGTAGAAGCCTCGGCGACGACGTTGCCCTGGCGGTTGGCGAGTACGACATGTCCGCTGAGGGCTTCGCCCGACTCCGTGGCAGCCTCGAAGGCCAGACGACAAGGCACATCGGCCACGAGCTCTCCTCCTTCGGGGAAGAGCGACAGCTGAGGTTGAGGCTCGTCGTTGCCGCTCGAGAAGTAGCGACGAAGGGGGCGGGAGGTCATGTCATGGAAGAACGCGCCTTCGCTCTCCGGCTTGTCGTAGACCGGGAAGACACGGCTGTAGAGTTTCTCGTAGTCGCGGTAGAACTCCTTGGCCAAAGCCTTAGAGAAGAACCACTGCTCGGCGTAGGACGTGTGCTCCTTCTCGGTGAGGCCCCAGTTGAGCTGCCAGCGCGTGTAGGCCCTCAACTCGTAGAACCCGCCATACAGTGTGTCGGCCAGAGCGAAACAGCCGTGGCCATGGCCTCCGTGCATCTCTACCATCTGACGCTCCACAAGATAACCCTCTTGATTCAAGAGCTCAACGTAGAGCACACCGCTGACGTTCGAAGGCTGTCGCCGGTCGGTGCGACGGGTGTAGGCGGCATACCAGATAGTGTCGCCAAGGAAGTAGCAGGTATTGTCCATGTGCACAAAAACTTTCTCCTGCGGTATGGCACGGCCAAAGCGCGACAGGCGGTCGGCCCAGGCACCGACGGTAGTAGGCCGGGCAGACGGGCTCTGAGCAGAGACTGCCGGAGAAATCAGCAGCAGTGACATATAGAGAATTGATTTGCAAAAAGCACAAATGGCATGTGGTACAAAAGCTTTCATGGCCACAAAGATAAGATAAAGCGGCGTACGGAAGCTCTTTTTTGATAAATTAATTTCGCAAAAGATGCTTTTACCTCAAAAAAAGTGCTTGAAAATGCGAGAATACGAAGCTAATTGATTAATTTTGTAGCCGAATTAAGGGCTGACAGAGACCTTTAGCTCTAAAACGTATGCGCCAACCCGACTAAATAGATTATTGCATAAACCAAAATCCATAACAACAAACTAACCTCTATGACTCTCATTAAATCTATTTCCGGCATCCGCGGCACCATAGGCGGCCGCGCCGGCGACACACTGAACCCGCTCGACATAGTCAAATTCGTATCGGCCTATGCCACACTTATCCGCAAGACGGAGACCATCGGGACAAACAAGATAGTAGTGGGCCGCGACGCTCGCATCTCAGGCGAGATGGTGAAGAACGTCGTCTGCGGAACACTTATGGGCATGGGCTTCGACGTCGTCAATATAGGGCTCGCCACGACACCCACGACAGAGATTGCAGTGACGATGGAAAAAGCCTGCGGAGGCATCATCCTCACCGCCAGCCACAACCCGCGCCAGTGGAACGCACTGAAGCTGCTCAACAGCGACGGCGAATTTCTCAATGCTCAGGAGGGCGCCGAGGTGCTGCGCATCGCTGCCGCCGAGGACTTTGAATATGCCGACGTGGACCACCTCGGAAAGTATCGCGAGGACGACACCTACGACCAAAAGCATATTGACCTTGTCAAGGCACTTGAACTCGTGGACGTCGAGGCTATCCGTGCACGTAAGTTCCGCGTCGCACTCGACACCGTGAACTCTGTGGGCGGCGTCATACTGCCCAAGCTGCTCGAGCAACTCGGAGTGGAAACCGTAACCTGCCTCTATGGCGAACCTACAGGCGACTTCCAGCACAACCCCGAACCGCTGGAGAAGAACCTCGGAGACATCAAAGCGCTCATGCAGAAAGGCGGCTACGACATCGCTTTCGTCGTTGACCCCGACGTCGACCGCCTGGCCCTCTTCTGCGAAGACGGCACTATGTATGGCGAGGAGTACACCCTCGTAACCGTGGCCGACTATATCCTGCAGCACACGCCTGGCAACACCGTCTCGAACCTCAGCTCTACACGAGCCCTGCGCGACGTCACCCGCAAATACGGATGCGAGTACAACGCCTCGGCTGTCGGCGAGGTGAACGTCGTAACGAAGATGAAAGCCACTCATGCCGTCATCGGAGGCGAAGGCAATGGCGGAGTAATCTATCCCGCCGCACACTATGGACGCGACGCTCTCGTTGGCATTGCGCTCATCCTTACTTATCTGGCAAAACGAGGCATGGAGACAAGCCAACTGCGCGCCACCTATCCGCCTTACTGCATCGCCAAGAACCGCATCGACCTCACACCCGACACCGACGTCGACGCTATCCTGGCTAAGGTGAAGGAGCTCTACCGCAACGAAGAGGTGAACGACATCGACGGCGTGAAGATCGACTTCCCCGACAAATGGGTGCACCTGCGCAAGTCGAACACCGAACCTATCATCCGTGTCTACAGCGAAGCGGCTACCATGGAGGCGGCCGACAAACTGGGCAAGGACATCATGGACGTCGTGTACTCGATGACAAAATAAACGACTGAAACGACTATAAACAAGAAACCTGCACGCGCACTGGCACGTGCAGGCTTCTTTTGAAAACTACAACTTTTAGATATCCTTTTGAAGATTTTATGGCGAAACTGAACACGCTCGTCAAGGACACGGCCATCTACGGACTCAGTAGCATCATCGGACGGTTCCTCAACTATTTGCTCGTACCGCTGTACACCCACTACATGCCTAAAGAGAGTGGCGACTACGGCGTGAGCACAAACATCTATGCCTACGTGGCTCTTATCCTTGTACTGCTGACCTTCGGAATGGAGACTACGCTATTCCGCTTTGCCAACGACGGTCCCGACGCGCAGTCGGCCACGGCTGGACGGCGATGGCCCGACACGGTGTTCACAACGGCCTTCGCCATTGTTGGCTCTCTCACCGCCATCTTCCTGGCCTTGGTCTTCGGCTTCATCACGCCTATCGCTGACTACCTTGGCTATGCCGAACATCACAACTACCTGCTGATGATGGCAGCAGTTGTGGCGATGGACGCCTTGCAGGCGATTCCTTTCAGCTTCTTACGCTTTCAGAAACGGCCTATACGCTTCGCTACACTCAAGCTGCTGTTCATCTTTTTCAATATAGGCCTCAATGTGCTCTATTTTGTCGTGTTGGGCAAGACTTCGGTGTTCTACGTATTCTTTATCAATCTTCTGTGCACAAGCTTTATCTCGCTGCTCTTCATCCCCGACCTCCTGCGCATTCAATGGCATTTCGACGGCAGTCTGCTGCGACGCATGCTTTCCTACTCGTGGCCTCTGCTCTTCCTCGGAGTGGCTGGCATTCTCAATCAGGTGGCCGATAAGATTATATTCCCGAAGGTTTATCCTGACCAAGCCGAAGCCAACGTGCAGCTGGGCATCTATGGCGCTTGCGTGAAGATTGCGATGATAATGGCAATGATAACACAGGCTTTCCGCTATGCCTACGAACCTATCGTCTTTGCCAAGGCCAAGGATGCCGACAAGAACGAATACTACGCCACGGCGATGAAATACTTCCTGATATTCACGTTGTTGTCGTTCCTCTGTGTCGTCGGTTATATGCCGATACTGAAATATATTATCGGCGCTGGCTATCGCGAGGGGCTGGGCGTAGTGCCTATCGTCATGGCTGCTGAGATCATGATGGGCGTATACTTCAACCTCTCCTTCTGGTACAAGCTCATCGACAAGAACATCTACGGGGCAATTTTCTCCACCATCGGCTGCGTGATGCTACTGGCCGTGAATATCTTGTTCATCCCGAAATATGGCTACTGGGCTTGTGCCTGGGGCGGCGTTGCAGGCTATGGCACAGCCATGGTGCTCAGCTATATCATCGGCCAACAGAAGAACCCCATCAACTACCCCATGGGCGAGATAGCTGCTTACGTGGCACTCACGGCCATAATCTTCGCCATAATCTACTTTATCCCCGATACCTGGCCTCTATGGGCTCAACTGGTAGTCAACACGCTCCTCATCGCTGCATTTGTCGCATACATTATTTATAAGGACCTCCCGCTGAAGAGCCTGCCTGTGGTAGGTAAATACTTCAGATAAAATTCTTAAAGCCTTAACGTTTTGAAACTCAACTACGATGTCATAGTAATAGGTGCCGGTCACGCAGGATGCGAGGCCGCTCGCGCTGCAGCACTCACAGGCGCCAGCACGCTCCTTATCACTATGGACATGAACAAAATAGCGCAGATGTCCTGCAACCCAGCCGTAGGCGGCATTGCTAAAGGACAGATTGTCAGAGAGATAGATGCTTTAGGCGGAGCCATGGGACTTGTAACTGATGCCACTACCATCCAGTTCCGTATGCTCAACCGCTCTAAAGGACCCGCCATGTGGAGCCCTCGTGCTCAGTGCGACCGCGGCAAGTTCATCTGGGCCTGGCGCGAAGTACTTGAGAACACGCCCAACCTGCACATCTGGCAGGACCAGGTGCGCCGCCTCATCACAGCCCCCTCTGAATCCGCACAAGGGGAGACATACACTTCTGAAAATAGAATCTCCTCCCCTCGGGGAGATCGGGAGGAGGCTCCCATCGCCGTCGGCGTAGAGACATACCTCGGCATGACCTTCCGCGCCAAGAGCATCGTCCTTACTGCCGGCACATTCCTCAATGGCCTCATGCACATAGGCCGCGTCAAGCTCCCCGGCGGACGCTGTGCCGAACCTCCCTCCTTGGAACTTGCCGAGAGCATCGCCGCCCATGGCATCCGTGTCGCCCGCATGAAGACGGGCACACCAGTCCGCATCGATGCCCGCAGCGTCGACTTCTCGCTCATGACCGAACAACCTGGTGACACGGAAGGAAGGAAGTTCTCATATAGCCACCTCCCAGCCCCCCCGAGGGGGGGAGAGCCTACCCTCAAATCTGCAAGCGGAAACGAACGACCCCCCTCGGGGGGGCTGGAAGGGGGCCAGTCATCCCTCCCCTGCTGGATTACTTACACCAACAAGGCCGTCCACGAGCGCCTTCGTGCAGGGCTCCCCGACTCGCCTCTCTATAATGGTCAGATTCAGAGCATTGGCCCTCGCTACTGTCCCTCTATAGAAACCAAGCTCGTAACCTTCCCCGACAAGGATCAGCACCAGCTCTTCCTCGAACCCGAGGGCACGAACACCAACGAATACTACCTCAATGGTTTCTCCTCATCGCTGCCCATTGACGTGCAGATTGAGGCGCTGAAACTCATCCCTGCCTTCCGTAACCTGGAGATCTATCGCCCAGGCTATGCCATTGAATATGACTTCTTTGACCCCACTCAGCTCCATCATTCGTTAGAGTCACGAGTCATCAGCGGACTCTTCCTCGCCGGGCAGGTCAACGGCACCACTGGCTACGAAGAGGCTGCAGGTCAAGGACTTATAGCAGGCATAAACGCCGCACGCCACTGCACATGCCAGGAACCGCTCGTACTACAGCGCGATCAGGCATACATCGGCGTGCTCATAGACGACCTTGTGTGCAAAGGCGTGGATGAGCCTTACCGTATGTTCACCTCGCGCGCCGAATACCGCATACTGCTTCGTCAGGACAATGCCGACGCACGCCTAACAGAGATTGGCCATCGCATAGGAGTTGCCACCACGGAACGCCTTAACCATTACCTCAGAAAGAAAGAAGAAGTAGAGAAGATCATCCGATTTGCAGAGGACTACTCCGTCAAGATGGGCGATGTCAACGGTCTGCTCGAACAACTTGGCACGGCGCCACTCACCCGTGGCTGCAAGCTTATGGAACTGCTCGGGCGCCCACAACTCACGTTCGAGAACCTCTCCCCTGCCCTACCCCATCTACGCCGCCTCCTCGACAACATTGGCGACCGCCAAGCCGAGATCGTAGAAGAAGCAGAGATAGAGATAAAGTATAAAGGATATATCCAGCGAGAAGTGGAGCAAGCTGAGAAGATGCACCGGCTCGAGAACATCAAGATACGCGGCCGCTTTGACTATTCTACACTTCAATCTATCTCCACTGAAGGACGTCAGAAGCTGAGCGCTCACGACCCCGAAACCCTTGCACAAGCCTCTCGCATCCCGGGCGTATCGCCTTCCGACATCAACGTCCTACTCGTCCTGCTCGGCCGCTAAAGTCCAGCCTCTTCTGCCGTAATTGCATGACGGTCCCGCCTATGTTCCACGTGAAACATTCTTCATTTTAACATACAAACAACGAGCTTTGCTCTAATAACACAATGAACAACGAATATCTCATCAAGCACCTCCGCAATGTGCCCGACTTCCCTATCCCTGGCATCCAGTTCAAAGACGTCAGCACACTCTACAAACACCCAAAATGTCTACGCATCATAGTCAACGAGCTCTATGATCGTTACAAGGACAGAGGCATCACCAAGGTCGTTGGCATCGAGAGCCGCGGCTTCGTAGTTGGAGCTGCCCTGGCCTACAAACTGGGGGCAGGCTTCGTGATGGCACGCAAACCGGGTAAGCTGCCCGCAGAAACGCGCAAAGAGAGTTATATGAAAGAATATGGTAAAGACACAATAGAGATTCACACAGATGCCATCACCGAAAAGGACGTTGTGCTCTTGCACGACGACCTACTGGCCACTGGCGGCTCTATGCTGGCAGCATACAACCTCGTCAAGCAGTTCAACCCAAGACAGACCTTCATTAACTTCATCATCGAGCTGACTATCGAAGGGCTTCACGGACGAGCTGTCTTCCCCGAGGACGTTGAGATAACGACGCTAATCAAAATATAATGACTCAGCGCGAGGAACATATTAAGGGAATCCTGCAACGTCTGCCTGAGTCACCCGGTAGTTATCAATACTTCGACGAGCACGGGACAGTGATTTATGTGGGCAAGGCAAAGAACTTGAAACGACGCGTTTCGAGCTACTTTAACCGTGACCATGACTCACGCAAGACGGCTATACTCGTCTCTAAAATATGGGATATTCACTACACCGTGGTTAAGACCGAAGCCGAAGCCCTACTACTCGAAAACCAGCTAATCAAACAATTCCAGCCTCGATACAACGTACTGTTGAAAGATGGCAAGAGCTACCCATCGATAGCCGTGACAAAAGAATATCTGCCACGCATCTTCAAGACTCGAAACATCGACCGCAAAGGGGCTATATATTTTGGTCCTTACAGCCACATTCCAACGATAAACGGTCTACTCGAACTCTTCAAGAATCTATACCCTATCCGCCGCTGCCATCAACCGATGAGCAGAGAAGGAGTGGAAAATGGCAAATACAAGCTCTGCTTAGAGTACCATATGAAGAATTGCCTCGGCCCATGCACCGGCAGACAAAGCCATGAAGAATATATGGAGTACATCAATGCTGCCATACGAATCATGAAAGGTGATACGGCCGCCCTCCGCAAGGACATGCTTGCGCAAATGCAGAAACTGGCATCAGAGATGAGATTCGAGGAGGCCGAGATAATAAGACGACGCTACGAACTGATAACTGCCCACCAGGAAAAAAGCCAGGTCATCACTTCGACTGGACATAACATCGACGTTTTCTCAATTGACAACGACGAAAAAATAGCTTATATCAACTATCTCCACGTTGTAGAAGGCGCCATAAATCAGGCCTTCACCTTCGAATACAAGAAGAAACTCGATGAATCGAACGAGGAACTGCTCATTCGTGGCATCATGGATATGCGCGACCGATGGGGCTCAAAAGCAAAAGAAATAGTGCTTCCGTTCCACGTGGAACTTCCTCTTGAAGAAATAGAGATTACAGTCCCTCAAAGAGGTGACAAGAAGCAACTGCTGGCTCTATCGCAACTTAACGTTAAACAATACAAAGTAGACCGCCTAAAACAGCAGGAAAAACTGAATCCTGAACAGAAAGCTGTACGCTTAATGAAGGAAATTCAAGATCATCTGAAGCTGCCCACACTGCCCTATCAGATCGAATGTTTCGATAATTCAAACATATCTGGCAGCGATGCTGTAGCTGGTTGTGTTGTGTTCAAGAAGTGCAAACCGAGCAAGGCCGATTACCGAAAATACAACATAAAAACGGTAGTAGGACCGGATGATTATGCGTCTATGCAGGAAGTTGTTCGCCGCCGTTACAGCCGGATGATAGAAGAGAGAACTCCCCTACCCGACCTCATCATTACGGATGGTGGCGCAGGACAAATGGGTGTTGTGCGAGCTGTTGTTGAAGGTGAATTAGGACTGCAAATTCCAATTGCCGGATTAGCTAAAGATGACAGGCATCGCACCCACGAACTGCTCTTCGGAAACCCGCCGATGACCATCGCACTGAAGCAAGACAGCGCACTATTCCGTCTACTAACTCAAATACAGGATGAGGTCCACCGCTTCGCTATCACCTTCCATCGCGACAAGCGCAGCAAGAGCCAGCTGAAATCTGAATTAGATACCATTCCAGGAGTAGGACCAAAGACTAAACAAACCCTTTTAAAGGTGTTCAAGAGCGTTAAACGAATCCGTGAAGCCAACGAGGAAGAGTTAGCTAAAGTGGTTGGCGAGGCAAAAGCAAAACAGTTAATCAAAAGCCTCACATAGTTATTATGCGAATCATCATTCAACGTGCCAAAGGTGCCAGCGTCACAATAGACGGCAAGATAAAGGCTGAGTTTCATGGACTTGGCTACGTCATTCTTTTGGGAATAGAAGCCACAGACACAATGGAAGACGTGGAGTGGCTGGTACACAAAGTGGCAGCCTTGCGCATCTTCGACGACGAGAACGGAGTCATGAACCGAAGCATTATAGACATTGCAGGAGAACATGAAGGCGCTGACGGCAACATCATCGTTGTCAGCCAGTTCACGCTCTTCGCTTCAACCAAGAAAGGCAACCGCCCGTCATGGTTCCGAGCAGCCTCTCATGAGCATAGTATTCCTCTCTATGAGGCTTTTATTCAACGACTTAGCAAAGCTACGGAAAGGCCTGTTGGTCACGGAGAGTTCGGAGCAGATATGAAGGTGAGCCTCTGCAACGACGGACCTGTCACCATCCTCATGGACACGCACAATAAAGAATAGAAAGGAAGATATGATAACGCAATAAGGAGATAAGGAACAATATCCTAACGCAATGATATTAAACTACTAATAAACTTAACAACTATGGAACAAAGCAAGTACGAACAGGCTCTGTCGCAGTACAACCTGAACATCAGCGAGGCAGAAGTTGCAGCTGCAGTAAAGAAGATCATCGAGGAGAAAGTGCCTGAAAATGACAACGTTGAGGTAAAGAAGTTCCTCATGGGCAGCGTAGAACTGACCACGCTGAAGACCACCGACTCTGAGGAAAGCGTCTTGGCGCTGACAGAGAAGGTCAACAAGTTCTACCACGTCTACCCCGACCTCCCGCACGTAGCTACCATCTGCGTTTACCCCTGCTTCGCCGAGATAGTCTCTCAGAGCCTTGAAGTGGACGGCGTTGAGGTAGCATGCGTCAGCGGTAGTTTCCCCAGTTCTCAGGCCGTTTTAGAGGTTAAAGTAGCAGAAACGGCACTGGCTCTTAGAGACGGAGCTACAGAGATTGATATCGTCATGAGCGTTGGCAAATACTTGAGCGAGGACTACGAGAGCGTCTGCGACGAGATCAATGAGCTCAAATGTGTCTGCGGCGACAAGAAGATGAAGGTCATCCTTGAGACGGGACTCCTCCCCTCCCCCACCGACATCAAGCGCGCCAGCATCTTGGCGATGTATGCCGGCGCCGACTACATCAAGACTTCAACAGGCAAAGAGAAACCGGCCGCAACTCCCGAGGCAGCTTACGTCATGTGTCAAGCCATCAAGGAATACTACGAGAAGACAGGAATCCAAATTGGCTTCAAGCCTGCCGGCGGCCTGAACACCGTCCACGACGCCCTCGTCTACTACACCATAGTCAAGGAAGTGCTCGGCAAACAATGGCTGACCAATCAGTGGCTCCGTCTCGGCACCTCGCGCCTGGCCAACCTCCTCCTCTCCGAAGTCGTCGGCCAAGAGACGAAGTTCTTCTGAAGATACGAAGCTCTTAAGAAGTGAAAAGTGAAAAATGAAAAATAAAGATTACTCATTAAAGTAAGTTTGTATGATTAAGCGCTGTCAAAGCGACCACCGCGCAAGTTACTTTTCATTTTTCACTTTTCACTTTTCACTTTTCATTTTTCATTTTTCACTTTTCATTACTCACTTCTTTTTCCCCTTTGAGAGCGCAAAATTCCAGTCCCTCATACAGAGAAAACTGTTTCACGCGATTCTCAGAGAACCAAATTTGAGGTCAAGAAGCTAAAAGATAGGCCATTAGCCCCAAATAATTTTGTGTGACAAAAAATTGATTCCAGATTAAAACATTTAAAGAATGTGAAAATCCCTGTCGAGAGTCTTATCTCGGCAGGGATTTCTCTTTATTTACATATAATTGATAGCTGAGCGACCAAGGGCTGAACGAAGAGAGCAAATCATTGATTCTTGCCACCGGGTTTAGGTTTAGGTCGGCCTTTGGCATCAGAAAAGGTTCGAAAAGGTACAGGATAACGGTAGTGCATGGCGGAAAGCTTGGGAGAGGGAGGTGGAAGGCTTGGGCGAGGGAGGCAAAAGGCTTGGGAGAGGGAGGCAAAAGGCTTGGGAGTTTGAGGTGGATCACCCAGGTGGGACACCTTACACTCCCAATAGAATCTGGCAACACAACCAGTCAAATGTAGCAACACAACCGGAAGGACGGGGCAGGAAGACCGGAAGGACGGGGCAGGAAGACTGGACGAGTGGGGCAGGACAAGTGGTCGGGTGGGGTGGCACAACTGGACGGGTAGGGTCAGAAGGACAGAAGTGTGCCTCGCGCGCGAAAAGTTTATTTTTTGCAATTTATGCTATTTAAAGTGTAATCAGCTAATAATTAAGGGAAAAAGTACAGGTTAAATTGCATTTAAATTGCATTTAAATAGCAGTAAATTGCAATAAATAGGCAGAATATTGAATCATTCAGCTCAATTCTGCAAATTTATTCGTAACTTTGTAGACATAAACAGACATAAAACACAATATAACATGAAAAACTTTGGTAAAACAATAGGTGTTTATATCATTTCTATTTTGTGCATGGGGTCGATGAGGGCTCAACAGGGCTCTGTGCTCGACAAGGTGAACCTGTACATAGGCACGGCAGGCGACTATGGCCAGATGGCCCCTGGCGCTACGGTGCCCTACAGTCAGATTCAGGTATGCCCTGACAGCCGACCGCGGCAGCATCCAGGATACGACTACGAAGAGGCCACTATCTCGGGCTTCAGCATCAACCGCCTCTCAGGCGTCGGCGGCAGCGGCTGCGGTGGCAACGTCTCGCTGATGCCAGATGTCACTGGTCAGGGTGTGAAGCTACTGAAAAACAGCGAAGTGGCCACGCCGGGATATTATTCTGTAAGCCTGAGCAATGGCGTGGCCTTTGCTGCCACGGCCGACAACGTCATGGCCGTGGAGCGCTTCACCTTCCCCGACGCTGCTGAGGCCGTGCTGCTGCTCGATCCTCGTTCGGCGTTCGACAGGTTGCTTGCTGCAGCCTTCGAGCAGAAGTCGCAGACGATGGGGCAGGGCAGGGCCGAGTGCGTCAACACGTGCGGACGCGGTCGCTACCATCTGCACTATCGCCTCTATACCAGCTCTCCTTTCATGCTCGACACGATTGCCGACGAGCGCCTCCACCTCACGTTTCCGGGGCTTACAGACAGGTATTTAGAGGTGCGCATCGTAGTCTCTACCGGCCTTGCCGATGAGCTTGATCATCTGACAGAAAAGGATGTCTGGGCGAGCGATTTCAAGACCATTGCAGGTCGAGCACGAGAGCGCTGGCAGAATCTGCTGTCGGCTGTTGAGGTCGAAGGCGGCAGCAATGAGCAGCAGACGCTGTTCTACACCTCGCTCTACCGCACGTTCCACAGCCCGTTCCAAGTCACCGACCGCTCGCTCGGCCGAACCCATTACCTCGGCACCGACGGCAAGACACATGAGGCCCGCGACTTCGAGTACTACAGCTCGTGGTCGCTATGGGACACCTATCGTACAAAGTTCCCGCTCATCACTCTGCTCGACGACGAACATAACGCCGACATCATGCAATCGCTGGCACAGCTCTACCTGACAGGCAAGAAGGACTGGAGCACCGACTACGAGTGTGTGCCTACCGTTCGCACCGAGCACGCCATTGCAACGCTGCTCGATGCCTATCGTCAAGGCGTCAGCATCCCTGCGCTTCACGACGCTTACCCGGGCATGGTTGCCGAGGTGAAACGACTCAGCCTGAAGAGCCCCGACCAATGCTTAGAGGCGAGCGGCGACTTCTGGGCGCTCGGTCAGCTGGCCGGCGAGCTGGGCATGGCTGACGATGCCAGGCGCTGGACACGGCGTGGCGATGAGATCTTCGACAGTATCTGGCCGCAGGCGTTCCAGCACATCGACGAGACTTTCACCAAGATGAAGGGCAACGGCCTCTATCAAGGCACGCGCTGGCAATATCGATGGGGAGCACCTATGTATCTGGACCGCATGATAGGCCTCGTAGGCAAGGAAAAGCTGGCCGCACAACTCGAGACCTTCATCCGCGAGGAGCTCTACAACCAAGGCAACGAGCCCGACATCCACGTGCCCTTCCTCTTCGGGCGCCTCGGAAAGCCGCAGCTGACAGGCGCCACGGTGCGTCGTCTTGCCACGGAGGCCGTCACCCATCGCTACGGCGGCAACGACGCTTACCCTGAGCCCTTCGTAGGTCATGCCTTCGCCAACCAGCCTCGCGGCTACTGCCCTGAGATGGACGAAGACGATGGTGCCATGAGCGCCTGGTACGTCTTTGCCAGCATCGGCATGTATCCCCTCGTCGTGGGCGAAGCCGTCTATGAACTCTTCCCGCCGCTCTTCGACAAGGTGACGCTCCACCTCGGCACCGACCGCCAGACGACAGTCGTCATCCGGAAAAAGGGCTCAAAGAGCAAGACTGGAGGCCGATGCAAGCGCGTAACCTGGAACGGCAAACGCCTCAGCAACAACCAGATTGCGGTCAAGGAACTAAAGAAAGGCGGCGAGCTGGTATTCCACTTCTGACGCATACATGGTTTTGGCAACAAAGCATCTCGGCACGATTCATGTTTTCGCCATGGAGAGCTGAGTATGAAACAAAGTAAGCAGCGCTGGCCTCACGGCTTGCGCTGCTTTTTGTAAGAGAGTATTTATGATGGGTTATTCAGCGGATAGTTCGTCTATCTCGCGAATGAAGCGGTTCACGCGGTGCATCTCCCAGGCGAAGAAGCCGCCACCGGTGAACATGCCAACGCCGTGGGCACTTTCATCAAGAGCCGAGGACACAACGAGAACAACGAGGGCAGCAACTATGCCTACGACACCCACGGCCGCACGCGCTCGCTCTGGACAGAAGGCATCTACGAGAACCGCCTGCGCCCCTTCACCCTCTCCACAGGCGTTCAGTACAGCCAGCGCTACAGCCACAACACCTACGAGGGCGACGCCGAAGCCACCAACGACCTGCACGTGTCCGGCCTCTACCTCTTCTCGCAACTGAAGGGGAAAATAGGGCGGCTCAGCTACGTCGGTGGGGTAGGGGGCAGCCACCGCTACTACAGCCAAGGCGCCACGCACCAGCACTTCTGGCTCTTCCGACCAAAGCTCACCGTGAGCTACGCCCTGACCGACCGCCTGCAGGCCCGCTATGGCTTCGAGCTGAGCCAACATGTCTCGCAGATAGCGCTCATCAGCGACGTGAGCATCAAGCTGAACAGACTGGAGACGCTCGTGGGCAACCCCAACCTGCGCCCCAACCGCGTCACCAGCCACGACCTGCACCTCACCTACACCATGCCGCGCCTGACACTGGACCTGCAAGGCTACGCCCGCCTCAACGCCAACTGCAACCTGGAGCAGTACACTCGCGTCAATACCGCTTCAGCCGCGTCGTCACCTGCTCGCTCTTCGCCCAGCAGTTCTTTGCCAGTCACCCCGTCACGAACAAGACCGAACTCCTCAACCGCTATATCCATAAGACTGTCACCCAGCGCCAGCGCGACTATGGCAATATGATAAGCCTGAAGCTCGCCATACGCCTCGACCACGGCCGCCGCTACCGCGACATCGAGCGCACAATGGAGCACAAGGACACCGAGACGGGCATCCTCTCGAAGTAGTGCCAGGCGCACCCCGGCTAATCTTTTTCTTATTTTCTTATTCCCTTATTTTCTTATTTTCTCAATTTATTCTACTTGTGCATGTGACAATTCCTACGGAAGTGCATCAAAAGGATAGAATGGCAAGACAAGACGATGCAAAAATCATCCAGCGTGTGCTCGGCGGCGAGACCAATGCCTATGCAGAACTGCTGGAACGCTATGGGGCCAAGGTCTATGGTCTCGTGGTGCGACTGGTTGGCATCGAAGCGGAGGCAGAGGAACTGACGCAAGACGCTTTCGTGCAGGCCTATACGCATCTGAGCGTGGAGGGCGAGACGCAGAACCGCATCTACATGCTTCAGTACACAGGCGACAGGGCGATGACGGCTCATGACGGCAAAGTGACAATCGTGATAAAGATAAAACCAGACAAATAAAAAACAGACTTATGAAAAAGATCCTTTTCTTCGTGCTCCTGTTGAGCGCAATCGTGGGCGTTGAAGCCTTTGCGGGAACCGCTTTCGTCACCCGCACTTACGACCTCTGCGACTTCACCATCCTCGAAGTCAACAACGTTGTGAAGGTGGTTTACACGCAAGGCGACACCTACAGCGTCAAGCTGACGGGTCGCAAGGACCTGCTCGGCGAGATGGAAGTCAAGGCAACGGGCGGCAGACTCTCGGTCAGAGCCAAGAAAATCAGCGGCACAGCCGACAAGGTGGAGGTCGAGCGCGGAGGCGTACCCACCAACATCGACACCAGCCGTCTCAACCAGTTCTGACTTGACAAACAACACTTTTCTGCCCTATTTTCACACTTTTAACGCCATAAACGTAAGGACTCTGCGAAAAAAGTTGTACCTTTGCAGCGAAATTTCACTCCAATACGTATTTGTTATGGCAAGACCAATCAGAGAAACCCCCGTGCTGAAGGGCGAGGACGCCTTCAACTTCGAGATGCGAAGGCTGGAGGTGGAGAACAGGACACCTGAGGAGCGTGCCGAGGCTCGCAGGAAGTTCCAAGAACAAGTTGCCGAGGCCAGTAAACATATTAAATGGTGCTGGTAGGCTATGCAACTTGTTCCCCTTACACCGGGCGTTTTGCCGTTTCTTTAGACTATCGGGGGCAGAGCGTTGGCAGTTGGCTGATGAGCAAGTTGAAGGAGCGGCTCAACGTCGGACAGAATCAGTCGGCATTCCGCTATATCACCGTCGATGCATATCTGTCGGCCATAGAGTTTTACCGCAAGAATGGATTTCAGGAACTCACCAAGAAAGAAGAAGATGAACATACGCGGCTTATGTTTTTCGATATGATGGATGTAGAATAACACTTCTTTCCCCCCATGCCGACGAGAAGAGACATATTTATTTTTATTACTGATCGGGAGCAGATAATGACCGATTCTTTTGCCTTCGGCGAATTTTGGCGGCGCCTCAGCCATTTAGGCAAGTTTAATACTTGCCAATGGCATTTGGAAAAACCGACGCACGCTGACCCCGTGCGCCAGTTTTCATTTGACCCTCGAAAATTTTTGTGTTTTGACCCGTTTAAGTGTCCTGGCTGGCGGGTCATTTTTATTTTGGTTTATTTGAGCTTAGA